>Ga0315543_1003310_pt1 | contig 14575 bp, 16 predicted proteins | sample SalMarSW160210MG_2_FD_203098 | JGI IMG/M metagenome (GOLD analysis project Ga0315543, IMG submission 203098) | Salt marsh sediment microbial communities from the Plum Island Ecosystem LTER, Massachusetts, United States - Salt Marsh Sediment SW1601-210 ...
GGGGCGCGCAGGTAGTAACGGCTGCGAGTAGTCGTCCGTCGCTGGTCGGGCGGGATGGTGGCCGGAATGCGGCGTTCGATACCGCCGCCAGGTCAATGGGCCACGGCGCACCCATCCGGTTCAGGACAGCAAGGCAGCAAGAAATAGATACAGATGAGGATAGAGTCAGGGGGAATAGAAGTACAAGGAGACAAGAGAGATCATATAGAATCGATGATAGCCAGGGTGAGAGAATCAAGATAGAGCCAAGAGACCAAGGGAGAGATAGACCCAAAGGTATGCGTGAATGTAGAACAGAAAAGCCAAGTACGTAAGAATACAAAGTCGAGAAGGTCAAGATAGGAATAAGAGCCTGTAGAGAGACAGGAAGTAGATACTAAAGATATATTAAGTCACACGACTTGGGCGGACGCGGGGCGAGCGAAAGGTGAGAATTGAGTATCACAGAGTACGATAGAAGACGACTGAGCGCGAGAGAGCAGGACAGAATACGACGTGGCCGCGCGACCTCCCAACGGAATTTCATATACCCTTCCGCGCCAATTCTCCCAGGGGTATTGACAACGGGTACAGAGGTGCGGTATACTATAGATGTTCTTTGACACACATTTTCTTTCTCTCTCCTGCCCCAGGTGAGACGGTGAAACCCAAAGGTTGAGCTCTTTGTGCTCCTGGCGGGTCATCGTAGAAGCAGGCCAAAGGTTGAGCAACGCTCCTGGCGGCTTGTTGGGGACGGGTCTAAAGGTTGAGTTGTGTTCCCGGCGGACCTGGACAACAACAAATACATGATCATGGGCCTCCTTGAGTGGAGAGGTATCTCTGTACGTCAAAAAGGGTGTCTTCGGACGCCCTTTTGTGCATCTTTCGGGGCAAGGCGGCTGACTCCGAGCCTGTGCACGTCCAACGCTTGAGACGTGTGGCAGGTGTGGCCTGTGTGCTGGTGCCGCACAATCGTCGGGGTAAGCGGCTGACCCCGAGCCCGCGCACGCTCAACGCTTGAGACGTGTGGCGGGTGTGGCCTGTGTGTCGACGCCGCACAACTGCGCCCTCTGCTTACCAATTCACATTGGCAGGCAGAGGGCGCAGTTGCGTTATAGCCACTGTAGACGTTTCGTGTTCGTCGGTCGCCGCTCCCACCGTCTTGGGGGAGCCGGTGCAGAGAGATGCCCCGGAGTGCAAGCTTTGCACTTGAGGGCTGCCACCTGGAAGAAAACCAGAAAAAGGAGGTCGAATGGACATTGTCATCTTGCTGACCACCGTGGGCAGCATCGTCGCGCTGATCCGCCTCGTCGTCTGTGCACGGGCGCGAGCGGAAAACGAGGCCGTGATCACCAGCCGGTTGGCACGTTTCGCCGGGCCAAACCGTGATCTGTGATGCAGCACGCCGGTCAGACCGGGTCACCCCCGCCCCGGTCTGTTGTGCAAACAGGGGAATCTCGCAGCCTGTCACCCCTCCAGGAAGCGAGGCTATGTGATTCGAGGGGACAACTCAAACTGAAGGAGGCCAGGAATGGCAAAGAGATCCAAGAAGCAGGCGGCCCTGATGGAGGCCGCCGAGGAGTATACCCCGCTGGAGGAGTACGACCTCCCGGGGCCGGTCAAGGCACAGCCCTCAGAAAGCGAAACGCAGCCGGCGGCCACCGACTGCGATTCGAGTGAGGCTGATGCCTCAACTATGCAAATACAATATACCACGAAAGCCGCCTCGTGTCAAGAATCGGATGACGCCACCGAGGCAGACGCCAAGGCCATCGCCGACAAGCCCGCCGACGAGACTGCTGATGACACAGCAGCCACCGACGGGACCACCACGACGACCAGCGACGCCCCGACCGCTCAGGAGGCAGAGGCGGGGCTGCTCACACTGGCGGAGATCCAGGCCCGCGTTGCAGAAATCGCCGCTGAGAAGGCCCGAACCCTGATCGCCGACTTGCACAGCGCCAGGTCCGAATTGGCCCACACCGAGGCCAAGCACGACGCGGCCGTCGCCGACGCCGAGCAGGCGGTTGCCTGCCTCAGCGAGCGGGTAGACGAGATCTGCCGGGCTGCCGCGCAGATGGTCGACCAGGCCATCAGTGTTCTCGGCGACGATGCCCAGGAAATGCTAGACCAAATCCAGGCGGCCGAGGAGGCCGAACTGGCTGTGGTGCAGTCCGAACTGGGCGGAGCCGAAGCCCAGGCCCAGGCCGCCCGCGAGGCCCGCGATGTAGTCCTCGCCCAGGTCCAGGCACGGGTGCAGAACCTGGAGGCGGAGTTGGAGGTCCTGGTCGCAGCCAGCCCTGCCGCAGAGAGGATCGCCGCAGAGGCCCGGGAGGTCGAGACGCTGGTGGCTGAGGTCGAGACCTTCATCGAGGGTGCCACTCGCGATGCCCAGGCCCTGGAGGATCTGGTGAGCAGGCTGGCTTCTTACGCTCGCGACCACGTCCCGGCGGCGGAGGCCATCGTTGCCATCCGGGCCTACGCCGATGCCTGGTACGCCGATCAACTGTGCGCCGAGATCGCGGCTCTGGAGCCCGGTCCGCGCTTCGAGGAGCGGTTGGCGGCTGTGGTCGCCCGCGCCGAGGCCGCCGGGGTCGAGCACCTGGTCCGGGACGCCGTCCGGGCCGCCCGGGAGCGCGACCGCTGCGCCCTGGCGGAAAAAGGCCGCGAGGCCCGGTTGTTCGCCAGGGGCCTGGCCGAGACGAGCAGCGCCCAGCCGGGCGACGTGGTCGCCCACAGGGCTGGCCGTGTCACTGTGTATCGGCCCTTCAATGGCAAGGGCAACAGCGGTAACGGAAAGCGTAACGGCAAGTACCAGATTGCGCTGGTCTATCTTCTCAAGGACGACGGATGGGAACAGCAGACCAAGCCGGTCGGAACCATCATCTCCCGGATACGCGACCGCCGGCGTATCGTCGTCCAGTAACCCCCCTTCCAGCACTCATCGGTGCGCGGATGTGTGATCATGAACCTGCCCCGGGGTGGAGTGCGCCTCGGGGCAGGCAACAAGATATCCCTGGCGGGTGTCGGCTCTGCACGGCCGCTGATGGTCACACCGCGTGGCCGTTTGCACGGCCACACAACGTTCCAGCAGCGTGCAATTGAGCCCAAGGAGGAAACGTGCAAACGATAGGACACGCCAACCGGGGCCGCTTCTTCGAGCAGTACCTGGAACACTTGCACGCCCGCTACCGGGTGGAGGAGCGCGCCCGGATCGACTTCATACCCACACCTACCCGCCCGCACAAGAGCCAGGGCCAGGTGACGTGGGTACCGGTGCGCAAGGGAATCGTGGACTTCGTGGGCGTGCTGCGGGGTGGGCGCTTCGTGGCCTTTGACGCCAAGAGCACGCGCAACACGCGCTCCTGGCGGGTGAAGGTCAGCTGCCACTCCCCGTGCAACGACACCACCCACCAGTGGGAGTACCTGGCGGAGGTGCAGGCGCTGGGTGGGCTGGCCTTCTACCTGATCTATGCCGAAGCGTTGGACCGGGTCTTCGTGGCCCTGATGCCCTTCCCGGTTGGAGAAAAGCAGCTCTTCGCTGACATGATCGAAGTCGTGAAGGACGAGAACGGGTGGTGGGACTGGCTGAGCACACTGAAACAGGCCGGTGTCGTGGAGGCTGCAGGTCGTTGGGAGCTTTATCGCCGTCCGCGATGGAGGACGGCTTGAGAGAGGAGATGAGCCGATGAAGGAAGTGTGGTTGCTTCTTGTCGTTGCGTTGATCGTTACCGTGTCGGTGTTCCCTGCCAGCGATGCCCTGCCCCGCGCGGGTGAGGTCTCCTTCGACAGACCCGTCCATACCTGGCAGGCCTGGCAGCGGTGGAATCCGCTTGCACGCGCCACTCTCGTCCTTGATGCAGGCACGCGATGAGGCGGAGCTGAGCGCCCCGCACGCAAATCTGAACCGGAAGGGAGGTGATTGCCCTGGAACTGGTGATGGAAACTGAAGCCGGTCTGAACGGAGACCTGTACGCAATCAACGATCTCGACCCCGCCCAGCAGGCGGTCGTCGAGCACGAGCAGGGCCCGCTGGTGGTGTTGGCCGGTCCCGGCACGGGCAAGACCCGGGTCCTGAGCTGCCGCGTGGCGCGCCTGGCCGAGAAGGGTTTGGCCAGTCCACGCGACGTCCTGGCGGTGACCTTCACCCGCAAGGCGGCGGCCGAGATGCGCGAGCGCGTCCAGTTGCTGCTCGGCTACGACGTGAACGAACTCAACATCTCGACCATCCACTCCCTGGCCTACCGGATCCTTCGATTTCACTCAGGACAAGCACTGCTGACCCAGGCCCAGGGCAAGAAGCGTCTCCACGTCCTGGAGCCAGGCGAAGCCTTCGGCGTCCTCAAGCGAGCAGCGCTGGAAACCGGCCTCACGCCCAACCGGTGGGCCCCGGAGATGCTGTTTGGGGAGATCCAGCGGGCCAAGGATCGCCTCGTCGGCCCCGACGAGTACGTGCGCGTCCCCGGTTCATACTTCGAGGAGCACGTCGCGCGCGCCTACCGCCGCTATCAGCAGATCCTGGAGGAGGAGGGCAAGCTCGACCTGGCCGACCTGATATGGAAAGCGGTCCGGCTGCTCAGGAACAACCCGGCCCTGCTGGCCCACCTGTGCGCGCTTTCACCCTACGTGATGGTGGACGAGTTCCAGGACACCTCGATGGGCCAGTACGAGCTGCTCAGGCTCCTGGCCGAGCAGAGCCGCAACCTGTTCGTCGTCGCCAGCCCGGCTCAGGCGCTCTACGGGTGGCGCGGCGCTCACGTGGACCGGCTGCTGACCCACGTGCACCACGACTTCCCGGAGGTGCGGGAGGTGACGCTGACGTCCAACTACCGCTCGACCGGCACCATCGTCAGGGCTTCCAAGGAAGTCGTCAACGGGAGATACAGGGACGCGGCCCTGGTGCCCGTGAGGGAGCAGGGAGAGCGAGTGGTGGTGGCCCGCCTGCCCACACCGGACGACGAGGCAGCTTTCGTGGTCGCCGAGACCTCCCACCTGCACGAAGACGGCACGCCGTGGAACGAGATGGCCGTCCTCTACCGCACTCACCGGCAGGCGTACGTGCTGGAAAAGTGCCTGGCCCAGGCCGGTGTCCCGTACACGCTGGGCGAGGGACGGCGGCTCTACCAGCGCGAAGAGGTCGTCCAGGTGCTGGCCTACCTGCGGTTGGCGCAGAACCCCGACGCCCTGGGAGCGTTGGACACGGTCGTCAACGTACCGCCCCGGGGCATCGGCCCCAACTCCATGCGCCGCATCAAGCAGGGCCGCGTGCACCTGACGACGGAACTCCTGGCCCAGGCCATCGCCGAGGGGCTGGACTGGGGCCTGCGGGAACAGGTGGTAGAAGCGGTCTACGAACTCCACTGCCTGATCACCCAGGTGCTGCCGCAGAAGGCTGACCTGCCTCCCGCAGAACTGATCCAGTTCGTCCTCGACGCCACCGGCTTCGTCGAGTGGCTGCGGCAGGAGTTCGACGGCCACCGGCGACTGGCCGGTATCCGCCAACTCCAGGAGGACGCGGCCGAGTTCCCGCGCCTGGCGGACTTCCTGGACTATGCCCGCGAGCGGACGGATGGGTTCTTCGAGTCGGGCCGGGGGGTGCAGTTGAGCACCATCCACGCCGCCAAGGGGCTGGAGTTCGACGCCGTGCTCGTCGTCGGGCTGGAGGAGGGGATGCTGCCCCACGCCCGAGCGCTGAAGATGGCGCGGGACCCGGCCGAGGAGCGCAGGTTGTGTTACGTGGCGATGACGCGCGCCCGGGACCGGCTGTACATGCTGTGCTCCCGGACACGCGCCACCGACGGCCGGGCGCAGCCACGCCGGCCCAGCCGCTACTTTGGCGATCTGCCGTGCTCCCTGCTGGAGCAGAGAAGATAGGACAGGTGTGAGAGTAGGGAGTATGGAGTAGGGAATATGGAAGATAATTCTGTACTGAAAGAGTTTGCTCGCAGCCTGGTGGTTCCTGGTTGCCAGGTACGGGCGCTGGTGGTGAGAGAGCCGGTCCCGGACCTGAAGTTAGAGCCGGGCGATCTGGTCGTCTTCGAGACCGGCCGGACCTGGCCGGAAGGCGAAACCTGGCTGGTGGTCAGGCGATGGCAAAATGGTCAGTATCAATTCTCGTTCACCCGGTCGGCCTCTCCAGAGGAGGTACGGGGCCGCATCCTGTTCACAGTCCGCGAGCCAGACACGTGAGGAGAGAGCGATGATTGACACCGATGCGCTCAAACGAGAACACCCCATCGCCGAGGTGATCGCCTGTTACGGCGTACCACTCCGGCGTCAAGGCCGGGCGTTGGTAGCCCTATGCCCGTTTCACAGGGAGACGAAGCCCAGCTTCACGGTTGACCCCGGGGCGGGCCTGTGGTACTGCTTCGGTTGCGCCCGGGGTGGAGACGTGATCTCCTTCGTGATGGAGATGGCGAACGTGGGCTTCGTCGAAGCCTGTGAGATCCTGTCCAACGGACGGCTGCCCGAACTATCCCGGCCGCTTCCGGCAGACTGGGTGCGAATGGCGGAACCCCGCCCCCCGCGCAAACTGAATCGCGCCGAAATGGAGGCCCTGGACCTGGCCGCCCGCGTCTACCACACGACGCTGGTCGTCGGCCCCAAGGGCCCCGGTTCCCCGTATGGATACCTCCTGGGACGTGGCCTGACCGTCGAGGCCATCCAGGAGTTCCAGCTTGGCTACTGCTCCGGGGATATGCTCGCCCCCGTGCTGCGCTATCTGCGCAGTGACCCGGCACACGCGGAGGGCGTCGGGCTGCTGCGTCGCCAGGACGGGCGGACGTGGGAGTTCTTCGCCGGACGCATCACCTTCGTCGAACGGAACCGCGCCGGTCGGGTGATCCACATGGCCGGACGGGCCGTCTCTGGCAAAGCGCGGGTCAAGTATCTGTTCCTCCCTGGGCTACCGAAGCCCGTCTACGGCCTGGCGCGGCTCGACCCCTCGCGCCCTGTGTTCGTGGTCGAAGGCATCGTGGACTACGTCACGCTGTGGCAGTGGGGCTACCAGGCTGTGGCCACGCTGGGGACTTCGATCAAGACGCAAGACGCGCGGAGGCTGGCGCGGGCCGCGAAGGTGATATTCGTGCCTGACAACGACGAGGCGGGAGAAGCAGCCGCTGCCCGGTGGCGGGAAGCCGTGGGGCACGGCGTGGTGCTCCGCCTGCCCGAGGGCGTTGACGACGTGAACGATCTGGCTCAGCAGCCGGACGGGGAGGCGATTTTCCACCGGCTGGTGAAGACGCTGGGAGAGTAATGGTGCAGAACAATGGGCGCACAGGATCGGCCTGTGGACATTGTACCCGAACCGCCACTGCCGGTGGCTGCACCGAATGAGTATCCCGTGCAAGGAGGCACTGAGTGGACACTTCGCCATTGGAACGTCTCCGCCGCCAGCACGCAGCGGGGCTTGGCGTGCCCGAAGACCGAGTTGAGCTGGTCCGGCTCGATCTGGACATCCTCAGCCGGATGGGCACGTTCGTGCGCATCTACGCCGGGGGGCTCACCATCTTCTCCACGCGGGCGACGTGGGCGGAACTGGGGGTGCCGCAGCAATCCGCCCGGCAATTGCGCTACCGCCGCCCTCCGAAGGACCTGGTCCCACGCGAGATCCCGGAGTGGTTCCGCAGCGCTGCCCAACGTGCCCGTGACGGGCTGAACGCGGTCGGCGTCGAGGTCGCTTTTCTGCACCCATATCGCTGGGTAGGGTACAGGGACTGGGCCGGTTGGCTGGCCGACTTTCGGCGCATCCAGGCAGAGTGGGAGACGTACCGCCGGGAGAAAGTGCTCGACCGCCACGACGAGTTGATGCAACTGCTCGTCGAGGACTTTCAACAATCAGCACGAGAGGCCCACGCAGCCCTGGCAGCAGCCGGTGAGCCGGACCTGCCCTCGCGGGACGATTTCGTCTCCGGCGTCGTCTCCGCCGCCGTGGCCCGCATGCCGACGCCGCAGCGCATCCGGGAGCGGCTGCTGCTCGACTACTTCACCCCTGCCGTCGTCCGACCGGCGCTCCTGGAGGAAGAGTTGGCACAGCGCGACCGCGTCCGCCAGGAGAGGGAGCACCAGATAGTACTCATCCAGTTGGAGCACCAGGCGGAGACGGACGCACGCCTGGCCGAAATGGAACAGCAGCGACTGGAGCACTTTCGCCAGCAGGTCGAGACGATGGCGCTGCCGCTGGAACAGGTGCTGGCGCAATTGCGTCGCGAGGTGGACGAGGTCGCCCAAGGCACGCTCGAGGTGCTCCAGACCCACGGCGGACTGCGGGGGCGTACCGGTGAGCGGGTGCAGAACCTGGCCCGCCACGCCGCGATGCTCGATCCCCTCGGCGACGAGACGCTGATGGGGTTCGTGCGTGAGGCGGCTGGCCTGGTCCGGGCTGCCGCCGATGAGACAGGCGACCAGGCCGCTGCCCGAGTCGCCACCCTGGAGGTGGTGCTGCGGCAGATCAGGGACTTGATCGCGGCCGGGCAAGAAGCGCGTCGCGCCGTAACGATGCTGGCGGAGGAGGCCCCTCAGCATCACTGGCGCAGCATCTGCCTGAGCTGCCGCCACGTCTGGGCCAGCACGGGTTCGCTGGAACCGGTACTGTGTCCCAGGTGCAAAAGCAATCGTATTGCGGGTAGACAGGAAAAGTGAGGAGGCAAGAATGCAAATGCAACAACTGATCGATCAACTATGCGCAACCTACGTCGAGCGGCGTGAGGTCATCGAACCGCTCGTGGCAGCGGTGATCGCCCGCCGCCACGCAGTGCTCATCGGCCCGCCCGGCACGGCCAAGTCGTCGCTGGTGCGTGACCTGGCGGCTGGACTGGGCGGCCTGCGCTTCTTCTCCTGGCTGCTGACCGAGTTCAGTGTGCCGGAGGAGTTGTTCGGGCCGCTGGACATCTCGGCGCTGGAGCAGGGGCAGTACCGCCGCCTGACGGCCGGCAAGCTGCCCAAGGCGGAATTGGCCTTCATAGACGAGATTTTCAAGGCCGGCCCCGCCATTCTGAACACGCTCCTCTCGGTGATGCAGGAGCGACTCTTCTATAACGACGGGCAACCTACGCCGGTACCGCTGGTCTCCCTCATCGGGGCCTCCAACGAGACACCCACCGGCGAGCAGGAACTGGAGGCCCTGTGGGACCGCTTCACGGTGCGGCTCCAGGTGGGCTATATCCAGGAGCCTGGCAACTTCATCCAGATGCTCACGGGCTCGACAGGCAACGTGGCCCAGGCTCTCAGCCGCGCCGACCTGGAGGCCGCGCAGGAGGCAGCGGCGCGGGTCTCGGTGCCGGGGGCAGTGCTGGACATGACCGTGCAGCTTCGCCAGGTGCTGGCCGACCACGGCATCGTCGCATCGGACCGGCGCTACAAGGAGTCCCTCGACCTGCTGCGGGCCGTCGCCTTCCTCGACGGCCGGGATGAGGTGATCGAGGACGACCTGCTGATCCTGCAGCACGTCCTGTGGCACGATCCCAGCCAGTCGCCAGAGGTAGCGCGCCTGGTCTTCGCTGTGGCGGAGCCCCTGCTGGTGGGCATCGCCGAGGTCGAGGACGAGGCGCTGGCCGCCGTGACCGAGGCGCGCCAGATCCTTCGACCAGGCTCAGGACAGGCGCTATCTGGAGGCACGCCGGGCGCCCAGGAGACGCAGCAACTACTCGAAGCCGTGGGCAGCCTGAGGGAAGCCCTGAAGAAGCTGGAGGGGCTGGAGGAACAGGTCGCAGGCCGGCCAAAGGCGGCGGCTGCGCTTGAGCGGACGCACGACCGGGTGAAAGGCTGGCAGGCCGAGGTGCTGAAAGCGCTGGGGGTGTAGCCGTGGCAGATCCTTCGACCCCGCTCAGGACAGGCCCTTCGGCTCCGCGGCTGGTGAGCCTGTCGAACCACAGGGTAAACTTCCTGGAATACCTCCGCCCTCAGCGGCGGGCCCAGCACGCGCTGGACCGGCTGGACGTCTTCGATCTCCAACTGGCCGACAGGCTGGCCGGTGTCGAGATTGCCAGGCAGACGGTGGAACCGGCGGAAGAGGAGTATCCGCCAGCCCGCCGCCTGTTCCAGGACGCACTGCTGGGGCTGTACAAGGGTTCGCCCCGGCTCAAAGCGGTGGCGGAGGTCACCCCCTCGTTTCGTCTCAACCACGCCGTCCTGGGCAAAGCGATGGAGGAGCGCGCCTTCCAGGAACTGCGCCTGCGCACCCGGCTCGACTCGACGATGGCCATGCTGGGGGCGGCCAACCTGTGGGAGCAACTGATGGGCCTGCTCACCGGGGAACAGCAGGGAGCCGCCCGGCAGGCAGCTGAACAAGAGGCACAAGCCGCGCACGAAGAGGCGCGGGCGGAGACACTGCTGGCGCTGGCAGCCGCGGCCGACGAGACAGGCAGTGGGGCAGGCAACGAGGGGCAGAGCGCGCAGTACCGACGGGAGGCGGCTACCCTGCAGGCACAGGCGCAGGCAGCCGAGCAGGAGGCCGAGGCGCAGATAGCGCAGGCCCTCAACGCAGGCCCGTCCGACCAGGCGATCCACCGGGCGGTGAAGCAGGCTGCCGAGGCCACAGCCGAGCAGGCCGGGTCGCTGGACGGCTGGGGGCTGGCTCCAGGGGCGCTCCGACGAGTCTCCCCCGAAGAACGGCTCGCCCTGGCGCAGCGGGTGATGCAATCGCAGAAACTGCGCCGGCTGGCGGAGCTGGTCGGGCGGTTCCGTAACCTGGCTATCGCAGCCCAGGCGGAGAAGACCGAACGGGTGCCCGGCCAGATCGAGGGCGTCGAACTGGGCGGCGACCTGGGCCGGATGCTGGCGCAGGAGCTGGCCCTGTTGCACCACCCAGTCCTCCGGCGCGACCTGTACCGTCGCCTGGCCGAACGCCAGGTGATGCAGTACCGCATGACCGGCAGGCGCAAGCAGGCATTAGGTCCGCTCGTGGTTTGCTACGACGAGTCGGGGTCAATGGCCGGGGAGAAGGAAATCTGGGCCAAGGCCGTCGTCCTGGCCCTGCTGTTCATCGCCCGCCGCCAGAAGCGGCCATATGCGGCGATTGCCTTCGGTTCGGCCAAAGAGATCCGCGTCAAGACGATCCAGCGGCCGGAACTGGCGACGATGGCCAACGTGCTGGAGGTTGCCGAGCCGTTCTTCAACGGCGGCACCGACTTCCAGCGTCCGCTGACGGAGGCGCGGCAGATTATCGAGGCTGGAGGTCGCTTCGAGCGAGCCGACGTCGTCTTCGTCACCGACGGGTTGTGCCGCGTTACGCCGGAGTTCCTGGCCGAGTTTGAGACTTTCAAGAAACGGACGGGAACGCGCGTGTTCGCCGTCCTGGTAGACGTCGGCTCCAGCGCCGAGGGCTCGGTGCGGCAGTGGGCCGACCAGGTGTATCGGGTAGTAGACCTGGCCCGCGACGCCCAGGCCGCGCAGGATGCGGCTGTGGCGGTGTTTGGAGCAGTCTGATCCAAGGAGGTGGGAAGTGATAGAGTACAGGAACGGTGTTGTCTTGATGGACCTCGTCGACCTGGAGCATTGCGGCTTCGACGTCGGTGAGTTCCACTTCGAGCTACAGGCGGCCGGCATTGACGACCCGGCTGCTGCCTGGCCTGTCGCCCTGCTGGTGAACTTTGCCGGTGGGGCAGTGGTGGGACCCTGCACCTCCGACGAGGGTCTAGCGCAGATCACAGAGGCTGACATCAAGTTCCAGGCCCTGCGACGGAGGGTTTTGCACAATGATGGAGGATAGTGTGGACAAGAGCAAGAGTATGACCTGTTACCTGTACTGCGACCAGAAAGCCGGGTACTTCGCAGAGTTCCAACTGCTGGCACTCGACGATGCCGACTACGTCGCGGAGACCGGCCGGGCTGTCTACGGCTGGTGGGGACCGTGTTGCGCCGAGTGCTTGCGCCGGGTGCAAGAGACGCCGGAGCTGATCTGGCTGGAGGCGATCCCGCTCTCGGACGTCACAATCACATCCAAAGAGAGGGGCCAGCACGAGTACCACCCGGACTGGAGCAGGGCCACCGTCCGGGTGGGCAGTCGCGTACCGTCCAGAGCGGTGCAGGCGCTGATCGCCGCGTGTGACCCCGCGCACCCCAGGGTCACGCCACGCGAGGCGCTGGAACGCCTGGCTGTGCTGAGGATACTGGAAACTCCGGTGTAGGCACGAGACAACTTGAGCCTGAAAGACGCGGCAGGACGGCGACAACCGTCCTGCCGCGTTTGCATATCTAACGGAGGTGAAACTTGACCCAAAAGACCATTCCTTTTCTCGGCGAGAAGGCATACTGCCCCTTCTACGCCCTTGATCCCGATCTTGGCTTCGTCGTGGCCTCGGTGCTGACGACGTCCCAGGAGTTGGGGCTGCGCGTCGCCGCCCGCCTCGTCGCGGGACAGGCGGTCGTTCTTGAGGACGGAGTTGAGGGCGGAATCGTCCTCAAGCGCCAGAAGGACGTCGAGATCCCGCTGCCGAAAGACCCTGCGCAGAGCGAGGAAGACACCCCGTCCATTCGCTACAGGGCCTCCTACACCTGCACCCATCCCCTGCGGCTGGAGACCGGCGTGGGCTACGAGACCTGCGTCCTGCACCGGGACGGGACGATGTACGCCGCTCCCAACCACTGGGGCTACCTGCTGCGGCTTCCGGGGAGCAGTGAAACGCAGTTCCAGGCGCGCTTCCTGCACCTGTGGGGGCGCGTGACGGGGCTGCCGGCCCGCCCGGCCTGGGTACCATCCTTGTGGAACATGGGGCTCAAGCTGGAGTTGATCGTCCCTCTCCAGGCCTTCGGCTGCGAAGGGTGGCGCATAGACCCCCGCTGGGACCGCCCCGATGGCGTGGCGGGCTGGCGGGAGGTGCTGAAGACTCTTGTGCTGATAAAAGGAGACGCATAAGTGGCGAGAAAACTTCTGACGTGGGACACCCTCGCCATCATCGAGGGCGAGGTGGAGTCACGCCGCGAGAGCGGCGAGTACCCACACTTGAGCGACGCGGAACTCTTCCGCAAGGTGTGTGAGGATCACGACCTGTTCCACTTTCACTGGCGGGACTTGTGTGACGCGCTCACTGAGATGATGGAGAAACAGAACCCCGCTGGCTGGTGGTATGCCGAGGCGCACAACTTCGGCTGGCGCAAGTTGGACGGGCACGAGACGTTTCGCGCTGGCGCCGGTGAGAAGTTGCTGCGGCAGATCCTCCCGGATACGGAGTGCACCTTTCACGTCTACGACTATGCCGGCGGGCGAGGGTTTGCGGTCAACAACTTCCACCACGACTCGCCGGTAGGCAAGGAGTGGTACTACGTGGAACCCCTCGATCACGCCGAGTGCCCGGATTGTGGCCAGGAGTTCCTACACGACGCCGGTGAACGCGCTTTCATCGGCAAACATGGCTTATGCTCACGGTGCTACGAATATAACCAGGTCTATGCTGAGCACAAAGAGCCCGACCTTTCGTGAGAGAGCTATGAAGTACCCCTCTCCCACGCTACACCTGCTCCCTCTGCACGAGCGCCCGGTGTATCGCGTTGCCGAAGCCGGTGCAAGTGCCTGCAACCTGGTCGAACTGCTGGCAGCCATCACCGGCGGCCCGCAGCAGATCGAGATCGCCTACGCGCTGCTGGGGAGATTCGGTGACGCCGCCGGCCTGGGGCGCGCCAGCGTGCACGAACTGAAGCAGGTGCTGGGCCTGGGCCCGGCGCGAGCCGCCCGGCTCAAGGCCGCGCTGGAACTGGGCCAGCGCTTGTCGCCTCCGGGCGAGGACCGGCCCCAGGTCAGATCCCCAGCCGACGCGGTGCAACTCCTGATGCCCAAGATGCGGTTGCTGGAGCAGGAGGAACTGTGGGTGGTGAATCTTGATGCCCGCAACCGCGTGCTGGGCGTCGAGCAGATCTACCGGGGCAACGTGAACGAGACGAAGGTGCGCCCCTGCGAGGTCTTCCGCTCCGCCATCCGCGCGGGCACCGCCGCCGCAATCATCGTGGCCCATAACCATCCCAGCGGAGATAGCTCGCCAAGCCCCGAAGATGTGGCCGTTAATCGCGTCCTCGTCCAAAGCGGCGAGTTGCTTGGCATCGAGGTGCTCGATCACATCGTCCTGGGGAACGGCAGGTTTGCCAGTATGCGCGAGCGCGGGTTGGGCTTCTGAGGAGGAGATACTGTATGAGTGGAGTAACGAGTAACCTGGGCAACCTGATCAACCTGGGGTACGTTAGAACCCCCGACGACGAGGTTGACCGCATCGCCGCCCTGATCGCGCCCGCAGGTCCCGGCCCGCTGCGGCTGGCCGACCCGTGCTGTGGAGAGGGTTTGGCCCTGGCGCAACTCAAGGCGACCATCGAGGGACAGCACGCCATCCGTGTCGTTACCTACGGCACCGAGGCCGACCAGGAGCGAGCAGAGGCAGCTCTCGCGCGGGTGGATCAATGTCTGTGGTCCCCCTACCAGGACGCCCGATGGGGTCAGGAGAGCACAGACGTGATGCTACTGAACCCACCTTACACGGGTGGAAAAACGGAACTCCAGTTCCTGCGCGAGACCCAAAGCACCTTGCGTCCTGGCGGATTGCTGTTCTATATCATCCGCCAGCGCTACCTGCGGGGCGCCATCGCGGCCCGGCTGGCCGGCCACTTCGACGTG
>Ga0315543_1003311_pt1 | contig 14572 bp, 14 predicted proteins | sample SalMarSW160210MG_2_FD_203098 | JGI IMG/M metagenome (GOLD analysis project Ga0315543, IMG submission 203098) | Salt marsh sediment microbial communities from the Plum Island Ecosystem LTER, Massachusetts, United States - Salt Marsh Sediment SW1601-210 ...
AGTTTTGTGCAAGTTCAAAAAGATAAGTAGCAATATAATTGGGCATATATTCCTCTGCGGCTTTCGTAATTATCTCCGGAAAGATATATAACTTTCTTAAAAGAGCAATTTCTCTTTTATCTTTAAGCAATGCACTATCAAATTTGTTATTAAATCCAACTTTACCCTTTTTTAAGATACTGCAAATTCTTGCATGAGCATATTGCAAATAAGGTGCGCTATTTCCTTCTAAGCTTAACATTTTATTCCAATCAAATGTAATATCTGTAATCCGATTTTGAGATAAATCATTATACTTAACTGCTCCTATCCCTATTTGTCTTGCAATTTTATCTTTAGTTTTTTCTGGCAAATTAGGATTTTTGTCATCGACAATCTTTCTTGCTAGATCTATAGCCTTCTTTAAAACATCCTCCAAGAAGATCACTTTACCTTTTCTCGTAGCCATTCTCACGCCAGCCAGCCTGATCAATCCAAAACAAACATGAACAAAGTCTCTTCCCTTTGCATAGCTTATCAGCTCAAATGTTTTAAACAATTGTCTAAAATATAATTTTTGCTCAGCTCCGACAACATAAATTATCCTGATTGGTTTAAATTTCTCAATCCTATATTTTGTTGTAGCTAGATCTCTTGTTGCGTACAGAGTAGCGCCGTCTGATTTTTGAATCAAAAGTGGCGGTAAATTATGTTCTTCCAAAGGAATAATTATTGCCCCTTTTGACTCCTTAGTTATACCTTTATCTTGAGTCTTCTTAATTACATCATCCAACATATTGTTATAAAAACTCTCTCCTAATTCATAATCAAATTCAATATCCAGAAGTTTATAAATCTTATTAAACTCTCTCAAGCTCAATTTGGTGAACCATCGCCAAAGCCTAACTGCTTCTTTATTTTTCTCCTCAAGCTTTTTGAACCATTCTCTTCCTTTATCTTCTAAGTCAGGGTTTTTCTCAACTTCATTATGAAATTTTACATATAATTTCAACAATTCCTTGATGGGGTTTTGTTCAATTTTTTCTCTACCTCCCCATTCTTTATAGGCATAGATTAATTTCCCAAATTGTGTTCCCCAATCTCCAAGGTGATTGTCTCCAATACACTTATAGCCTAAAAATTCATAAATATTGTAAATTGTTTGGCCAATAATTGTTGAGCGCAGGTGACCTATACTCATTGGTTTAGCAATATTTGGCGCTGAATAATCAATAATCACAGTTTTACCTTTGCCTATATTGACTTTACCAAAATTCTCACCTTTTTTGATGACCTCGGTTATTTGCTCCTGCAGCCACTTTTTTGATAAAGTAAAATTAATAAAACCTGGCTTGACTATCTCTATTTTCTCGAATAGATCCTGGGCCTTTTTAAACCCTGCCAGTTTACTAACTAAGATTTTACCAATATCCATTGGGGTTCTTTTACATATTGACCCTAACCGCATGCTAATGTTTGAAGCATAATCGCCATGTCTAGAATCTTTTGGATGTTCAATAGAAACTTCAGGTATCTTAAATCTAGGAAGCTCTTTTCTCTTCTGCGCCTCCAAAATTACTTTTTTGATTAGGTTTTTGATTTTGTCTTTGAGCATTCTTAATTTTTCACATTTTAAATTTTTCATTTCTATTATACCCTATCTCCCAAATTAAAACAAAAAACCCTATATTGCTCTTATCACAATGGAATGTTAAACTTTAGTTATGAAAATCCTTGCTCAAAATAGAAGAGCCAGATTTGATTATGATATTTTAGAGACTTTTGAAGCTGGAATTGTTCTTTCTGGCCAAGAGGTAAAATCAGTAAAACAAGGTCATATTAGTCTAAAAAGTGCCTATATAACTACAAAAGAAGGAGAGGCTTATTTAATTAATGCCCATATCTCTCCTTATAAAATGGCTGGGGAGTTGCCTAAATATAGTCCAAAAAGAACAAGGAAATTGCTACTCCACAAAAAAGAAATAAATTCGCTAATTGGTAAAAAATCCCAAGGGTTGACAATCATCCCTCTTCGAGTGTATACTAAACATGGTAGAGTGAAAGTTGAGATTGCTCTAGGGCGAGGGAAGAAAAAATACGATAAACGCGAGGCAATCAAGAAAAGAGAAGCAGAGAGGAAAATAAGAAGAGCAATAAGGGGCAAAGACGAATAAACAAATTGAATATTTAATATTGAATATTTAATATTTTCTTAAATCCGGGGATGTCAGGCTTCGATAGAATTAAAGGCTTAAGATTTTTGCAAGTCGAGCAAGCTAAATATCTCGTAAAACTATTTAGCAAATTATAAGTGCCAAAACTTATTTAAGCCAAGCTGGAACCCCAGCTTATGCTTACGCTCAAGCCTAAAATACTTGGGCCATCTATTCTGTCTTCCCTAGGAGATAGAAATCAGGTGTCAAACTTACTAGGGTTTGGTAATTTTATTACCTAAGTAAAATTACCGCGACTAATTTAGGTTAGAATTCTAAAGATTTTGTCAATTTTATACTTTAGAATTCGAACCAAAATAAATTGACTAAATTTGTAGATGAAGTTTTGAGTCAAATTCTAGACAGGGGTTCGATTCCCCTCATCTCCACCAGAACCCTTCGGGTTACTTTTTACTATTTACCTTATTACTTAATTCATCAATTACTAGTTATCAATTATCAAAAGACTACGTATCAACAATCAAATAACATCTCCCAAAGTTAGACTTATAGATGAAAACGGTAAGCAGTTGGGTATTATGGAAACTCCGAAAGCTTTAGATTTGGCTCAAGGTAAAGGCTATGATTTAGTAGAAGTCTCATCTATTTCTAAACCGCCAGTCTGTCGACTTCTTGACTTTACCAAATATAAATATAAGAAAGACAAACAAATAAGAAAACACAAAGCTCATCAGAAAAGAAGAGAAATTAAAGGCATAAGACTGAGTTTGAGGATCGGTCCTCATGATTTAAAATTTAAAGCAGAAAGAGCTGAGAAATTCTTATCCCAAGGACACGGGGTAAAAGTAGAGTTAATTTTGAAAGGAAGAGAACATGCCCATACAGACTTGGCTCGAGATATTATGAAAAATTTTAGCAAAATGATTGAAAAAGCTGAAGTTGAGCAAGAGCCTAAAAAACAAGGTAACCGGATAATTATGATACTTAGGGGGAAAGAATAAATTCTAAAAATCTCAAATCGCAAAACTCAAATGTCAAATCTACATGTTAAATCTCAAATCTTTAAAAGTTTTGACATTTAAGTTTTATATTATGCCCAAGATAAAGACTAAAAAATCAGTCTCTAAACGATTTAAAGTGACCCCAAGAAAAAAAATTCTGCGCAGAGCATCTACGCAGAATCATTTTAATGCAAGAAATCGAGGAGTAGAAACATTAGCTAAAAGAAGGGATAAAACGATCTCTCCTGCTGATAGAAAAGATATAAAAAGATTAATACCTTATCACTAATAAAACACTAATCTAACCACGAATTATCACGAATCCTGTTAGTGAATATCCGTGAATAAATTCGTGATTATATTCGTGAAATCATATGCGCATTAAACGCCATGGAATGGCTCACAAAAGAAGAAAGAATATCTTAAAACAGACTAAAGGTTACATCCATGCTAGATCGAAAAAATATCGAGCAGCTAAAGAAGCCTTACTTCATGCTGGAGTTTACGCTTACAGAGATAGAAGGGTTAGAAAAAGAGAATTTAGAAAACTCTGGATCATCAGGATAAATAACGCCGTAAGAAAATATGGTCTTACTTACTCTCAATTCATAAATAAACTTACCCAAGCTAAAATTGAAATTGACAGAAAGATGTTAGCAGAGTTAGCTGTAAATAATCCAAAGGTTCTTGAAAAAATAATAGAAGAAATCAAATAGAAGACTAAATATAAAATAAATTAAAAATCCGCATCTCAGGTGCGGTGTTTTTGTTAACGACAAATGTTAAATATGAATAGAAATTGAATATTGGATATTAGATATTAGGAAATTAGAAACCCAATATCCAATATCTAATATTTAATATTTTCATTTCGATTTTTGATTTTTATCTTTATCATTCTCCACCCAAAAACCAGTATTCCCATTGAATCAATCCCCACATCAATAATACTCCCTGATCTTCCTAAAACAAAACTTTGATGAAATTCATCAGAAAAAGCATACAACACGGAGAAAACTACTGCCAATGTTAATTTAATCTTCCACTCTCTATTTTGATCTTTCCTACTCTGTAGTTTACTTTTCTGCACAAGCCCTCTCCAAAAAAGCCAAGCCAGCATCCCAAAAATTAGGGCATGAGCTATCTTTCTCAAAATCAGATCCCATATTCCCCAAGATGTTCTTAAATTCGGTTGGGATGACAAACAAAAAATAAAACTGCACCACAAAATCACTGGAAGCCAGTATTTAATAAATTTAGAAATCTTTTTCATAAATATATCTTATCATTATAAAGATTAAAATGAAAATGGTGAAAACATTCCTATTTCTTACTTTAACAAATAGACTGGAATTACTAAATTATTTAGGTTGAAAGAAGGAGCCCAGCTTACATTGATCAAACTGGGCTCATTGCCTCTTACGAGACTTCTAAAACAATTTTGGAAAGTTGCATTTCAAAATCTGCTATCTTTTTTTCCTCCTTGACATTTATCTTTCTAGAAAGAGCTTTTAAGGTAGTACTTTGGCAATTCTTATTGCTTCTCACCCTCAAAAGAGTCTTGTCTTTCCACCAAGTAAGTCCATTGTAGCCACAAAAGCCACTAACAACCCTAAGATGAAACTTAATGTCTTTCCTTCCTGCTACTTGTTCAATTAGCTGGTGGATAGATCTTGTGGTATTCATATAGCTAAAAATCTGATCATCTATAAACAAGACCTTTTCATGTTCTTTGTAGAGCAACTGAAAAAGATGAGGAAACTCTATCTTGAATGTTCGGACAAAAACATCAGGAACTCTTAGCTCATCAGGACCTTGCCAAACTACGGCATCTCTTAGCTGGTGGGGATCCAAAAATTGAAGAGAGGGCAGAGGAGAATATCCAATCTTCTTAAGTAACTGCCAAAGCATTTTAGCTAAGGGACGACCGCTACAATCAATTCCAACAATCGCTGTAGCCTTAATCTGTCTCACTGTCTCTACGCAGTCAAGAAGAAAATTCTTGATTTCTTTCTTCTCATAGCGATTCAAGGGCTTTTCTCTCTCTTTTGCTTCCTGCAAGAGTCTCGCGTTCAAAGCATTTAATCTTTCCTGGCCTTCCTTGCATCTTTCTATATAAACCCGATAACAATTCTGAATGAAGTTTGGGCCATATTTTTCTTGAAATGCTCTCACTAATATCTGATGAAGCTTGTGCCCATAGATGACCTCAGACAAAAAGACATCTGTCGCTCCAAAGAGTGGATCTCCGGATAGAATTGGGTGCTTTTTGCTTTTTTCAATAAAATCAAACCAAGTAACAAGAGAATCAATTAACGTAATCGGCCCGAGACCAAATAAAAAAAGTTCAGAATCTTTGGCTCTTTCTCTGCAAGAATCTTCGGCTTTTCTAAATCGTTCTTTAAACTCCTTCTTGTTAAGCTCTTCTGTCAGGTCTGGCTGAGTAATAATAAAGCAGTGGCTAGTAGTCCCCCACTTATTATTCTCTGCACGGAAGGGATTATCTACAACAATACATCCCAAACCAAAACTTTCTATGTGAGCTGCCATTTCTTTTAGGGCTTGATAAAATCTTTGCTTATCTGCTTCTTGCAACGCTCCCACCTCCTTTTGTTTAGTATATAACAATCAATATTAAGTTTACTAAAGAACTTGTTTGTTTTGCTTTTTTGTCTATGATTTTATATTTTATTAGTGTTTTAATAAAAAGTCAAGTCCAAAAAATCTCTCAGATTTAATGGATAAAATTATCCACTGATAGACCTTCTGTCTTAGATTCATCAGCTAGACAAGATTAGAATGTATTTGATAAAAGAAAAAGCCCTACTTAATAGGGCTCTTCTTTTTGAGTTTGAAATCTTATCTTTGTCTACTCCCAAAATCTCGACCGCCGCGATTAAATCCACCACCGAATGATTACTTTCTCTTCCTACGAACAAGGATTACAATGACCACAATTATTATAACTAAAACGCTCAAACCAATGATTACTGGCACAAGCCAAGCCAATATCCACAGTCTTGCTAGCCCTTTTCCTGCTTTCTCCATTTCTTTTTCGGTTGTTGCCCATCCAGCTGGCTCTCCTGGTACAGCTTCCTCTTCTTCTGCGGGTACTTCAGCTCCAACTTGGGTAGCAAGGTTCACAGTATAAGGAGTAAGCTCATCACTGCAATAGTTGCCACAGATAACAGCAACAAAAACATCTCCATCTTCTGTAATCGGTACAGAATTTGTAACAATTGCTCCGGAATTCGACGCATGTTCATCTTTCAATACCTGCCTATCACTATTATAGATAACTATTCTTGCTGTAGCCTCACCTTCAGGAGTTACTTTAGCAGTTAATGTTTCTCCTCTATCAACAGTCAGTTTATAGAAATCTTTAGCATCTGTACCTTTGTCCCCGGAAAGATAAGCCGTATATTCTCCTGGAGTGATACTCATTGCGTTTTCAAATGTACCTCCAGCATCTGTCTCGCTTCCCGCATCAAAATAATCCTCTACTGCAATTGCATATTTTGTACCCACTGCATTTTTATTATAACCATTCCCTATAGTTATATAGAATGTATCCTCAGTACCTGGCATCCAGGATAGGGTCCTATTTGCATTTGAGCCAGCTATTATAACCTCGGATTGGACACTTGTCCTCTCAGAATTATACATTTCTGCTCCAGCATAAGGACTTCCACTGCCAGGAGTGGTGAATTTGACTTTAAGTAGTTGACCTGCCTTTATAGACATCTTGAAATATTCATAGCTGTCTCCGGCTATCGTGTGATCCGTAACGTAGCTTCCTTTTTCTATCCCAACGGCTGTCTCAAAGCTATCTCCACCTTTTGGCAGAGTCTCTTGGGCACTGGCAATATTTATAATACCCATTGTTCCAGCCAAAAGTATACCAGAAAAAATAAATACTGCTAAACTTTTAACATTGAATTTTTTCATAGAGTTGTATTATTTTAAATTAATATTTTCGACCTTTAGGTTTTTTGTTTTTTTTAGTAATTTTATTCTATCCTATTTAATCCTTCCTTGATTCCAAATCTTAACAGTTCACTAAATATGGCCGGGTCTAATGTATAAACTATTGCAAATGAGGTGACAAAAATTATTGCTGCTAGCCATCTTGTATAAATTCCTCGGGTGCGAACAAAAAGTATCACAGCTAAAATAGCCATTATCGCCGGACCAAAAACTTTTATATCCCCCATCGGCACTCTATAACCGGAAACATACTCTTCCGTATAGCCAAAATATTCTGCTAGATTAAAATTTATCTTACCAACAATTAATACTATCTCAGCAATTAAAACTCCAAGCAAAATGCAAGATGCCCATTTAGTTGATTTTCCTTCTGTTCGATAAACCTCGTAGATCACTGTTGGCAATAGAAAAACAATTGTTATCAAAGGATTTGATTTAATAACGCCAATAATGATTCCTAATAAGGCAAGAAGGGTTAAAATTATACAAATTAGGGTGGCGTGTTTTGTTGGTTTAGCCATTTTATCACTCCTTTCTTTTTAAATTAATTTGATCTTAATTTCCCCTTTATTATACCAGATATTCCCAAAAATGTCAAACTTAAGCAATAATGTGTACACATTACCTAATGGGGTTGACTTGTTTAAAGATAACAGGTATACTAACCCTAGACTTATAAGTCGAAGTATCTTATAGAGAAGTCTTTAATTTTTAAATCGAAGACTCACCTGCCTGCTCATGAAGCAGAGATAAGTAGAGCGACTTAGGAGTTACAAAGGTCGCTTTTTATTTTTAATTCGTTTTAAATTCGCCCGCCTTACCAGCGCTTTGGGTGCAGTGATTGGCGGGCAAGTACATCGCAATATGGCTTTTGAAAAAAATGACGAACAACCGAGAAGGGATTTTCCTCCTCGGGAAATGGTTAAGGGAGATTGGAAATGTGCTGACTGTGGAAAAGAAATAACCGAGCTTCCCTTTAAACCATCTCCAGACAGACCAATCTATTGTAAAGAGTGTTGGACAAAAAGAAGAGACCAAAGAAAAGATCAAGGATTCAGACGTTAATCTAAAATGATAAAACCCCCGATAAATATCGGGGGTTTTTTGGTTTGGCTCCCCACCGTGAACACTATTAGAACTAAGATTATAGAGTTGGCTGGATATACTTATGTCCCAGATTTAAGTCAATTCCTGTTTTAATGTTTCTTTTACGCTATCAACTCCGTCAAAAAGAAAAGATTTAATTCCCAAATTATTAGCTACTTTAATATTTTCTTCTGAATTATCAAAATAAAGACATTCTTCTGGTTTTAGATTATTATCTGTTAATAGCTTCTTAAAAGCTTCAGGGTCTGGTTTAATAAATCCTGTCTGCCAAGAATAATAAACTTTATCAAAAAGTTTTTCTAAAAACGGAAAATTATGTTTGTAATAGTTGGCTCTTTCTATGAAATTGTTTGATAAGATAAACAACTTTAATCCTTTTTCTTTTAATTCTTTAGTTAATTTAATCATATCTGGAACTTCCTTTTCTGCTTCAAACCAGAAATCAAAGAACTGTTCTTTTGTTAGGTTTACTCCCCATTTTTCTAAATATGGCTTCCAATAATTGAAAGCATCTCCTGCATTTAGCTTTCTTATTTTTGACATTATTTCTTTCAACGCAGGTAAAAAATCTTCGGTGGAGACGCCGAATTTTTCTTTGAATCTATCACTCAAATAAGGGCTTTGAATAAAAACGCCATTTAGGTCAAAAATAATTGCTTTTGTCATAATTTTATTCTACCAAAAAATCGCCTTCTTATCCACCTAAATTTCAGAGAAACTTAGGAGGGTTTGTCCACCTAATAAATGTTCATTCAAAAAAGGGGCCTTCGAGGGTGTCTAATCTCGAAGGCCTAAAGCACAAAAATCTATATCTCCTTTTCCTCCTAAGCAACGGGGGCAGGGACAACTTTGACAAGTTTATGAGTTTTGAGGCCCAAGAGTTCTTTGATTTCGGATTTGATCCTAAAGGGGATCATATGGGGTTCGGAAAGCTCTCTATAATAACTCCCTTTGGGTTTGATCACATCATTTTCATAGGAAGCTATTACAATCTTCTGTTTCCACTCGTTGGACATTTGGTCCAGCAAGAAGAGAAGTTTAGTGGGCTGAAAATTCAGTAAACCCTCTTTACCCGCATACCTCAAATATTCTGCTTCCCAAGGATTGAGGAAAACAACCATTTCCTTCTTCTTGTAGGCCACAGTTTCTGCGACAAGGCGATGAGGTGTAGCAGGAATAGAGAAGGGACCAGTTTCGTGAGTGGAACATTGAAATCCTATCCTAGCCCTAGGAAAAGCTCTTTGGATAGTTTCTTCGTTAATTCCTTCCCGAGAGCCAAAAACAAAAACTGTTTCAACTCTCTCATCTTTAACAAACCGATCGCTTGTTTCACCCCCGGGAGTTTTAGTCCTTTCCATATAATCCCATAAACGGTGACTCCTCACATACCTCCAAATCAACCAAAGAATACTAAAGAACAGCTGACTCTTTTTCATTCCTTATCTCCTTTCCTTCTTATTTTTCTTAACTTTATATAAACTTGTTAGTGTGCATCTTAAGATTCTCTATCTTGCCAAAAATCTAACAAAAAAGTCAAGCCCTCGCTGGATTTGAAAAAGTAAAAGTTGGCGAGAGGAGGAGAAATGGTGGAAAGCTACCTTTGTTTCTCCTTTAAGCTGTCTAGTCTCGCCATACGACACTAGAAGCACCTGAAGGGCATCCAAGCCTTAATAATAATTTTGGAGAACAGACCCTCCAATTTATACCCCTTTCGGATATATTTGCTTTACGCTACACAAGAAACAAGTAGCCATTCGGCTAGTCTTGTCTTTCTTGCGGCTCCATTTTTTGGCCCCTCACCAAATAAGAACTTTTTAATTATATTATCAAAAAGTCCTAAAATCAATAATGGCAACTCCGTCTATGGGGCGATGCCGTGCCCCGCGTTATACAGCTTTGCTGTTGTTCGGGGTTAGAACCTGTTTGAAGAGGATTTAGAATTAAAAAGACTGGTTTGTTTGGTCTTTCTTATCCTTGTTTCCCCCATTTTTATTCTCTTCTGGTAATTTTTTCCCAAATCCTTCAAAGGCTCTCAAAATTTCTAGAGGCACAGCAAGAACAATGGTATTTGATTTATCAGAACTTATATCATTGATTGACTGGAGGGTTCTTAAATGAAGGGCTCCTTTGGCTCCTGATAGAGTTTGAGCAGCTTTTGCCATATTGTTAGCGGCAATAACTTCTCCCTCAGCTTTAATAATTATTGCCCTTTTTTCTCTTTCTGCTTCTGCCTGCCTACCAATCACTCTCTTCATTTCTTCTGGCAATGTTATATCTTTTAATTCCACGTTATTGACTTTAATTCCCCAAGGATCGGTGGCCTTATCAATAATGCTTCTTATGTTTTCTGAAACTCTGTCTCTTTGAGAAAGAAGCCCGTCTAAATCCACCTGGCCTACGGCATTTCGCATTGTTGTTTGGGCTAATTGTGAAATGGCATAGTAAAAATCCTCTACCTCTAAAACCGCCTTATCGGCTTCATGAACTCTATAATAAATAACCGCATTAACGCTCACTGAGATGTTATCTTTAGTAATTGCCTCTTGATTTGGCACATCTACTGCTTTTACTCTTAAATCTACTTTTTTGTAAGAATAGAAAATTGGCCAGATCAGTCTCCAGCCAGGATTCATTAGACCAATATACTTTCCCAGCCTAAATTTAACTCCCTTTTGATACTGATTCACCTGTCTAACGGAGATTAAAACTATAAAGCCAATTATTCCTAAAATTGTCCAGATTATATTTGGCATATTTTTTATTAATGATTAATCTTTTTGACCTTTGTTAAATTATATCACAATAAAAAAACCGAGACAACCGCCTTGGGTAAAAAAGAGAAGCTTGCCAGATGGGACGATTTTCGAACTTTAAAATGGATAGATTCAATTAAGTGTCCTGAGCTAACTTTATCACAAATAAAGGAACTATTACAACCAGTAAATTAGAGGCTTCCGACATTTCGGGTATACCCTACCCTGATACTCACTATTCTCCGGGTTGGATAACACGGGGAGAAAGCTGAATTGTTTCTGCAGTGTAGCTTCCATCAGAATTTTGTTCACCATTAACTGAGATTTTATTACCAATTTCAACGTCATCTATCGATCCATCAGTTGTTTTCGATACTTTGGTAGAATCGGAAAAAAATACAATCTTTGATCCACCATCGGACATTTTCAGAGTTAAACTTTGTTCATCTTTACCAATAACTTCACCATTTAGAAAATTTGATCCAGTTCCCTTATCCTTAATTCCTCCTGGAAAAGCTCCTCCTGCCTTTTTTTGTAAAAGCTGCTGTTGCTCTGGAGATAAATTTTTAGAAATTTGATAAGTACCTTGACCATACCTCATACCGCCGTAAAAAGCACCGCCTCCGATAACAACTAAAGCAATAATAATTGGTAATAATTTTTTCATAGTTTCGACCTTTATATTTTATTCATAACGTAGCGCCTCAATGGGATTAAGTTTGGCTGCTTTACGGGCCGGCCAATAGCCAAAGATAATCCCGATGACAGCCGATACGCTAAATGCTAAAATAATTGAAAATAAAGAAACTTTGGTAGCCATATCCGTAAAAAATGTTATTCCTAAAGAGAGCAAAGCTCCCAGAATTATTCCGATAGCTCCACCAAGAAAAGTAAGCATTACTGCCTCAGCTAAAAATTGTAGACTAATGTCCGATCTTTTAGCCCCAATGGCTTTGCGAAGGCCGATTTCTCGAGTTCTCTCGGTTACTGTAGTCATCATCATATTCATAATACCAATGCCGCCAACAATCAGAGAAATTCCAGCAATTGCTGCCAGCAAAATAGTCATCGTATTGGTTATTGAAGAAGCGAACTCAAGAATATCTTCCTGGCTCAGGACACTAAAATCAGCCATCAGAGGATCTGCAATATTATGAAGCATCAAAAGTAAATTAGTAATACCTGTTTGAACTTGAGCCATCACTTGTTGGTTTTCAGCTTGAACACTAATTGTTGAAATATAATCAGCTCCGGCTAAAAATCTTTGGGCAGTGGTTAGGGGGATAAAAATCATATCGTCTTGACTGCCAAAACTAGTACCACCTTTAGATTGAGTCATACCAATCACCTTAAAATTTATGCCATTAATCCTTACTGTCTGACCCACCGGCATTGTACCTTCACCAAAAAGATCGTCCCGGGTTGTTGGTCCCAAAACTGCTACTTTTGAAAGGGAGCGGACATTTTGGTCAGAAATAAAAGAGCCTTGAGCCATTTCAACATTTTTCACCGACGGATAAGCAGAAACTGTTCCTACTATTTGAGTATTAGTATTTTGGCCCCCAGCCACTATCTGATATCTTTGAGAAAGCTCTGGCGCTACTGCCTGAACATTAGGAATTTCTTGAGTTATTGCTTCAGCATCCTCCATAGTTAAAGTCTGGGCACTGCCTCTTCCATCCTTAGCCTGAGAAAAACTCTTTTGAAACCCTGGGCTAACTGTAATCAAATCTGACCCCATTGATTGAATGCTGGATTCAATTGAGCCAGCCGCTCCCTGACCAATTGAAATCATGGCAATTACTGAGCCAATACCAATAACAATACCTAAAATAGTCAGGCCTGACCTAACTTTATTAGCAGAAATAGCCAAATATGTTTCTTCAATCAAGTCAGTGATGCGCATAAGCCATTAAATTCCAAATAACAAATTATATGGTGTCTGGGATTTATTCTTTAATTTGTTGAACTGTTTCTGAATGATGATTAATAGAATCTTCAATAATTTCTCCATCTTTGACAGAAATTATCCTCTTTGCACATGCGGCAATATATTTCTCATGGGTGATTAAAATGATTGTTCGGCCTTGCTTACTTAAATTCTGGAAAGTCTCAAGAACTAGTTCACCAGTCTTGCTATCAAGATTACCAGTTGGCTCATCAGCCAAAATCAAAGAAGGACTGTTCACCAAAGCTCTAGCGATAGCCACTCTTTGCATCTCGCCCCCTGAAAGCTGATTGGAAAGATGAGAAAAACGAGCTTCATCTAAACCCACGCTTGACAGGGATCTCTTAGCAATCCCTTCACGCTCATCTCGAGGAACATCAGTATAAACCAAGGGAAGAATAATATTACGAAAAACAGTGGCTCGTGGCAAAAGATTAAAAGCTTGAAAGACAAAGCCAATTCTCTTTTTACGTATATCAGCCAAGTCATCCTCAGTTAGTTGAGAAACATCCTTTCCTTCAAAAAAATATTGGCCGCTGGTTGGTGTATCTAAACAACCCAAAATGTGCATTAAGGTTGACTTGCCGGAACCAGAAGGTCCTATAATAGCTACAAACTCACCCTCATCAATAGAAAAAGAAACACTTTTTAAAGCTTTGGTTTCAACATTGCCTGATTTATAAACTTTGGTAACATCCTTGACTTCAATCATAGAATTATCAAAAGCTTTTCATGCCTCCCGCTGCTGGCATTTTAAACTTTTGGCTTGGGCTAGCTTCAGTATCATCTGGGTTAATTGTTGAAATAACAACAACATCATTTTCTTTAAGACCACTAACAATCTCGGTAGAAAGATCATTTGAAAGTCCAACCCCTACAGCTTGTTTCTGGATAGATTCTCCCAAGACCACTCCAGAAGCATCGTCTGATTTAATCTGATTACCTGCTTCTATTATTAGTTCAACATAGCAAGATTCTCCTTCAGACTTAATTGCACTATTTGGTAAAATTAAAACATCCTGTTTAATATCAGTAATAATATCCGCTGTAACGCTCATACCAGATTTGATCCTTTTATCCTGAGTGTCAAAAGCAATCTTTACCCCATACTCTACTACTCCATTAGTTACAGCTCCTACTAAATCAACTTCTACAACCTCTCCGGAAATACTCATATCCGGGAAAGCGTCAAAAGTAAGAGTTGCTTTTTGACCAATATCTACTTTAGCTGCATCAATCTCATTAAGTAATATTTCGGCAAGTTTTTGATCCGTAATTAGCGTTGCCACGACTGCGCTGGAAGATATGGATTCTCCTTTATTGACGTTTGTCTCTACGATCGTACCGTCAAGTGGAGCACGAATGTAATAATCGTCTAATTTATCTTTCGCGTCTAAAAGCGCATTCTCGCATTCTTCAATTGTAAGTTCTTGAGATTGAATATCAAGCGCATCTGCTCCTGCCTTGACTCGCGCTAATGCTTCCTTTTCCTCCTGCACTTTCTCTCGTGCTGTTTTGATATCTCCTGTATCTGTTCCTGCTTTTAATGTTAGAAGAGCTTTTTCTTTTTCTTTGATGTCATTTTCTGCGACTAGAATATCAATAGGATTATTTTGATCCATC
>Ga0315543_1003312_pt1 | contig 14568 bp, 10 predicted proteins | sample SalMarSW160210MG_2_FD_203098 | JGI IMG/M metagenome (GOLD analysis project Ga0315543, IMG submission 203098) | Salt marsh sediment microbial communities from the Plum Island Ecosystem LTER, Massachusetts, United States - Salt Marsh Sediment SW1601-210 ...
TGGTGGCAATCCTGTCCCTGTTGCAGGGGCGGGGCCAAAGATTGAGATGCCGGCTCAGCCGAGAGAAGCGACTGCAAAAAAGCCGGCTGAAAAAGTAGCTTCCGCCGAAAGAATCACAGGAGTTAAGACCTTCTTTACGAAACTGCATCCCGGCGCTATGGAGTTTCTTGATGAGCAGATCACCAACTGGCTAAAGAACAATCCGGATGTAGCTATAAAGCGAACCAATACGGTTACAGGTCAGGTCCAGGCCAAAAAAACTGAGCCTAATATTGTAATTACGGTTTGGTATTGAAGTTTGCCTTGAGGCAGCCAAGGGTCAGTCAGCAGGGGCAAAGGTGAATAGGGAAAATAACCCTTGGTAAATCGGGGCTGAATAAATTGCCTTGGTGGAGTAGCTTCGGGCCTTCTGCTGGTTGGGTATAAAGGTTGGTTGGGCCTTGTTAAATCAGTTCGTCGATTGCGGCAACAAGTTCTTTTTTACTGGTTAAGCCACGCCATTGTTTTTGGACCTGTCTATCCTTGAATAAGAAAATAGTTGGTACAGCCGTTATGCCAAATTCTATGGCGCTATCACTATTTTCAATGGCGTTGATCTTACAGATTCTGGCCTTACCTGCATATTCATTGGCGATTTCTTCGATAATAGGAGCAATCATTTTACAAGGCCCACAGTCGGGGGTCCAGAAATCAACCAGAACCGGCACATCGGAGTTGTGAATAACCTCATCAAAATCAGTATCAGTCAACTCAATTATGTTACCGGTCATTACTTTGTCCTCTCCGAAGTTGCCATTTTGCGAAAGATTGCAAGATGGGTCGTCTAATCTCTTCATCCCGCCCCCTTGCAAGAGGCAGGGCTTACCGACAAACAAAGACTATTTTAGTGATGAAGCTCATTTGTGTCAAATATTAATCCGCTTGTGGTGGATTAACTTTCCGTTTGCTGTTTATGGTTTTTGGCGGATTCTGTTTTTTCATATTCTGTAGCTGAGGCTCTCGACTGGCTTTCAGGCGGCAATTCAGCGATTGGAATAAGCGGCTGGTTACGCTGCTGAGCTTGGGCGGCCCGCTCATTATCGACTTCAGCAGAGGCGATGATTGCCTTTTGGACGGCCTGTTCAGCCGGCTCATCGGTCAACGACCGCAGATAAAGCTGCTCGGAAGACCTCGGCTGCTCGACCTGTACCAGTTTTCCACGGACAAGTTCAAGAAGTGCCAAAAACATTCCGATCATTGCCAGGCGGTTGGTCTTGGATTCGAAGATTCGTTCGAAAGCCATTGGGCCTTCCGTTTGCAGGCGGTGCAAAATCTCTATCTGATACAAGTCAATGGGCGTATCGTCCTTGATATGACTTATGTCAAAACTGGCGCCGGTAGCCTCTATAATTGAGCTAAAGGCTTCGAGCAGGTCCCAGACGCTCACTTGTTCGATGTCAATCTGCGGCTCGGCGTCGGGTGTTAGTTGCTCGACAATGGTGCCGGGCCGAGGGAAACGTTTGTTTGTCTCATCGGCTGCGGCGCCGAGTAGATTAGCGGCGTCTTTGAACTTTTTATATTCGAGCAGTTGCCGGATAAGTTCTGTTCGCGGGTCGGCCAAATCGTCGCCCTGCAGTTGCTCGGGCTCTGCTTTTGGCAGCAGCATTGCCGATTTTATCTGCATTAACGTTGAGGCCATTACCAAAAAATCGCCCGCTAAATCGATGTCAAGACTCTTCAGCATTTCGATGTAGTGGATGTACTGGTCGGTTATTTTGGCGATAGGGATGTCATAAATATCCACTTCTTCCCTGCGGACCAGATGCAGGAGCAAATCCAGAGGCCCTGCAAATATATCGAGATTTACGCGATAATCGGCCACGGTTACCTTCCCAACCCAACGGCTTTTCGTGCCTGTTCGAGGGTTTTGGCAGCTACGGCCTTTGCACGCTCGGCGCCGCTGGCAAGGACTTCTTTGACATAGTCGATGTTATTTTCGAGTTCGGTTCTTTTTTGTCGGAACGGCGCAAAATATTCTATCATCAGCTCGGCCAGGCGTTTTTTGGCTTCGCTGTAGCCCATACCGCCGCTGCGGTATCTGTTTTCCCACTCAGCTAACTCATCCGGCGAGGCAACTAATTTTAGAAGTGCAAAGACGTTGCATTTGTCGGGGTCTTTGGGGTCTTCAACCGAAGTAGAGTCGGTAACGATGCGCATAATCTTTTTTCTGGCTTCTTTTTCCGGCTCGAATATCCCGATGATATTTCCGTAACTTTTGCTCATCTTTCGGCCGTCGGTGCCCGGCACAACGGCTACCGATTCGATGATATATTCTTCCGGCAGGGTGAAGACTTTGCCGTATGCATTATTGAATCGAGTGGCAATATCGCGTGTAACCTCGATGTGTTGTTTCTGGTCGGCGCCTACCGGCACTAAGTCGGATTTGTAAATCAGGATATCCGCCGCCTGCAGAACCGGATATGCGAACAGGCCATGATTAGGACTTATGCCCTGAGCGACCTTTTCCTTGAAGCTGACACATCGCTGTAAAAGTCCCATTGGGGTTACGCAGGAGAGAAGCCATGCGAGTTCGATAACCTCGGGCACGTCGGATTGACACCAGAAGACGGTCTTTTCGGTATCCAGGCCCAGAGCAAGATAGTCCATTGTGGCACTGAGGGTATATTGCTTGAGCCTCTGCGGCTCTGGCGAGCTTGTAAGGGCGTGATAGTCGCAAATGAAGTAGAAGCAATCGTGCTCGGCCTGGAGCTTGAGGTGCTGGCGCATTGCGCCGAAGAAGTTACCTATGTGAAGCCTGCCGGACGGCTGTATGCCTGAAAGAACTCTCAAAATCGGGCTCCTGATATTAAAAGCACAAAATATTGTGGAAATTTTATGTGAAAATAACGCTATCGGAGGCGGATGTCAAGACTTTTGCACTGGCCGTATTTGCCACTGGGAGGCTGGAGGGCTCGGCGATTGTTTTATGCTTTGCGTTTTGTCAGCAAGGCAAGGCTGCCCAGGCCGAGCAGCAAAAGCAGCAACTGGTTAGGCTTCGTCCGCTTTTCGTTCAAGATCAGCTATATGCTTGTTCTGTCTTTCGATTATTTGGTAGAAGTTCCTACACTCAAAAAAATTAAGGGCCGAGCATAAAGCCACAACAGCAAAAGCCAAATGGAAGGGATGTTTCGAAAAGTAGAAAATTACTCCCAAAATGATAGCTAATAGAATGCAAATTAAAGGTGCATATCTACCAAGCGAGTATTTACCTACCGAGTTCTTGCCAATATACAGCACCCACTTTTCTTCGACACTCTTTTTTGCAGTAACCATATTCTATATTCCCTTTTTTGAATCGTGCTTCTCAAGCGAAATTTGACATTCTTTAGTCATTCTAAGGCTTCTATTCTTCCTCGCAGGTATCGCTCACATATTGGTATAGACATTCATTGCGAGTCCGCCGAAGACATGAACAAATTTCCATTCTTCGAAGATTTATGTTCAATTGCCCCATCAACCTTACTGCTGACAGGCGTCTTGGCATTCTTCATAACTGTATGGCCCAGTTATACTGGCTATCCTTTGTTTGCTTTTCGTTCAAGATCAGCTATATGCTTGTTTTGTCTTTCGATTATTAGATAAAAGTTCCTTCGCTCAAAAAAAATAAGGGATAGGAATAGTGGCATAACAGTAGTAACCGCGGATAAAGTACTTTTTGTGACCAAGAAGTGCAGGCCGGGAGCAATCGCGAATAGAATCAAAACCAAAGGCCAGTACCAGCCTAACGCTTTCCTGCCGACATATAGTACCCACTTTTCTCCGACACTCTTTTTTGCAGTAACCATATTCTATATTCCTTTTTTTGAATCGTGCTTCTCAAGTGGAATTTGACATTCTTTAGTCATTCTAAGGTTTCTATTCTTCCTTACAGGTATCGCTCACATATTGGTATAGACATTCATTGCGAGTCCGCCGAAGACATGAACAAATTTCCATTCTTCGAAGATTTATGTTCAATTGCCCCATTAACCTTACTGCTGACAGGCGTTCTGGCATTCTCCATAACCGTATGGCCCCGTTATACTGGCTATCCTTTCAGCATTAATGAGGTCCACAAGTCCGTAACCGTTTTCACATTGCATCCCATGCGACCACCAGAAGTTTATCGTGTCGCCGAGGAAGCATTCTTTGAGCTCATTAAAAGCCCCGTCGTGGCACCCGACCCACTCCGGCGGGCGGTATGTGTAGCTCTCCAGCGTTTCTTATTTGCTCACTTGCCAACCAGAGTCTTCGTCAAAGACATATGTCGTTTGGCCTGATTTCGCTTCTCTAAGGTTACAACGGTGACTTGTTGCCAAATCTGATCAATATATATGTACCTGGAGACTTTTTTCCCACTGCCATCGAGAACATTTCTTGTGTCAAAATGACCGTCAAAATTAATGTCCACGAACATCTCTCCACTTTGAATCCCAGCTTCATTATAACCGCCATATATTATATGCTCCCATTTACTTGGCTCAGTCGAAGCTGTCATAGTAAAGCAGACCCTTTCTTTTTCATCAAGAAGAGATAAATGAGCTACTTTACCAACCTTATCCATATGTACTGAGAGAAAAGGAGTATCTGCCTTGGCCATAAACATCATTTTAGAAACATCTTTAACGCCGGAAACTTTCGTAGCCCAGACTTTTATATCGCCAAATGTTTTAGGCTCTATCGACAGCGTCTCACCCTCTATGTAATAGAGGATCATCCCAAATAAAATGGTGATAGCAACACCAATGGCAATGCCTATAAGGAATACAAATATAGTTGATGAACCTGACCGGTTTTCCATAGCTTAACTCCTATAAATGAGCTCTCCCCATTAACCTTACGGCTGACAGGCGTCGTAACATTCTCCATAACCGTATGGCCCCGTTATACTGGTTATCCTTTCAGCATTAAAGGGGTCCACAAGTCCGTAATAGTTTTCACATTCCATCCCCTGCGACCACCAGAAGTTTATCGTGCTGCCATTGACAACGCTTGTGCGATTGCCAAGAGAATCATAGCTGTACGTTTGTTCAATGCTATCTGTCTGTGGGTTCAGAAACAGGTGTCATCAGGAAAGCGTGTATTTTGCCGTTAGCAGTCTCTCCAACGCCAACAATTTGCCCCTTGTTATTGATGTCTTCGGCACTTATCAAACGTTTCCAGCCAGATTTGTCAGCCAAGAGGTCTTCAAGCTTCATCATGCCGTTGGTCTTGTCCCATAACCAGGCATGGCCGGAACCAAAGAATTCAGGAAATTCACTCCCGCAGAATCCGACCACCTGTCCAGAATCATTTATAGCGAAAGCCATACTGTTATTGTCTAAGAGTGGCCCACCATTAAAAATGCTGAGTGTGCCCAGATTAACCATACCATTGACTTTATTCCAGATAAAGGCCCGCCTCCTATGGGGAAATTTTTTGTATGAGTATCCAACTATCTGCCCAGCATCGTTGATGGCGTAAGCGCGGCTTGTCCTCCCACCGAGTGTGCCTAAGTCAATCAACTCACTGGTGGTACTGTCCCAGAAAAAAGCGTGCCAGTCATGGAGCGTGATTCTCGAGCACCCAACTATTACTTGACCACTGTTATTTATAGCAACATTTTCTACCAAGTCGCCTGGTATGTCCAGTGCAATCATTCTACTGTTAGCATCCCACAAGACCGCATGTGCGATGTCGTTGTGGTCTGTGTACCATCCTACTATTTGGCCAACCTCATTGATGTTGGTAGCATAGCTTTTGCGGCCGCTAGGTGTGCCCAAGCCAATCATACCGTTAGCGCTGTCCCACCGCAGCGCGTGCCTATCGCCACTGGAGGTTTCTGACCAACCTACCGCCAATCCTGCATTATTGATAGCCAGCGCACGGCTTTCATGACCGCCGAGTGTGCCCAGGTCAACCATACCATTGGCGGTATCCCAGAAAAAGGCATGCGTGTCACCATTTGTAGTATCTGCCCAACCGATTACTTGACCGGTGCTATTAGTTCCGGAAGCATAGCTGTTTTTACCCCCCAACGTACCTAAGTCAAGCATGCCATTGGTGCTGTCCCAAAAGAACGCACACTCTGCATACTCGTAACGACCATCAGTATTTGCTAACTTGCCGATTATCTGCCCATGCTCGTTGACGACCTCGGCGTAGCTTTCATTATAGCTACCTGTACCCAGATCGATAATTTCATATCGTGGCCTGCTGTGGCAGGAAAGGTTAGTAAAGGCCATCACTAATATTACCAAAACAGCATTTGTAGTTTTCATAATTCACTTGTCCCTCATGAATATGGCTAACTTTTGCTTTGACTCTGCTTACCATTTATGAATCTTTATCTCCCAATTAACCTTACTGCTGACAAACGTCGTAGCATTCTCCATAACCGTGTGACCCCGTTATACCGGTTATCCTTTCAGCATTTTCGGGGGCCCAAAGTCCGTAAAAGTTTTCACATTGCATCCCCTGCGACCACCAGTAGTTTATCGTGCCGCCGAGTCCATACCCCCACCGGCAAAAGCAGCAGCTGGTTAGGCTTCATCTGCTTTTCGTTCAAGATCAGCTATATGCTTGTTCTGTCTTTCGATTATTTGGTAGAAGTTCCTTCGCTCAAAAAGAATGAAAGCCGAGCATAAAGCCACAACAGCAAAAGCCAAGTGGAAGAGATGTTTTGAAAAGTAGAAAATTACTCCCAAAATGATAGCTAATAGAATGCAAATTAAAGGTGCATATCTACCAAGCGAGTATTTACCTACCGAGTTCTTGCCAACATACAGCACCCATTTTTCTCCGACACTCTTTTTTGCAGTAACCATATTCTATATTCCTTTTTTTGAATCGTGCTTCTCAAGTGGAATTTGACATTCTTTAGTCATTCTAAGGCTTCTATTCTTCCTCGCAGGTATCGCTCACATATTGGTATAGACATTCATTGCGAGTCCGCCGAAGACATGAACAAATTTCCATCCTTCGAAGATTTATGTTCAATTGCCCCATTAACCTTACTGCTGACAGGCATCGTAGCATTCTTCAGAACCATCGTATGGCCCCGTTATACCGGTTATCTTTTCAGCATTTATGACGTCCCAAAGTCCGTGACCGTTTTCACATTGCGTCCCCTGCGACCACCAGTAGTTTATCGTGCCGCCGGATAAGCATATTTTGAGCTCATGAAAATCCCCGTCGTGGCACCCGACCCACTCCGGCGGGTGGTATGTGTAGCTCTCCACCGTTACGCAGTACAAGGCGTCCGGGTCCAGGTCAGGGGGCCAGGGCGGCGGCGGTGGTGGCGGCGGTGGCGGCGGCGACGGCTTCGTTGTAGGCGGCGGCGATGGCTTCTCCTCCCCCTCCTCTTTCCCTTTGCCATCGTCATCCATAATTTTAGTTGGGTCCGGGGTCGTGTAGTTGTCGGGGTCAAGCAAATGCGGGAACAGATCATCGCCTAAATGGTCTAAAGGATTATGGCCACGGTTGTAAGTTCCTCTTTGTTTCGAGGTAGTATCTAGTTGGCCGGTTTTCTTATCGTAGCAACACTCACAACCCTTATATGGTCCTTGACCTTCATAAGTATTATTCTTTGAATGAAACCAATTACGTGATTTGCCCCGCTTTTTCCAATTTTTATCGTTTTTGGGCTCGTTTCTCGGGCATTTATTAAACTCATTTCGATTACGATGCTTATCTGTCCAAGGCAGGGTCAATAGCCCATGTGGATCCACCCAGTTAATCGAGTTGCTCCAACAATAGGTATACAAATTCAACCCACCGTAGTAGCCGATTGGGTCTGTTTGCAGGAATCGGCCGATATATGGGTCGTAATATCTGGCACGGTAGTAGTACAGACCTGTTTCATCGTCGTAACGCCTTGCCGTGAACATATACGGGTTGCCGACGGTACTGCTTTCGACAATCTCCATAGTGCTGGCATCCCATATCGTCGGCTGGCCGAAGACATCATACTCGTAGTATTCTACAAACGTGCCGGAGGTATCAGTCAGAGCAATCACGCTGCCCAGACCATCGAAGTGGTAATAGTAAACCTTATTGTCATCAGCAACGTCAATCATACAAATCGGCTCATCAATGCCGGGGCCATAGATAAACTTTCTCAGCAGTGTATCACCGTCATATTCTGCTATTACCTGAGCGCCGTCATATACGTAGTATTGCGTAGCGGGTGTTGCGTATTGCGTTTTTGAGACCCTTTGGCCTAAATAGTCGTAAATGTATGAAGCTGCAGGATCGCCGGTCGCCTTATCATTTACGTCAGTTAAGCGATTTTCACAATCATAGTAATACAGATATGTTCCATCGTCAGCTAAATTGCCGTTGTCATCATAGCTGTAAGTGGTGCCGCCTACAGAGGTGTATTGATTCAGGTTATTGCTTGAGTAATTCGTTGTGCCGCCGTTGACGATGCTTTTTCGGTTGCCAAGGGCATCATAGCTGTAAGTTACGGTATTATGTGGCCAGCCGGCAGGATAGTTGACCTCGGTAAGCTGGTAGAGCACATCATAATCGTATTTGTGCTCCTCTGTATCATCAACCGTCATAGTAAGCCGATTGCCGACCTTGTCATGTGTATAATCGAAGCTGCCCGTACCTGAGCCGTTGAAGTTATTGGTTAGCTTCTCCAACTTGTCGGCAATATCATAATCGTACACTGCATTGGCATCGTTTCCAAGGCTAAGCAGAATCCTTCTCGATAGCTCATCGTATTCATACTCAGCGATGGTATCGCCGTTGTATTTTACCTTCCTTAGGCGCGACAGGGCATCGTATTCGTATGTTACGTTGCTGTCGTCAGGATAGGCAAGCTCAGTCCTTCGGCCGAGGTCGTCATATTCATACTTGACGATTCTTGACTCAATGTCATTAACCTCGATGATTCTTCCGATTCTGTCGTAGGCGTATGTTGTCAGGTCCCCGCTGTCATTTACCTCAACGACCCGGCCGGAGATATCATAGAGGAATGTAATATTGGGCTCGCCCGGCCGGTTTTTAACTATTAGCCGGTCCAGGGCATCATATTCATAGTAGATAGTCTCGCTCTTGCGGTTTCGTTTACTTGTTACGTTGGAGCTTTTGTCGTAGCTGGAGACCTCATTCGTATCATCCGGATACTGAATCCACAAAAGCCGGCCGAAGCCGTCATAGTGGTAGCCGGTTATGTTGTCCCTGGCATCTTTGATATCATTGAGGTCGCTATTCGGGGTGTAGCTGTATTCGATGTTGTTGGCGCCGGTAACCTTCCACAGCAGGTCTCTTTCATCATATTCATAGTGAATGTTGTTCTCTTCGGCATCGTTTACATCAGAAAGATTTTCGCTCTTATCATAGCTGTATTTAGTAACGTAATCACACGGGTCGGTTATTGTTTTTATATGGTCAAGTATATCGTAGGTGAATTTTATAATCTGATTGGGGTCATTCTCTCTTTCCCTTTCGATTTGGGAAAGGTTTTTACAGTTATTATAGAAAAAGTTAGTTACATAACCACAGGAGTCGGTAATTTTTGTTAACTTGTCAATGGCGTTATACGCGAATTCAGTAATATTGCCGCACGGGTCATTGACTTCAATTACGTTGCTCCGAATGTCATATTTGAACTCAGTGGCTATTTTCAGACTGCAGGGGTCTGATTCGTTGGCATCGTAAATTGTCTTCACTAACCTGCCGTAATTATTCGGGTCATTTTGCTGGTCATTACCATATTCACCCTTGATTACTATTCCATCCGGCAGCCGCATAGTCTCCACCTGGCCGAAACTATTATAGGTGAGGCCGACGACCGGATTTGCAGGTCCCTGCGGAGTGTTGACTTCAGGGAAGGTTATTTCTTCTAAATTACCGTTTAAGTCGTTGTAATCAAAAATGGTTTCATAGCCCCGGGCATCGGTTATCTTCTCCACAAAGTTGAATTTTAGTTCATATGTGTAACGGGTAACAATATTAGGGTCGCCGTTGTTAGGTTCTCTGGATTTACATAACAAATTGCCGTTGGGGTCATACTCGTAATCGATATAATTGCCTGCAGGGAAAATCTTCTTTGTTATTTCCATTTCGGAGTTGCGTTCATAGCAGGTTGTATAGGAGTCAGGGTCACTTGGCCTGTAGTCTTTAGTATATATCGTCCTACTTAAGGGGCAACCTAAATCATTATAAACAGTAACACTGTTGACATCTTTTCGATCTGTTACCGTGGCTTCATTACTGTCAGGATTATAACTGAATTTGAAAGTCCCCTCTCCGTATACTTGCTGCTCAACCATATTGGAGTCATAGTAATTTGTCAGCCAAATTTGACCGTTCGGGTCTGTAATTGTCTCAAGAAGATGCGGGCTTTCGTACGAATAACTTGTAGTCAGACCAGTAGGGCCTTCCACAGAGAGAAGGTCGTTACTACAAGGGTCATAAGTGTATGTCCAGGTTCTACCGGCAAAGTCATTAACATCATATAATAAGTTGTCCTCATTGTAAGTCAGATTAATCTTACGGTCCAGGTCGTCCTCAATGGCTGTAAGCAGGCCATTAGTATACTCAAACGAAATAGTGTTGTTGTTTCTATCTGTAATGGTAGAGAGCTTTCCGTTGGTGTCAAAATCCAATTTGACACCGTGCTTCCTGTAAAGCGTATGGGTGTCGTCTTGATTCTCAACCAGGAAGTCATAACGGTAGTATCCTGATGGTGCTGTATATTTCTTAGGATTAGAGCTGGGAACAAGTGTATACTCCAGCTTGCGATTTTCACCGTCATATAAAAGAATTATATCGGGGTCCTCGGTCTCGTGTACACTAATGTTGTAATTCATATCCCAGCCATAGCCAAATCCATAATTATGCTCACGGCAACTGCCGTATGTTCGTATGATTTGCACTGGTAGCACACGACCCTGAATAAACAAATCCTGGCTCGAGAGCCAGTATTCACCGGTCTCCAAAAATACAGATTCGCCACCGCTGGCAGCACTTGGCGGAGAGTTACAAGATAGTAGTATTACCACAGGAGCGGAATATGTCGATTTCTCACCATTGTCGTAGGCCTTGGCCTTCAACGTGTAAATACCGGCTGGAACATCTACAGTATTCCACGTATACTCGTAGGGTGCTCCGTCGTTGTCCACATGCAGCAGTGTGCCGTTCGCATAAAACTTCACCTTGGTTATGCAGCCATTATCCGAGGCAATAGCTTTGATGTAGATATTATCGCCTTTTATGAACTCGGTGTTGGGTGCTGGGGTGTCAATGTAAACACTCGGCGGTGGATTATACGGATGGCCGTAACTTATTCCGGAAACGGCAAAAAATACGGTCAAAATCAAAACGATAGCGGACAATTTTGCCTTCATTTTTATTTCTCCTTTTCAACTTCACGTGACAGCAGGTGGCGAACATACCCTGCTGCCGGGCAATCCGGGTAGTTCTGAATAACTCGTTCGTAAGCAGCCTTTATCTGTGCATCGGCTGCGGATTCTTCAACAGCACCGGTATCCTTCAATTCCTCATAACAACGGCCAACCGTAAACTGGGCATGCCAGGCATATTCGTACTCGGGGTAGTCATCAACCACCTTTTGAAAACACCGTATAGAATCTTGGTGTTTACCCAGCTTGAGGTAGCAATCACCCGCCCAGCAGCACGCCTCCGCCGTCAAGGAAGAAGTCGGCAGCTCATTTACAAGCCTGTCCCATATCTTGGCGGCTTTTTCAAAGCGATCTTTGGCCTCGTCCGCAAGGCCTTCGCTTTCTTTTGAAATCCCTTCGTCATAACATTGTCTGCCCATGGTTAGTATCGCGTCCGGCAAATCCGGATGTCCGGAAAAATCGACAATCATTTTATCGAGGGCTTCTTTGGCCCGGTTGTAGTCCTGTAACATCATAAGAGATAAAACATCTGCCCTCGAGAAACCTAACCTTGCACTGCTCACAGATGGACTGTCAGGATAGTTCTGTATTATCTGCTGATAGACGCGTTTTGCGTCTTCAAATCTGCCTGACCATACGTATCTTACAGCAATCCAGTAAAGTGCATCATGCAAATCCGGATGTTCGGAGAAATCTGCGACCAGTTTATCAAGAGCCTTTTTAGCACCATCGTAGTCCTGCGACATAACAAGAGACTGGACGGCTGCCCTTGAAAATCCTAACCGTGCTTTATCTGCGAACGGGCTGTCAGGGTAATTCTGCAGTATCTGTTGATAGACGGCTTTTTCTTCTTCATGTCTTTCCGACCATCCGTATTTTCTTGCTATCCAGTAAAGTTCATCCGGCAAATTGGGGTGATTGGGGAAACTTGCGACCATCTCATCAAGGGCTTGCCCCGCCGCATCAAAGTCTTGAGAGACGATAAGAGATAAGACTTTTCCTCTTGAAATACCCAATGCTGCTTTATCCGCATACGCACTGTCAGGATAACTTTGTATTACCTGTTGATAGAAAATCCTCGCGTATTCATATTTATCTTTATCCGGTCTAGTCGACCATCTATATCCCTCTGCTATATTATAAATGACCTTCGGCAAATCGGGATTTTCGGGAAAATCGTCAATCATTTTCTGTGTTTGCGTCTGGGCCTGAGCGTAGTTACCCTCCTTGATAAGGGAAATGATACTTGACTTTGCCTGCTCAAGCTCAACCGGTGCATCCGCGAAGGCTTCGTCTGCGGCCATAAAAAACAGCAGCAGATTGATAAAAACTAATGTTATGGGACAGATTCTGTTAAGCATTGCTCTGACCTTTCATTGATGGGGATTGTGTTTATGCCGATTTTCGTTTGAGGTTTTTGGGCAGTATGACTGCATTAAGTACACTTTTTCCTCCAAATGTTTTGAATAGTATCAGTTCCCGGTTGTTTGTCAACCCTAAAAACCATAAGTATCTAAAAAATGGAAATTTTAAAAAATTTTTAACTGCTTTGACAGCAAATAGTTGGCTCGGTTGCTACTGTCAACAACGGTATAAATTCCGACTCAAAAGCGCAAGCTGGGGTAATTGTTTGGGGCGAGGGAAGCATTTGAATCGAGAATTGAGAATGTAGAATTTAGAATTTGAAGGTTAAAGGGGGCAACGGCGCTGTTTTACGAGCAAACATTCGAAAATATTCGAAAACGTTCAAAAACTGCATAGAAACATACAAAAACTATGCAGAAACATACAAAAACTATATAGAAACATGCAAAAATCGTATGAAAATATTCAAAAAAATTTGAAGATTTTGGCTCGTTGTTCATAGTTGGTCGAGAAAATTCGCCACAACAAGGCAAGTTTTTTGTTTTAAGTTTGGCGATCGCAATAATACTATATTAGTATATGCATATATACTAATATAGTGATTTATGAATCATGGTTTTTTGAGTGATGGTTTTTGGGAAAGGTGGTCGGCAGTTATGGCTAACACAAAAAAGCTGGCAGAGATATTTAAGTTGCTTTCGGTTGATGTAAGGATGCGCATTGTGCAGGCTCTTAAGCGGAGAGCGATGTGTGTTACTGAATTGACATCTCGGTTGGGCATAACACATTCGGCAACTTCTCAGCACCTGCGATTGCTGAGAAACGCACGCCTTGTAAAATTTCAAAAGAGAGGGCTGCATATTTATTATCACCTTGATGGACAAAACATAGAACGCATTTACAAGGCCATCAGCGAGTTATTTAAACAGGGCATGGATTAGAAAAAAGATTCGCAGGTGGATAGGGCTATATTAGCAGACTATATTAGTATATGCATACATACTAATATAGTGATTTAACAATCTGAGTTCTTAGTGTTGACCCTTCGACTACGCTCGGGGCAGGGTTTTGAGGGACTTTTTGCTGTTGCTGGCGGAGGCCAACCGCCGAGGGCGGAGTTTTGAGTTTTTAGTGTTGAGTTTTGAGTGGAGGAATTTCACTAGGTGGTAATGCCACCTGGCGCGGATAATCACAGAGGGATTTTTAGTGCGTGGGATTTGGGAGAGGTAGTTCAGTAGGTGGTAATGCCATATAGCGCAGTATAATGAAATAAATAAGAATATTAGTATATGCGTATATACTAATATAGCATTTAAATGCTAATGATTTGGAGTGGGGTAAACATTTTCGTGCGCAGTGGTGCCGGAGGCTGTGATGAGGCGGTGTCGTAAAGTATATAAGTATATGCGTATATACTTATATAGTATTTCAACGAATGTCAGGTGTTTTGTGAGACTATCGCAGGAAAAGTAATTAAGTATGTGCGTACATACTTAATTGGTATGTTAGCAAATGTCAGGGGTTTAGTTGGAAGAATTTAGAAACATAATTGCGAGGTGGTGCCGGAGGCCGTGAGGAGAAGAGAGATTAAAAATCAAAATGTAAAATGCAAAATTGTGGAACCGCTTCGCGGGGATTAAATGGGCCGAACTGGAGGATGCAACAGCGAGTCAATTTGCGATTTACAATTTAGGGTTTGCGCAGTACCCACAGGACAAGCTGCCGGAGGAAATCTACAGTAGTCCGCCGGAGGCGGACAGTTAAACAGTATCCGAGCAGGAGGCAGCAGAATTTTTGGCTTGACAAATTGGGGTATTTGGGGGTAAGATGG
>Ga0315543_1003313_pt1 | contig 14567 bp, 14 predicted proteins | sample SalMarSW160210MG_2_FD_203098 | JGI IMG/M metagenome (GOLD analysis project Ga0315543, IMG submission 203098) | Salt marsh sediment microbial communities from the Plum Island Ecosystem LTER, Massachusetts, United States - Salt Marsh Sediment SW1601-210 ...
GAAATACATGCTAATAAAAAAAGCAGCAAATTAAATCGTGGCATGGGCATCTTGCCCATGATTCACGGGCATGATGCCCGTGCTACTGCAAAAGAATATGTGAACATATATTTGGGACGCAACACTAACCAATAAACTATAACAAATCAGGACTTCTTTGTCAAGCGAAAAATTGAGTAATCCGACCAATCTGAGCCATTTTAGTCACTTTAACGCAATAATAGGTATCATGTGATCAGGCCATCGCTTCTCTCTTTTTTCATAATATGTTTTGTCACATCCGCCGTTCGGTTGGGTCTTGGCTCGCCCTTGGCAAGGTGTGACCCGACAGAAAATGTACTCCTTTGGAATGCGTATACTTGCGAAATGACTCGTCGGGTCACAACCCCGACTTCGTAATGGGAAAGACCCGAGGAAACACGGGAAACACTCTTTTGTCACACTCTCCCGATTCCTACCCTGCACCGACGGGAGTGTGTTTTGCCGCTTTATATACTCTAAGTTATTTTGTATCTTCACATTTCTTTTGGAGACCGTATGGCCGACGCTGTTGAGAAAAATCGAGCAGACTACACCGAGGGTTCTATCTTTTATTCCATCATCAAGATGGGGTTACCCTCCATGTTCGGGTTTTTGGTCCAGCACATCTATTCCATGGTAGATATGTACTGGGTGTCGCGCTTGCCACAACAGGAAGCGGGCGTGGCAGCCATCACGTTCTTCAGCAATATCCTGTGGTTCTTCTTTTCTTTTAACCAGCTTGTGGGGCCCGGCTCGGTTGCCATAATTTCGCGGCGCTATGGCGAAAAGGAATACGAAAAGGCCGAAAAGTCCATCAAAGAAACGTTGATCTTGAAACTGGTCTTCGGCGGCATCTTCGGTATTGCCGGGTTCTTTTTTGCCGGACAGATGCTGCAACTGATCGGCGCAGAAGGGAAAACGCTGGCGCTGGGCATTGACTACGGGCGCATCATGTTTGCGGGAATGGCTATCATGTACGCTACCTACTCAATTTTCACGGCTATGCGCGGCGTGGCCAACCCTAACATGGCAATGTTCCTGATGCTGGGCTCCAATGTCCTGAACATGGTGCTCGATCCCATTTTCATCTTCGGCTATCTGGGGTTTCCTGCCTGGGGTGTTAAGGGTGCGGCGTATGCGTCGGTGCTATCGTATACACTGACACTTTCCGTGGGATTCTTTCTATTTTATGGGGGTAATACAAACGTGAAACTACACCTTCGAGGAAGAGAACGGGTGTCTGTTGCCTCGATGTGGAAGATCATAAAAATCGGCATTCCCGCCTGGCTTGGTAGTATGTCGTTCTCAGGGGCACGACTCGTGATTATGCGCATGGTGGCGCCGTTTGGAACGGCGGTGGTAGCGGCGTACGGGGTTGGGAACCAGGTAACCGCTTTCGGCATCATGCTTCTGGTCGGCATTGGGCTGGGTCTTTCATCCCTGATCGGGCATAATGTTGGAGCTGATAAGCACGACCGAGCCAAAAAAACGGCCGACCAGGCAATATTGTTGGGTGTAGGGATTATGCTCGTGTTTGGTCTGCTGACATTTATCTTCGCACCGGAGATCATGGGCCTGTTCTTCGAGGCCGGCAGCACTATCGCTATTGGTGATGTTATGCTCAAGATATTCGCCCTCGGACTCCCATTTATTGGCGCTTTTATCATGATCGAGGAAATTCATGTGGGGGTGGGGTTGAACACACCCGCCATGATTATGAATGTCGCTCACTCCTGGCTGCTGGAAACACTTCCGATTTATCTTCTGACAATTCATTTGGGGTTTGGCCAGACGGCCGTGTGGTGGACGATTTCGGCAGCTGGTGTTATTTCTACGACAGCGTTCTACGCCTACTATCGGCGGGGGAGATGGTTGACGGTCAAAGTGTAGGGATATTTCGCTTGAGTTTTAGCCTTTCTGTCAATAGATTCATTCCGTAAGGAAACAAATGCCATGACATAGCTGGCCGGAGTGGTGGAATGGGTAGACACCAGGGACTTAAAAACTGATTCGGACGATTCAGCATCTGATTGACCACCAACGCATTCCATCGCTCGGCAAATAGATAGGTTGGATAAGTTCGAGTACCAGTTTGGATAGTTTTGTATTGATTTGGACACAAAGTGGTCACAAATTGGTCACACGGATGATGACAAGGGAAAATAGGGGAGTGCCGCCAGCATGGGATATTATCTGCCAAGGTTAGAGTGGGAGTATCTCCAAGAACAGCACAAAATCCATCTCATTTCGGAACCTGACTTTCTAAAAGATTCGGTAGAACATATTGTGGTGCAGCGTGACGAGAACTTCAGGCTTTGTGCACAAGTGGTTGGAAAACAGGACGAGCCTATTCCGGAACCAAAGCACGATCGCACTCCCGGTGCTAGGGTTACGCCATTTGCGATTTGTGGAACGGATCGGTATGGAAGACCGAAATACAAGATCGAGCACTGCTACTTGAGAAGTATCTCAAACAAAAGAATCCTAAACTCTTCTAACGAGTATATAAATCACTCTTCAGCCAAGATCTTGTTCTACAAGCTCTACGTTGATTTCGATAGGTCAGAGGAGAGACGTTGGCTCACAGAGTGGTATTTGAACGCTCCAGATGTCACAGAATACTCATCACGATCGACGAAAAGAAAGTACTCATGCGATTATACTCGCAGAAGGTACGAGGACAAGGACGACGCAGGCAAGTTTGTCGGAGACAGGGAGGAGTCGTCAAATGTTGATTACATCTGCATTCGTTTTGGTGATAGAAGATTCATCCTACATTCGGTGCCGAAGCAGTTCGGCCCGGAGTGGTCAAACAATATCGGTATCGAGTATCGAGAGCAGTTTGGGGGAATTCCAGAGAAGCACGAGAGAGATGCCATCTCCGAAATCGTTGGCTTCGTGTTTGGTCGCCATTTGCTGAACATAGGTTTCACAGAGTATAACCAGATGGGATATCCGCTTAGTGCTTTTGCAGTCTGCCCTTGGGGCGACGCAAGATCCCAGTCTCAAACATCACAGTTTCAACCATTGAGACTAAGCCCATACGGTAAAGACCGATCTGTGGAGACAGTTCTATCAGAGTTACTTCCAAAGTATCTGGAACGAAAGGAATCACTGGGTTTGTCGGAAGCACTGTGGCGTTACTGGTTATCGAGTCAACTTCCTATTGGCACGAGCATTCCACTGCTTGCAACAGGTCTTGAGATCATGGCAGCAGCATGGATTAAGACCAACAAATCAGCTTCCAAAGGTGTCTATATGGATAAGAATACCTGGGACGATTTGTTGAAGAACGAATTCAAGAACATTGAAAAGGCACTCAGGGATCACGAGTATTCCGATCGAATGCTGTCGAGAATACGTAATTCGTTTCAAATGGGATTCAATGAGCGTTTTGATGTCTTTCTTCAGGAGCTTGGTCTAGCCATAAGCGATACCGAGAAAGACGCAATGAAAGCTCGTAATAAGATGACACACGCCAGCTTCGGAAACTCACCGAAGGAAATTGAAGACATCCTAAATCACACGCATGCCTACCGTACTCTCTTCCATCGTGTATTTCTGAAGGTGCTGGACCACGGGGGCAGTTATATAGATTACTCTGCGTTGGGATGGCCGGACAGTCCAATAGATCAGCCAGCAATGGGTAGGCAGTAGTCATAGTCTGATTGTAGAATGACTGAACTCGCACAAATTGGTCACAAGGCGTAAAGTTGATGTTGCGCGACCACGTTTAAGTCGTTATCCTGCAACGAATGCCGGAGTGGTGGAATGGGTAGACACCAGGGACTTAAAATCCCTTGCTTCTGAATGGAGCGTGCCGGTTCGAGTCCGGCCTCCGGCATGAATATACCGGCACAACGGAATTGTAAGTCGGTGACGTTCTTGGGATTTTGTAGACAAAGAACGTCGCTATCTTCTTGAGGGGATCAACTTCCACTCGGTTGACGAAGTGTCTGAGTGCTTGCTTTGCTTGCTGAGGCGAAGAATCTCTGACAGTTGCCAAAGCACTATCGGCGAGATTTACTATCTCACCGACTGCTTGATCAACGTCAATTGGCTTTTTGATGGAGTAAGAGGCGCTCCCCAACGCCAATTCGAGCTGCTGCTTTTTCTTCTCAAGTGCCTTCATGCGAGCAATGATTGGCGCGAAGTCAGCGCCGTTTTCCAGGGCTGCCGTCAGATTAGTGAGCTTGCGTTCAACTTCCTCAAGTTGATATTCGTGGCCATTTGATGGGTGAGTGTTGGCTGAACAACTCATACTCATCAGTTTTTCGGCAACGAGAGACCTAAGCCGATCTTTGTCGATTATTCTTGATATCTTCGCATCAAGCTTGTTGACTATGAACTTCTCGATGGCATCCGCTGGGATCGATGTGCGCGTGCAAACGGCGTCACCGTGCAGATTGAAACCACTGTCTTCGTAGTAGCGATATTGAGTGCCACTGCTGTTGTAGCGACGATGGCCGTGGTAGCTGTAGCCACAGTTCTTACATACTATCAGGCCCGAGAGTATATAATCGGATCCCTGACCCCCGTCCATAGGGCTGACGATTATCACGCTTCAGTAGCACTTCCTGGGCCTTGTGGAATACTTCCTCAGAGATGATCGGATCATGTGCTTTGTCGCATACGATCCACTCCGTCTCAGGCCGCCGGACAACTCCTAGCGCACCGTTCTTGACCCAGCTCCCACGAACCTGTCGATTGTAGCTCCACCTGCCGATGTACACTGGATTTTGGAGGATAGCAGATACGGTACTGATTGCCCATTTCCCCGGCTTGTTCTTTGAGTATGGCAGGTCATTAAGAGGACGTGATCGTATACAGACGGGGAACGTGCCAGTAGTCGGCTCCAACGGAATAGACGGATATCACAGTATCTCTCTTGTTAAAGGCCACGGCATTGTCATAGGAAGAAAAGTATCGGTCGGAAAGGTGAACTGGTACTCTACAGATTTCTGGCCTATCGATACTACCTTCTATGTACAGCCGAAACAAGAAGTTAATCTTCGCTGGGTATATTACTTACTGACGAATCTCCATCTTGACAGGCTATCGATTGAAACAGGCGTGCCGGGACTGAATCGAAATGACGCTTATAGATTACAAGTCATGTTACCGACGCTGGTGGAGCAAGAACGGATCGTAGCGATTCTTGACGCGGCGGACGAGCTCCGGAAGCTTCGGCAGCAGGCCGATCGCCTCACCGGCGAGCGAACTGTGGTGGTGGACGACCTTATCGCCACCGGTGGAACTCTGCAAGCGGTTTGCCGCTTAATCGAGCGGCTGGGTGGGGAAGTGGTAGGGATTTCTGCGGTGATTGATCTCTCCTTCTTGCCCTGGCGGGAGAAGCTGGCTAAGTACGATGTCAACTATCTCATTTCCTACGATTCCGAATAGCAACAGTCTCCAGGTGGTTAAAACTCGTTTTGAGTTTGCATTTGACAGTTTTGCATGAAATTGCTTCTTTGGACTTATATTGTGAAAAGTACCATGCTCCCGTAGCTCAGTCGGATAGAGCAGCGGTTTCCTAAACCGCGGGCCGCAGGTTCGATTCCTGCCGGGGGTATTTGGAAATAATGAAGACAATGCCTTGTCTGTCACCGAGAGAAGATACAGACTGAGCGAAATAAGGCTGTCACCTATGGGAGACGGAGAGTTTACATGATAGTTCGACTTCGCTCACTAAAGCGGAGTGAAAAGTGGTAAGACAAAGGAAAAACCTGATAAAACGCGACCCTTTTAGGCGGTTGAAATTGTTTGACATGGATATGGCTCAACCATATATTTATTAGTTGTTTTTGGAATATTGTACGTCTATAGGTAAAGGTGAAAAGTAGTTGTTTCTGCATAAGGAGCTAAAAGTAATGAAGTGGTTTTTGATGAAATGTGCCGCAGCATTTTTGATCCTTGCCGTTGCAGTTTTCGGGCAAGGAGAAGATAAGCCATCCGTTGAGGGTTACAGTTTTGACTTCACTGGCGGGGGTGCTCGGGCCGAAGGGATGGGCAAGGCCTTTATTGCCGTTTCTGATGACATTACTGCCGGCAGTTGGAATCCGGCCGGGTTGTACATACAGGAAAAACCGATCCTGTCGTTCAGTTATGGCTCCTTGGCTCCTCGAGGCTCAACCAATTCGAATTTGAGTATAAACTCGAATATTTGGACATTCGATCATACCGGCTCATTTAACGATATTACCTCTCTAAGTATTTTGGCTCCGGTTCGTATTAAGGACCATCATTTTGTCGGCTCATTTAGCTATACCCGTAATTCCGATGAGTTCCAAGGCCTTAGCTTTTCAGGGGAAGAAGTAGAGATGTATTACGAATACAATATACCCATTTATAGAATATTCACAGACTGGACCGTTACTACCGAATTGCAGGGTGGGCTCAACTCCGTCAACTTAGCATTTGGAACTCGCTTCTATAAGAACGTTTCTTTTGGTGTCAGTGTCAACGTTTATGCGGGAAAGACCGTGAGGGACCAGTTAGCTGTGAACCAAAGTGACTGGATACCAGTAGATACCGAGGTTGTGTTGCCGATGCAGCAAGTATTAACCACGAATATTATTGATACGAATAAGTTTTCCGGATATAATTTTACTGTAGGGTTGAAACTCAACCGGGAAAAACTGGATGTCGGCCTAGTGGTGCGGACTCCGTTTTCTTTGAGCGTAAAGAGCGGGCGATCAATCTTCTCACTTGGTAGTCACGGTGGTACTGGAGGAAACATGGAGGTCTTTTACGGGGATACTACCTATTACGATAACCTTCTTACCAAATACGAAATCCCACTCATGGTGGGTGCCGGCATTGCGTATCAGGCTTCTGAAAACCTCCTTATCGCAATGGATGCGGAATATCGTAGTTATGGCGGCGCCAAGATCAAAATATGTGATTCACTACTGATTGATCCGGGCGGGAATAATCAGGAGTACTTCACTGAGATTAACCCGGAATGGAAAAATATCTTCATTGCCCGCTTAGGTGGTGAGTACTTGCGACACACAGGTATTGGTGTCATACCCCTGCGGGCGGGCTTAGGATATGTGCCCATCCCGGCACCCAAAGAGGATGTCAACGGGAAGAAATCAACTGCGGCAGGCTACACTTTCTCACTGGGAACTGGAATTCATTGGAATCAGATTCACCTCGACTGGGCGTATACATACTCCACTTTGAAGCGATCGAAAAATGATGTCGTGTATGGACAAATACCATATTTTGCTGAGCAGAAGAGCCACAATCACCATTTAAACTTCACTTTCACAGGGTATTTTTAATTGAGGCTTGCCCCTTGGGACAGGAATGATTGCCAGAGTGCATCTTGCTATGGGGGCGCCTATGTTGGGTGTTGTTACTGTCGATAACAGATACACGGGAGAAGGTCTTTCTTAGGAGTTTTCAATGTACGGTAAGACAAAGCTATCAAAGAGACAGATTAAAGAAGACAAATTTACTGCCTTCATGCTCACAGCGAAGGATCAGTTTTTTCGTTACTGGCAGTACCTCGTTATCGGTCTGGTTGCGGTGGTCTTGATAGTAATCGGTGTAGTTTACTATTTCAATTCCCAGCAGGCAAAAGAGCGGGAGGCAGCCGATAAATTTTCCCGGGCAATGATGGACTACCGCAGTGGCAACAGCCAGCTTGCTATTTTAGGTTTCAACCAGATCATGCAGGACTACAGCGGCAATAGAGTTGCCGAAGATGCTGCATTTTTGCTCGGAAACATCAATTATGAGACCCGCAACTACCCGGAAGCTATTCGCTACTATCAGATGTACCTCTCGAAGTTTCTTGATAATAAACTTAACCGGGCTGCTACCCAGGCGGGGATCGCATCCTCTCTCGAGAATCAGGGCAACTACCGGGAGGCGGCTGAGAAGTTTATTGCGGCGTGTGATGAATACCCTAACGGCCCACTGAACGGCGATTATTACTTCTCAGCGATGCGCGATTATCTGGAGGTAGGAGAAGTGGACAAAGCCCGGGCTCATCTTGATATTATTAAGGATAAGTTTAAAGGTACCGAACTGGCTAAGAGGGCCGTTCGTTTGTTCAGTGAAAAAAGCTGAACTTAAAAGGACGCTTTAGGGGGCAGAACTCATGGTGAGTGACAAGCCCTTAAAGGTTGCCATCCTATGGCACATGCACCAGCCGAATTACGAAGAGCCTAACTCCAGCAGGATGGTCTTACCGTGGGTTCGACTCCATGCCACGAAAGATTACCTTGACATGCCCCTGGCGGTCCGCAAGTATGATGATGTCAAAGTAACCTTCAACTTAGTTCCTTCTCTCATTGATCAGTTTCAGCTTTACATTGACGGTGGTACTGATCGTCATCTTCAGTTGTCTCGTATCAGGGCTGAGGAACTGGGTAAGGAGCAAAGGCGCGAGATTTTGGGCAGTTTCTTTTCCTGCTCCTCTAGGCATATGATTGCCCCGTATAATCGTTACAATGAATTGTACCGCAAAGTGAAAGACAATGCTGGTGATTCAATCTTGCCCTCACTCTTTACCTCGGAGGAGATGCGCGACCTGCAGGTCTGGTCGAACTTAGCGTGGGTCGATCCGATGTTCCGCAATGAAGAGCTTGTCAGGTCGCTTTTCGAAAAGGGTAAACATTTTTCGGAAGAAGAGAAGCATGCCCTTCTTGACTGGCAGCTGACATTGATGACGCGCATTATACCCACCTACAAGGAGTTGTTTGAACAAGGCCGAATTGATATTTCCTTTACGCCGTACTACCACCCAATTCTCCCGTTGCTGTGCGACAGCACAAGCGCTCTTGAGGCGATGCCCGGCATTGGACTGCCCCAAAATCATTTTCGCCATCCGGAGGACGCCGAGCGACAAATCGTTATGTCGATGGAGAAGTTTGAATCTCTTTTCGGGCGAAAACTGAAGGGGATGTGGCCCTCGGAAGGTGCCGTTTCGGAGGAGGTAGCGAATTTACTTATTAAGCTTGGCATCAAATGGTCCGCAACTGATGAAGAGATTCTTTACTATTCGCTGAAGAAATCAGGGTTGGAACCGTCTGTGAACCCTACCCATACAGTCTATGAGTACGGCTCGGGACTCAAGCTGTTTTTCCGTGACCATGCCCTGTCTGATCGGATTGGGTTTGTTTACTCTGGGTGGGATACCGACAAAGCAGTCATTGATTTTGTTGCCAACTTGAAAAACATTCGGAAGCGGATGATAGATCAAATCGATAATGCTGTGGTGTCTATCATCTTGGATGGGGAGAACGCCTGGGAATACTTCCCTGACGATGGGCATGAGTTTCTCATGGAAATGTACCATAGGCTAAGTGACGATCCTGAAATTCAAATGGTGACTATGACTGAAGCCTCCGACAGCGTCAGGCCGCGAAAGCTGCCATCGCTGTTTGCCGGTTCCTGGATAAACCATAACTTTCGTATTTGGATTGGTCACTCTGAGGATAACGCCGCCTGGGATTTGCTGTCTCATACCAGAAAGGTGCTGGTCGAATTTGAGCAAAACAACTCGGGTTATGATCGTGACAGGATAGAAAGAGCCTGGCAGCGAATATACATAGCCGAGGGTTCCGACTGGTGCTGGTGGTATGGCGATGAGCACCGGGGATCACAGAACGAGAAGTTCGACAGGATTTTCCGCCAGCACCTCATGGCCGTTTATGAATATTTAGAGCTCGACATACCCTTTGAACTTCAAAGTCCCATTATCAAGCATGAGGATAAGCCGAAAGCCCTGTTGCCTGATACGCTTCTTACTCCTATAATTGATGGTCGCTTGACTCACTTTTATGAATGGGCTGGAGCAGGAACTTTTAATTGCCTGGCCTCGGAGGTAGCCCAGCATCGAACTAATAGGTTTCTTTCGAAAATCCACTTTGCTTACGATCATATCCGGTTGTATATTCGCCTTGATTTTGTTAACAGAAACGACCTTGAGGCAATAAAACAATTGAGTTTTCTGGTAACGTTCTTCACCCCTCGCCCGCTGTCGGTGCATTTGTCCGTAGATCAGGATAATAATATGTGTGGGGGGGGAGCGGGGAAATTCGAGTACTGTTTGGGCGATATTCTGGAGGTAGCCGTGGATCGCACTTACCTGTGGCCTGAAGGCTTTGGGCCCTTAGGTTTAACGGTAACCGTTCTGGAGGACGGCGACAGCCTCGATATTCAGCCCGACAACGAGACGATAAAGTTGGATGTGTTCGAGAAAGACAAAGAACTATTTTGGCCTTCATGATGTGACTGTCAGGGAGGAATGATGACGGAATCATTTTTCAGAAACGAAGCGAATGAGACGCCGGAGGAAAACGTTCCTGAGCTGGATGAAGTTCAGAATGACTCAGAGGCGAAGTCTGAAGAGGAACCGGGAGGCTTTACGACCGAAGAGGGAAGGATGGCGGCGATATTGTCGTATATTCCCTTCTTGTGTTTCATCCCGTTGCTAAACATGAGGGAGAACAAGGAAGCCAGCTTCCACGCCCGGCAAGGTGTCATCTTGTTTCTGATCGAACTTGTTGCGGCCCTTTTCCTGGTCGATGGCATATCTGACTTCGTATTTAAGGGGGTTCTCATCGTTGCTATTGCGTTCTCTGTAGCCGGCGTTTACTTTGCTCTTCGAGGAAAGAGTTATAAGCTGCCCATTATCGGTGACCTGGCGGACAAGACGAAGCATTGAGCAAACCGGCGCTTGCAAAGAACGGCCTCGAGACACTATCGGTGGGCTTATAGAACATAGCGCCTCCTGTTCGTAAGTTGTTTTTACCACTGGTGGGTTACCCAGTCCTTTTCGGTGAATTCTTTTATACAAGATGCTGCTTCAGTGGCCCCAGCCGGGGTTGGAGCAGCCGCCGCTGTGGGTCAGGCGGCGTTGATTGCGGCCGGTGATATCCATGGTGAAAATGTCACGCGGCCCCAAGCGGGTTGAAGAGAAAATAATGTACTTGCCGTTGGGAGAGAAGTGAGGATTTTCGTTCATCCCGACCTCGGTCAAAATGCGGTAGTCCCTGCCGGATGTGTCGATTGAGGCAATATCAAACCGGCCCGACTTTGATCGGTTGACAAAGGTAATCCGGTCCCCTCGTTGAGACCAGACAGGTGAGTCGTTGTAACTGCCTTCGTAGGTGAGACGCCTGATATTGAGGCCGTCAGAATCCATAATGTAGAGTTGAGGACGACCTGAGCGATCCGAGGAAAAGGCAATCATCCGCCCGTCAGGAGACCAGGTGGGTGACGTGTCTATTGCCCAGTGGCGGGTCAGGCGTTTGATAATTCTGCCATTCAGATCCAGCACGTATATTTCAGAGTTGCCGTCCTTGGACAGGACGCAGGCAATCTTGTAGCCGTCAGGAGAAACGGCAGGAGCAGCGATGATACCGGGGAATTCGGCCACTCGCGAAACCTTACCGTTGGGAACATTCACTTTGTATAGCTGAGGGTCGCCTTCCATGTAGCTGGTGAAATACACTTCTCTGCCGTCCGGAGCGAAAATGGGGGAGATATTAATTGAACCGGTCTGGGTGAGCTGTTGCTCATTGGCGCCGTCGTAATCGGCCAAAAACAGCTCTTTGATATTTCCGATTTCCTTGGCGTAGACAATCTTGGTTCGGAAAATACCTTTCTCACCGGTTAGGGTATGCACGATTTCATTGGCAACATCATGACCCAGTTCTCGCCAGCGTGATTTGTTTTCCTCGCGCGTGCCTCTGGCAAACTGCTGTTTGCGGGCTGTGTCATACAAACCCCAGCGCACACGGAGGTTTGGGCCGGGGAATTCGGCGTCAAGTTTGACCAGGTAAGTGGCACCAAGCCGTTGCCAGCTTAAAAGGTCCAGAAAGGTGATTTCATAAAGTATCATGTAAAATGTGTCAGCGCGGACCAATTCAAAGTCGGCACAAAAGTCAATGTCACTTTGGATAATCCGCGTTGTGTAGTTCATAATGGTGGAGTCGTCATGCGTGATGTACTTGTCGCCGATATACTTCATCTCATCCACCCCGATGAGGGTGGGTTGGAAGTCGCCGGTGATGGTATCGAAGAAAATGTTTCGAACCTTGTCCCCTTGAGCAAAGGCGCTGGCATGAAAAATCAGTACGAGGACAACCAGAGGAAATAAGATGCGCGACTTCATAACTGCATTAAACTATCTATTTTTGAAGGGAACGGTTATTCCGATGATTTCATCCCGAAACTCCCGGGGGAGGGGTGGGAAGGGGGCTGATCGTTCTATGGCTTGCAGGCAGGCATTGTCAAAGGCCGGTACGCCGGATGACGCTTCCACCCGCGACTCGACAATTCTTCCTGAGCGAATGACCTGAAAGTAGACAACACACACCAGAGTTCCGTCATAAACCACCGGATTGTAGAAGTTGCCCTCAATCTTGCGGAAAGCCTCGGTGAACCAGTAAGGATAATCGAATGAGACGTTGTCAATGGTTGCCCCTTGAAATCGTGATCCGCTGCCGGTAGCCGGTGCTTCGATTTCTTTTTTCTCTCCCTCGGTTGCAGGTAGGTTCGTTTTTTTAGTTCGTGGTTTGTGTGTTTTTTCCTTTGGCTTTACAATCGCCTCTTTGGCTGTGGAAGGAGACTCAATTGGAATCTCTGCCCACTCTTCGGGAAGCATCTCGGGTATGGAAACCGGTTCCGGTTTCGTTGGAGCTATCTCGGACAGGGAGGTAAGAGATACTTGTATTACCTCGTCATAGGTCAGTTTTCTATTGATATCAAATGGGGCGGATATGACCGTTGCCGTTACGATAACCAGATGCAACAGCAATGATAGGAGAACATCCCTCGTCATAGATCACCGCCTGGACTTTTTGAGTGCTTTTTCTTCCTCATGGCCGGTGACCAGACCGATCGATTCTATCCCCATCTCCTTGAGGCGTCCGATGACCTTAATGGCAGTTCCATAGGCCACTGCCGAGTCACCTCGTATATATACAGATGAGGTGTTTTTGGCGCGCATTTCCTTCTTTAGAGCAGCTTCGAAATTCCCAAGTTGCGACCAGACGTCGTTAATGTAGATTCCCCCCTTGGCATCGATCGTCACCACCACGCCTTCCGCCTCCTGTTCGATAGCAGTCGCTTTTGTTTTCGGTAGATCGACCTCAATCCCTGATTGAAGGAGGGGGGCTGATATCATAAAGATGATTAGCAGAACCAACACGACATCAACTAAGTTAGTGATGTTAATGTCAGCTAGGGCCCTATATGTTCTGCGTCGAAGGCGTGGCATTAGCGGGATTCTTTCTTAGCGCGGGCTAAAAACTCGAGGATGAAGTTGTTGGAAAAGTCGTTTATGAACTTCATTTTATTGTTGGCCCAGTTGAAAGCTATGACAGCCGGTATGGCCGCTCCCAGGCCGACGATAGTAGCCAGCAGAGCTTCGGCAATACCTGGAGCTACGACCGCCAGCGAGGCCGAACCGCGTTCCCCTATCGACCAGAATGAGTTCATGACTCCGACTACGGTACCCAGCAGCCCCATAAATGGGGCCGAGTTGGCTGTTGTGGCCAGGAAAATAACCTGCTTTTCCAGCTTGCCCATTTCTTCAGTCAGCGTTTTATCCATCGTCATTTCGACAATCTCAAAGTCTCTGTCATCGAGTGGATGAATGTTATCCTGCATAGCGCCCCCCACATTTTTTTGTTCGTTCAATTCGTTAAGTTCTGTGAAGCCGGCTATGTATATATTGGACAGCGGCGAGCTGGAATGCGATTTGGCTTGACCGATCGATTCTGACATCGCTCGCGACCGCCGAAATGTCTGGATGAAATGATGGTTATCCCGTTCCACTGTTCTGAACTGACGCCATTTGTGAAAAATAATCACCCAGGATACAAAAGACATGAAAACCAAAACCAGCAGAATGATTACGCCAAACGCCGATGTTTGACCAATGATCTGCCAGATGGATCCTGAAAGAATGCTTGGTAATAAAATGTTTTCCATACTTGCTTCTACGCTCTACTATGTCGAAAGTTTACTCACCATTCGCCGGCTCAAGAAACGGGAAGAGTTGCCGCCGCACGGGTAATAATAGGCGTCCCTTGCTTCTCCGTCAACAAAAACAGGATAATATGGTGCATCGTGGGAAATATCAGTAAATATTAAACTTGACTTGGCAGTTTTAGATGATAACTTGGCGCCCGATAAGGTGTACCAGATAACATTTAAGGAGAGGTATATGAGAAGGTTACTAATTGTCTGCTCATCAATCGTTTTTGCCCTGGCTTTGGGTTTCGGCTGTGGGAAGAAGGAGACGAAGGAACAGCCCGGCAAGGTTCCGGTAGAGGTCAAAGAAGCCGAAAAATTGGACACCACCAGGATGGATTCAGCGATGATGGAGTCGACCATGGTGGACACCGGTGTGACGGAAGAAACGGAGATGCCGGAGGATACGATCTAATCTCGTAGGTCGGGTTTGATCTTGCCCTGTTTTGGTGGACAGTTTTCTAAGCATGTTGTTTTTTTCGTTCATAGTCAACAGGGCTAATCTGACCTAGCGTCGAGTGGCGTCGGGTCCGGTTGTACTTAGT
>Ga0315543_1003317_pt1 | contig 14560 bp, 12 predicted proteins | sample SalMarSW160210MG_2_FD_203098 | JGI IMG/M metagenome (GOLD analysis project Ga0315543, IMG submission 203098) | Salt marsh sediment microbial communities from the Plum Island Ecosystem LTER, Massachusetts, United States - Salt Marsh Sediment SW1601-210 ...
GCATATAGCAGGTTACTCACTTGATGGCAAGATAGCCGGTATGATTATGATTTATAAGGCGGCGTGCGAATATTTTGGGCTTGATGCAAAATTCGATGTGGAGGATTTTTTACCTAAACCGTCAATGCCCCAGATAAAGATAAAACCAACCAGCGGCGGTGAGCAAGAGGTATTGTTGAATGTTGTAAGACAAGTTTATGATATTAGGGAAGATGATGCCAAGCTCAGGCGAATTCTAAAGAAATCGGCACAGACAAGAGGTACGTTTTTTGACGACTTGAGGAAAAACTATCCAATCCGTAGGGAATTTCAAAATACAAATGTGGTATTGGCCACAGAGCTAACAAGTAAAAAGTTAGAAGGAATAGGATTTAAAATTGCAAATTCACAAAGTGTTTGAAAAAAATTGCAGTTTTGGTTAGTTAGGATTGTTATGCTTGGAATTAAGTGTCCAAAATGCGGTAAGACGGGGCATTCCTTTTTGGAGGGGTTTTTACGGCCAACTTATAGCAGTTTGAGATGCCCGTTTTGCGGTGTGCGATTGGAACTTGTAAATGCAGGATGGTGCCATTTTCTAAGTGGTATTATCTTCGCTGTAATTCTTGTTTTTCTTTTTATAATGCAGCTTCCCTTTATGTTGGTATGGGTTATTCTGTCGGGCCTTTTATGCTGGTTTTTAGATGTTCTTATTGTTTGGTTATTTGGCCGATGGAGGATATGGTCTTATGAACTCTCAGAGTTAGTGAAGCTAAGGTGGCTCTCAGCGGCAAATACAGTTAGTACGATAATTGCCGGAGTCTGGGTTTTTTTTATGGCCATGATGCTTTTACTGCCATATTGGAGGATAGTTGCTGACTTGGATTTGCTGGATGAACGGATAGATGAGATGATAGAGCATTATAAAAAGCTGTTTAGCGTGCAAGGCATGATTGGGATAATAATTGGCATTTTGTCTGTTGCGACATCTGGAACTACGGGTCTTATCAAAGGCAGGCTGCGCAGACGAGCTATTGAAAAATCCTTATCATAAACAATATCACAAGATTAAGTAATTTTTCAGAGGTTTCTTCTTATATAAGTGTATGGAAGTAACAATGAAATCAGGACAGAGGAATTCAGCAAATGTAGTCCAATGGAAAAAAGGGCAGCTGGATTTTTCGGCGGGCTGTATTGTAATGGGTGTTTTAAATGTTACGCCGGATTCCTTCAGCGATGGTGGGCAATTCTTCGATACTAATAAGGCCGTTGAACACGGACTAAAAATGGCTGCCGAGGGTGCTGCGATAATAGATGTGGGTGGCGAATCGACTCGGCCGGGTTCCGCGTCGGTTTCTACAGAAGAGCAGATAAAACGAGTAATACCTGTGATAGAAGCGCTCGCCAACAAGATAGATGTGCCGATTAGTATTGATACTTATAATTTCGAAGTTGCTGAAGCTGCTCTAAATGCTGGTGCAGCTATGCTTAATGATATAACCGCATTAAGTGACCAGCGGTTGGGAAAATTAGCAGCAGAGCAGCAGGTACCGGTAGTTTTAATGCATATTCAGGGAACACCTGCCACGATGCAGGCGGAACCAAAATACAAAGACGTAGTTGGTGAAGTTCATCAGTTTTTGTTAAAGCGGGCTAAAAAGGCAGAGAAACTTGGTATCCTAAAGAATATGATTTTTATCGACCCTGGCATTGGTTTTGGCAAGACGTTAGAGCATAATCTGCAGATTCTAAGAAATATCGATAAATTTGTTGCTTCCGGCTACCGGGTATTAGCTGGTACAAGTCGCAAGAGTTTTATCGGCAAGCTTACCGACAAGGAAAATCCTGCAGGCAGAATATTCGGCACTGCTGCTACGGTTACCTTATGTGTGGCAGCAGGAGTTTCAATCGTCCGCGTCCACGATGTAGCTGAAATGGTAAACGTAGTGAAAGTTTCCAGAGCTATTTAGTAAAGAGATAGTTTTAGTATCTCGACACGGCATGTCCGAGTTAGATAATTTCTGGCTGAGGCTCGTTAGGGTCTTCGTCAGAATAACTAAACACGGCTTCCGGCTGCGGCTCGTTGGGGTCATCATTGAGGCAAGTAATTCTACCGCCGGCAGAAATGACCGAGTTTGCATTTACTATAGCTATGGAGAATACCGTCAGTAGCAAAGCAAGCATCAGTATGTTTAGGATTAGCTTTTTCATCTGTTTTCCTTTTTGAGTTAGCTAAGAGTTTTGTTTTATTTACATCTCTACTTCTATAGTTATACTCCTTCTGAATAAGTTTCCTGCAACGGTTTAATGATGATTGGGCTGGTGACACCGCTGGGCAGCATCTTATCTTCCTCAGGTGTAATGCTAATGACACCGATATCACCTAACTCTGTTGTTTCAGAACCTCCATCATTTAGTGTGGCACCGATATTGGTTACATATCCCGAACTCCACTGTGTTGTATCGCACATTGAAATAATTGTCCCATAGATTTGTGCGTTACCACGGACGTCAACAATCCCGCCGACAATAGCACCTGTCAGCACGTTGTTATCATTTTGCTCCGGGTTGGTATTGCCAAGGTTGACGTTAAAGTACGGAGCAAGGATAGTGGCTTCCTGTACGCCAGAGGTGTTGTTGAAGGCCGCTTCACCGGTAAAGTACAGGCAGTTATTCTGCCATTTAAACACCTCAGGTACATCGGTTACAATCACGCCGTTGAAAGTACAGTTCTCAAAGCGAACGTTGTTATAACCGCTACTACCACTTTTATAACAGTCGATATATAAAATGTCCTCAAAAGTGCAATTCCTGAATAGCGCGTTGCGATTGTCAGGAAGATATGCGTTGCTAAACGTCTGGTTTTCGTAAACGTGACGGGTTAATTGTCTGCTGCCGCTTTTCGGCTCATTATAGTCACCCGGCGCATGAGGGAAGTACTCGATTACTCTTTCCTCACTTGGGCACGAGGGAATATCTGTAAGGTCGCTGTTATAATCATCGGTGTCATAATCAGATATATTCATACCGGGCATGTCTTGGTGTGGCTGGCCATAGTTGATGCCTTCGTGGTACGCCTGAACTTCGTCATAAGAGCTGTAATAGCGGTCTTCATAGTTAGCACCTAACGGGTCGCCATTGACATCAATCGGATAGCCGTCTTCAAGGGTCTCCATCTGGTAACTTTGGTCTTCGATTTGCTCGAGGGTTAAGACTGTATTGATTGTCCCCAGAACGGCTGAGTCACTGCTCATATTATAAGGTGGTATCTCAGGACGGTCCCAGGAGCTGAAGATATCTCCGTGTATAGTTGAATCGCCGGTAAGCCACATTCGGCCTCTGCTGGCGATAGCGTAATTCAAGACCTCGTTATCTTTTGTAATAGTCATAGATATGCTGACCTGTTTTTGAACTTGGCCGTCAGTTCCTATTCCCTCAAGCCGAATGGAATTGGTATCATCCCGATAGAATCTGACCTGAAAAGAGACATTTGCCGCTCCAAAGTTCACAGCAGGCGTAATAATATCATTTGAAGTTGCGGTTGCTTGTCCTGCTACCCAGGGCTCCGCCTGTACCTGTGTACATAGTTTATCCCAGGCATCGTCGGCCTCGGTGTCAGTGATATAGTTGTAGGCGGTTTCGTTAAGGGTGGTGTTGGCTACGATGTATTTTCCACATTCCAGAGCGGATTCAGCGGCGGAAAGGGCAGAGTTTACCTTATGCTGATTATCCGCAATTTGTAGATTGACGCCGGACAACGAGGCCATCGAAACAGCCAGTGCGGAAAAGACAAGGACAAATATCATGGCTGTGATAAGTGCAGCGCCTCGGCGTTTCAAGTAGATTAGTTTATTTGCGGGATTCATTTTCCCCCCTACCGGAAAACATCCCCAATTAAGTACAACTTATATCACTTCTATGTGCCACCTAAAGTATAATAAATGTTTACAATAAAACCAAAAAAGCTGACAAAACAACGTGATTAATAAAGCCACATTTTATGTCCTATAAGAAGACACTAAAGAAATATATAACGGCTATAAGAGATTTTCCTGCTCTGCAAAATATGAGCTGCGAGCAAAGGGCGAAGAGATAACCCAGGAAAAGCCCATTTCAATTGCCCTTTGCCTCCAGAAATCGAATTTGGAAGGGGGGATGTATTGTATTACTTCAAGTGAATCTTTCGATGGCTTTAGATATTGGCCGATTGTGATTCTGTCACAATCAACATTGCGTAAATCTCTTAGTACCTGTTCGATTTCAGCGTCTGTCTCTCCCAGGCCAAGCATAATTGATGATTTGGTCTGAACGTTATCATAGCTTTCTTTGGTCAATTTGAGCAGATTCAGAGAGCGTTGATAGTTTCCACCGGCTCTGGCAACTGGGTATAGATAAGGCACGGTTTCGACGTTGTGAGCGAATACAAAGGGCAAAGCATCGCTGAGGGTTTTTATGGCCTTGACCTGGCAGTTGCGAAAATCAGGCGTTAGTATTTCAAACCTCATATCCGGGCATTTCTGCCTGACAGTGTTAATGCAATTACGAAAATGGCCGGCACCGCCGTCCGGCAAATCATCCCGATTGACGCTTGTAATTACAAGATATTTCAAGTCCATTTGCTTTGCCATCTCTGCTAAACGTGCTGGTTCAGTTGGGTCCGGCAGGGCGGGCTTGCCAACGGCTACCGAGCAGAATTTACAATTCCGTGTGCAGACATTACCTAATATCAATACTGTTGCAGTACCTCTTTCCCAGCACTGGCCTCGATTGGGACAGTTTGCACTATTGCATATAGTTTCCAGGCCCAGTGAGCTTAACACTTGCTCAGTATGATGGAAGGTTTCGCCGGTTGGTAAGGGCCTGCGAAGCCATGGAGGCAATTTGCCTCTTGAACTGCGTCTGACAATCGGCGGAGAAGTCTGCTCATCAGAAAAATGCTTTATAAGTAACTCCTTCAGTTTTTCCTTTATTTGGTTCATCGGATGTTGCTTGCCGGTTTCTTTCAGGAGCGAGGTCATTTCTATGTTATCCAGGCCGCAGGGGGTAATAAAATCAAAGATGCTTAGGTCATTTTGAATATTTATGGCCATGCCGTGATATGTAACAAATTTCGAGACCCGCACGCCGATCGAAGCGATTTTTTTATTTTCAACCCATAATCCGGGGAAACCTTTTCTTCTTTCTGCGTTCAAACCTAATTGCTCAAGCAGCTTAATACCAATTTCCTCAAGTTTTCTAATGTATGTGCTGATGTCGAGGCCGAGCTGCTTTAGATTCAGGATTGGGTAAAAGACCAATTGGCCGGGATTGTGTGCTGTAGTGCCGCCACCTCTACGGCTTTCAACGACATCGATATTGCGTTCCGCAAGCTCTTCGCAGCTCGCTTGTAATTTGTTCGCGCTCTGTCGGGCACCGAGGGTAATCACGGGAGTATGTTCAACGATTAAAATAGTATCGGGCATTTCGTCCAGGCGTCTTTTTTCGTGCATTTCCTGTTGTAGTTGTAGAACTTCCCTGTAATCGCTGAGCCCGCAATCGATAAAACTCAAAGGATAACTTTTTGTTTTTTCAGCAACGGATTTCACAGGTTTAATTTTAACATTATATTAAGCTGATTGCACGAATTTATCTTCCAATGTAGAACTTGTAGGGATAAATAAAAAAGGGCTGACTTGACCAGCCCTTAATTTGCGAATTGAACTTAATGCTGCCTTATCTTCTGTGTTTTATTCTCAAAGCCAATCCGCCCAGACTGAGAAGCAAAATTGCGGCCGGTTCGGGAACACCTGTTACCTGGATGCTAAGATCAGTTAAAACACCATGGTCTTCCCTTAAAATCTGCAAATAGTGAGTGCCGGGTTCCATATCAGCCAATGGCACACTATATTCCCATTCAATGGCATATCCTGGCGATAAAGCACCAAATTGATAGATGCCATCGAGCCAGACAAAAACTCCATTATCTACACCAATGTTGGCTACAATATCCTGAATACCTGATGTTCCTGCGTCTATCTCGTATATGACAGCTGTCTCAGTGTTTACAGCCCAGGTATTTGGTATTGGTTGTGGGTCACTCCAGTTATCATTCAGAATCGGTGGCTTATCCAACCACTGTCCCAAGATAGAATCAGCCACACTCAAATCAGGCTCCGGGGCTGGATTGATAATTGGGTCCCCGTCTGAGCAGTTAGCACCTGGAAATAGAAAAGTCCCGTTGAATGGATTCGTGCGGTCAAGGACAAAGCCAAGCGAATCGTTGTAGAAGCCCCAAGTGTAGTTGTCAACGAACGTAAAAGTTACCGCCGACACGCTACAGGGACTCAAAGGTCCAGCTACAAGCAATAAGATGAACCAAAGCAGCACCAAGGTTATTCTGAAACCACGAATTGACTTCATCTCTTTCTCCTCCAAAAACCACTGTTTTTATCTAAACCCTTACCACACTTGGACTCTAAAGCAACCTTGTTTTTTGCGAGTACAATGCTGATGTTGAATTTTTGGATTTGGGCGGATCCATCTTCCTTAATCAATAATGATTGTAGTTTTAGGATGCTCCGCCCAAAATCCTTAAAACCTCAAAAAGGGTTGGAAGAAATACCTGCAAAGGATATACCACCCACAAAAAACAAAGACAAAACACTACATATAGTCTCACATAACGGCTTATAATAAAAATGGTTAGATTTATATATAATTATAACAGTCAGATTATGCAATTTATCGGCATGTTGATATTTATCAACGCCTATTATGTCTATTTATCCTATATTTACACACATATCAGGTGTAATATGTCAAAGGAACATGAAATTTGCGTAATGTTTACAAAAAACAACACTGCTTCAAAAAATAGGTAAAAGTAGGCAAAAGGATAGATACCCACGAAGAGAATAAAGGATACCCAGCATTATATCTTTGGTGGATTATGCAGGCTTAGGCCGAAGCTGTCTTCAATGGATTCTTTTAGTACTTCTGAGACAGTCGGGTGCGGAAAGCTTAAACGAGTGATTTTTTCAGTTGTTCCCAGGAGTATTCTGGCGGCAGCTATAAGCTCGGTTACTATTGAGCCAACCATTGTAATGCCGACAATCTTGTTAGTAGTTTTGTCTCTAACAGCTCTTATTTCGCCAACGGTCTCGTTATGTGCGACACTTCGGCCGTTAGTTTTGAAAAACGAATTTCCGACAGAAATATCAAGGCCTTGCTCCCTGCAGGTTTGTTCAGTTTTACCAACAGAGGCAACTTCGGGGAATGTATAGACAGCTCTCGGTATTAGCGAGTAGTCGGCTATTTTTTCATCACCGCCTGTTGCATTCGTCGCTGCAACCTTGGCTTCAGCAAAGGCGCCGTGAGCTAAAAACGTTGTGCCTACAGTATCACCAATAGCATAGATGCCTGGGACATTGGTTTCCATTTTATCGTTAACTTTGGTTGCAGAGCCTGACATTTCAAGCTCAACAGATTCGATAGTTTCTTTATCGACAACCGGTCTTCGTCCGATCGAGACGAGCAGCTTTTCTGTATCGATGGTCTGGCCACTTTCCAAAGATACCTTTGCCAATCCACTGGTTTTATCTGTCGAGGTTACTTTCTGGCCTGTAATACAATCTATGCCGAGTTTACTTAATTCACGCTGCATCAATCGGCCAACCCATTCATCTTCCATCGGTATCAATCGGGCAAGAGCTTCAATGACAGTTACTTTTGTTCCTACGCCAGAATACACACAAGCCATTTCGCAGCCAATTACTCCACCGCCAATGATGACCATTGATTTTGGAATCTGCTGCAGTTCGAGGGCTTCTTTACTGCTGATAACGGTCTGACCATCGAGATGTATGTCTGGAAGCTGTATCGGCTGTGAGCCGGTAGCAAGGATTATTTTATCCGCTTGTAGTTGCGCTGTGGTGGTATCAGAGGCGACTTTGATTTGACCTGGTGCTGTGATAATACCCTTGCCTTGAATTATTTTTATTTTGTTGGCTTTTAGCAATCCTGTCAGACCCTTGCGGAATCCGGAAACTATTGCATTTTTTCTTTCCTGCATTTTTGGCCAATTGGGGGTGGCTGATGCAACGTCGACTCCCATCATCGCAGCGTGTTTTATCGAAAGCAGAGTGTGGGCCGAGGCAAGAAGTGACTTCGATGGGATACATCCGCAATTCAAGCACGTTCCGCCAATAAATTCTTTTTCTATCAGAGCTACGGAAGCGTTTCTTTGCGCACATCTGATAGCGGCGGCATAACCACCAGGCCCGCTGCCTATTACTGCAACATCAAATTTTTCTGACATATCTTTGACCTCATATATGATTATACAGATTTAATCACTTTGTGATAGTGGTATGTGCGGCGTCGAACATTCTTACTCCGCCGGTATCCAGCTGCATGATTAGACCCTTCTCAGGGTCAATGCCAATGCAGTTGCCACTGAATTTTTTGCCGTTGAAGATAAGCGTTACTCTTTGATTTAGAAGGGTGCTTAACTGCCGCCAGCAGTCGATTGCTTTTTTGCTGTTTTTCTCCGCGATTCGAATCCAGTGGTCTACCGAGTAAAGCAATCTTTTTGCAAGCGGATTGCGGTCGCATATTGTTCGGGTTTCAATGTCAATACTTGTAGCGATTGGTTGTAATTCAGGCGGAAAGGAGTCTTTTTTTTGGTGACAGTTTATTCCAATACCAAGAATATAAACAGTGTGACTGTTACAGGTCTTGGATTCGAGCAGGATACCTGCAACCTTTTTGCCATTTATGATTATGTCATTCGGCCATTTGATTTTTGCAGATTTGCCGTTGATTTCTCCAATGGCTTCAGCAATCGCGACGGCTAATGTTAATGACAGCAGTTCGGCGCTGCATTTGGTTTTGGTCAGGACAATCGAGCAAAGGATGCTGTCTGCCCGCCCGTTTATCCATTTTGCACCGGCCCGGCCTCGGCCTGCCGTTTGCTCTTCGGCGAAGATAGCCAGTCCATCGTTTTTTTTATTCGCTGCATATTCGGCGGCAATATCGTTGGTACTCGAAGTGCTGTTATAGACGAGGATTTTTTTGCCGATGCGCTTCGTATTTAGATTTACCCTTATTTTGTCCGGGTCCAGCAGGTCGTTTTTTACCATGGCTTTGTTTGCCTGTCGAGGGCGATATCGACCGCTGCTGCTGAGTGAGTGATTGCACCGACGGCGATTCTATCGACACCGCACTGGGCGATGGCTGAAACACTGTTTAGTGTAATGTTGCCTGAGGCCTCAAGCAGCGGTTTTTTGCCTTTTCCGAGCATTTTATCCCGCATTTCGACAGCGTGTTTCAACTGCCACTGTCCCATATTGTCAAGCAATACGATGTCAACGCCCGGAATTTCCAATACATAATTAAGCTGGTCATCAACATGGTCAACTTCCACAGCGATGAACTTGGTGCCCTTCACCTTTCTGGCCTCACAAATGATTTTTTTCAGTTTTGGCTGAAAGTTTCTTCCGAGCTGAGCGAGGTGATTGTCCTTAATCAGTATTCCATCATAAAGTCCCAGGCGATGATTATGCCCGCCACCACAGCGGACAGCATACTTTTCGAGGATTCGCCAGCCGGGCAGCGTTTTTCTGGTATCATAGATTTTTGCCTTTGTGCCCTGAATGGCCTGCACGTATTTGTTAGTTGTCGTGGCGATTCCACTGAGCCGCTGCAGGAAATTGAGCATAACGCGTTCGGCGCTGAGCATTGAGCGTAAAGGTCCTTCGATAGTAGCGAGTTTGCAGCTAACATGAGCAGATTGGCTGTCATTTACGTAAACCTTTAACTTAAGTCTTGAATCGTAGTGTTTGAGAATCTCTCTGGAAACGTCCATTCCACAAACGATTATCTCCTCACGCGATATGACGTTTGCCTTGTCAATGGTATCGCGCTTAAATAGAAGCTTGCTGGTCAAATCACCTTGTCCAAGGTCTTCTTCAATTGCCATTTTGATAATAGGCAGGGCTTGTGTCATATTAAGTTTTTGCATTTTTCTTTTTTTTCCCATTTTGATAATTCCAGTCCACCGTAGATTAGAAAACTAAAAGCGATTCAATCAAAGCTTCTTTTTTCCGACGCGTTTTTGTTTTTTTGAGGCCAAAAAGTCCCTTTTCTTCTTTCGAGAGCTTACGAGGACAAGTTCCGGCAGCTCTTTTAATTCGCGTAACTGGTCTCTCAAAAAAGCTGCCCGTTCGAAATCAAGCTCCTGTGCTGCCTCAAGCATTTCCTGCTCAATTTGTGAGGCCAATTGAACCTTGTCATACTCAGACTCACCAAAGCGGATTGCCTTTTGGGCGGTTTTCCTTGCTTTTATTTGCTCGGTTAAGCTCCTGCGAATCTCCTTTTTTATCGTTTTAGGCGTAATATTATGCTCTTTATTGTATTTTAACTGAATTTTACGCCGTCTGTCTGTTTCGTCAATAGCTTTTTGCATTGATTTGGTAACGGTGTCGGCGTACAAAAAGACGGTGGCATTGATATTTCGTGCGGTTCTGCCGATGGTTTGTATCAACGAAATATGGCTTCGCAGGAACCCTTCCTTGTCAGCATCAAGGATAGCGACTGCTGAGACTTCCGGTAAATCCAGCCCCTCGCGCAATAGGTTCACACCAACCAGCACATCAAATTGGCCATTACGTAAATCACGCAGTATCTCAATTCTTTCAAAGGTATCGATTTCGCTATGCAGATAACGACCGCGAAAACCTTTCTTAATGATAAAACCGGAGAGATCTTCGGCCATTCTTTTAGTCAGGGTGGTAACGAGCATTCGTTCCTTTGCTTTGACACGTTTTTCTATTTCGCCCAGTAGATGTGGAATTTGATTGCTGGCCGGGTGAACGAAGATTTCAGGGTCCAAAAGTCCGGTTGGTCTTATGATTTGCTCAACGACTTCATTATCGCATTTTTCCATCTCGAACGGCCCTGGTGTAGCGGAGACGAAAACGACTTTGGACCAATTTTCCTGAAACTCCTCAAACCGCAGGGGCCGGTTATCCAGGGCGCTGGGCAGTCTAAAGCCGTGCTCAACAAGGACATTTTTTCTGCTTCTGTCACCGGCCCACATCGCCCGAATCTGTGGGAGGGTAGCATGGGACTCGTCGATAAATAAAAGAAAATCCTTCGGGAAATAGTCAATCAGCGTATAAGGTCTGGCCCCTGCTGGCAGGCCCGATAGGTGTCTGGCATAATTTTCAATGCCGCTGCAATAGCCGACCTCCTCTATCATTTCAATATCGTACCTGGTCCTTGCCTCGAGGCGCTGGGCTTCGAGCAGTTTCCCCTCGCTTCGCAATTCCAACAGTCGTTCTTTTAACTCTGCCTTTATGCCCTCTACGGCTGAGCCGACCCTTTCAGCGGGCATAATATAGTGCTCAGCCGGATATATAAAAACCTGTTCTTCAATAGCCAGGATTTCACCTGATACGGGGTTTATATAGCTTATCTTTTCAATTTCTTCACCGAAGAACTCAATGCGGATAGCAAAAGATTCGTATGATGGATGCAGCTCGACTACATCGCCGCGAACTCTAAACGTCCCACGTTGAAAGTCAATATCGTTTCGACTGTATTGGATATCAGCTAATCTCCCAAGCAGAACATTTCTATCGACACTGTCGCCGGTGCGGATAGCAACTACGCTGGCTTTATAATCTTCAGGTGAGCCGAGGCCGAAGATGCACGAGACAGAGGCGACAATTATACAATCCTTCCTTGATGAAAGACTGGTGGTAGTGGAAAGCCGGAGGCGGTCAAGGTCGGCGTTTTTAGAGGCGTCCTTTTCGATGTATATATCTCGTTGTGGGATATATGCCTCTGGCTGATAGTAGTCGTAATAGCTGACGAAATATTCAACCGCATTTTCAGGAAATAGCTCATTAAATTCCTCGTAGAGTTGAGCTGCTAAGGTCTTATTGTGGGATATAACGAGGACAGGATGGTCTTGCTGGGCTATGACATTGGCCATTGTGAAGGTTTTTCCGCTGCCGGTAACCCCCATAAGCGTCTGGAACTTTTTGCCAGAGTGCAGACCCTCTATAAGTCGCTCTATTGCTTGTGGCTGGTCGCCAGCAGGTTCAAACTCTTTATTTATTTTGAATATCGCCATATTTTTCACCGCGGAGAACGCCGACTTGTCATTCCCGCGAAAGCGGGAATCTATTTTAACCAGAGATTGCACAGATTTCACGGGAAATAAATTGGCAGATAAACCGGCGTGATGAGTAATATAGTAAATAAGTTTGTTATAAGAAATTTGGTGGACTGGAATTATAAACATTCAGGACAATACTAAGAGGCAGAAAGAATACAAAGGATTGTTGACTTTTCGGCGGCAATGCGGGAAAATAGGTTTTTTCGTCAATAATGAAATCCGAAATTGCTAATGTAAGGAGAGACAAATGTTTAATGGAATTTTTCACATTCCCCAACCAAAAAACGAACCTTGTTTTCAGTATACACCGGGTAGTCCGGAACGTTCAGAGCTAAAGGCCAAGCTGAAAGAGATGCTGAATGGGCAGGTAGAAGTGCCGATGATAATCGGCGGCGAGGAGGTGCGTAACAATAAACTTGCGGACATACGCTGTCCACACGACCACCAGCACCTGTTAGGCAAATATCACCAGGCCGATGCAGAGTATACAATCAAAGCTGTCGACGCCGCAGAAAAAGCCAAAAAAGAATGGGGGCAGATGCCTTGGGAATCTCGGGCGGTAGTACTACTTAAAGCAGCGGAATTATTGTCGGGCAAGTACCGCCAGACTCTCAACGCCGCCACAATGCTCAATATGAGCAAAACGCCGAATCAGGCAGAAATCGACTCTGCATGTGAGCTGATAGATTTCTGGCGTTTCAATCCACATTTTATGGAGGAGGTTTACGGCGACCAGCCGATGTCTTCGCCCGGTGTGCTGAATTATATGGAGCACCGTCCGTTGGATGGGTATGTTCTGGCTATAACACCGTTCAACTTTACTTCAATCGCAGGTAACCTTCCTACGGCACCGGCTTTGATGGGTAACACAGTAGTCTGGAAGCCGGCATCAGCGTCAGTATTGCCCGCTTACTTTATTATGAAAATATTAGAAGAAGCGGGAATGCCACCAGGAGTTATCAATATGGTTCCAGGACCAGGGCCGGTTGTGGGACCACCAGCGCTGAACGATGTCCGCCTTGGCGGAATACATTTTACCGGTAGCACTTATGTGTTTTCTACTATCTGGCTGACGATAGGAAAAGATATTCGGAAATATGTATCGTATCCACGAATAGTAGGTGAAACCGGTGGAAAGAACTTCATATTTGTTCACGCCAGTTGCGATATCGAGGCAATTGTAACAGCAGCAGTGAGGGGTGCTTTCGAGTATCAGGGTCAGAAGTGCTCAGCGGCATCGCGGATGTATGTACCCGATTCAATTTGGCCGGCACTTAAAGAGCGAATGCTGGATGAAATTCGCGATATTAAGATGGGTGACATTACTGATTTCGGGATGTTTATAGGTGCTGTTATCGACGAAAAGGCATTTAAGACCATCAATGAGTATATTGAATACGCCAAGAATTCACCAGATATGGAAATTATAATCGGTGGTGGAAGTGATGACTCGAAAGGGTATTTCATAGAGCCAACTGTTGTTGTAAGTAAAGAGCCAAAGTCAAAGTTAATGGTGGAAGAAATCTTCGGGCCGGTGCTCACTATATATGTTTACCCCGAAAGTGAATATGACGAGACATTAGAGGTATGCGACCAAAGCTCGCCGTACGGCCTGACTGGGTCTATCTTTGCTTTGGACCGAGGGGCGGTAGTTAAGGCGATGAATACGTTGCGTCACGCAGCAGGTAATTTTTATGTTAATGACAAGCCCACTGGGGCAGTGGTGTCTCAGCAGCCCTTCGGCGGTACGCGGGCATCGGGAACAAATGATAAAGCCGGCAGCTGGCTTAACCTTGAGCGATGGGTTTCACCGCGTGCTATTAAAGAAACATTCCTGCCGCCGAGAAACTTCCGCTACCCATATATGGAAGAAGAATGATTGGCGGCTTGTATGTTTTATTGAGTATGTAGCACGAGCTTCCTCGCCGTGCTACGCACTTGGCGCAGCAGGCAGCCCGTGAATCCTGCTGATTTTGTAATTACATGGCTTGTGTAGGCTCTGGAGTTTTGGATATGGAACAGAATGTCGATTTCGAGATAGTTGTGATAGGGGGCGGAATTGTGGGCCTGGCTTCAGCTTACAAGATTTCATTGAGCCATCCTGATATTCGCATTGCAGTACTGGAGAAAGAAGAAAGAATCGCTGCTCATCAGACCGGACATAATTCCGGTGTTATTCATTCCGGGCTTTATTACACGCCCGGCTCAGCTAAAGCAAAGACCTGCACCAAAGGCCGCAAAGAATTAGTGGATTTTGCAAAGAAGCACAAAATCCCATACGAGATTTGCGGCAAGATTATTGTCGCAACGCAAAAAAAGGAGCTGGTGCATCTTGAGCGGGTTTTCCACAACGGTCAGGAAAATGGAATAGAAGGGCTTGAAAAAACTGGGCCTGAGCAAATAAAAGAAATTTAGCCATAT
>Ga0315543_1003320_pt1 | contig 14555 bp, 12 predicted proteins | sample SalMarSW160210MG_2_FD_203098 | JGI IMG/M metagenome (GOLD analysis project Ga0315543, IMG submission 203098) | Salt marsh sediment microbial communities from the Plum Island Ecosystem LTER, Massachusetts, United States - Salt Marsh Sediment SW1601-210 ...
CTTGATGCCCGAGGCTTCGAAGAGACAGCCGACTATTCTTAGCTTTCACGACGCGCCACCGGAAATCGCCTATCTCGATCCGGCTTTTCTCCTTAACGTGCTAGTGACAGAATCCACCTACCATGCGGATTGCGTTGCGTTTGCCAAGCGCCTGGAGGAAGCCAAAGCGCTCTTGGCGCTCTCCAACCTAGGATTGGATGAGGTCTGGTTCATTCTATTGCGGCTTCAAGCAGTGAACGAACACGGCCAGAAGGGGTGGCTCTCATTTCTAAAGGACAACCCCAGCAAGGTGACGGCCTATTGCCAAGAGCTGGAAAAGGCCACATTGCAGATCCTGGAGATACCCAACTTGGTCCTGATAGAGGTCATCACTGATCAATCCTTACAGGCCTTAGGCCTCATCAGCAAGTGCGGACTGCTCCCCAGAGATGCCATTCATGCCGCAGCCACTCTTGACACAGGCATTGAGACCATCATCACCACTGATGCTGATTTCGCCGTCGTGCCAGGACTTCGGATCTACACTTGCAATCCCAGAGCTCTTCAGCACGATCCTCGCTACGAGTGCTTCGCGCGATTAAGGCCCCCGAAAGAACAGCTTGAGCATTGGCCCCGAGCGACTCTGCTTTGCAGACTCCCATCTTCACTTGTCCCCGTCACTGGTTCCCCACCATCTGTCCGTTCCTCTCCGCCTCGCGAATCACGTAACGGCCATAGCGGAGCCCCGTCCATAGAGACAATCCGTACTACGAATCCGTCTTCTCCTTTTCCTGACAGTCGGGACAGATGCCGAACAAGCCAAAGTGATCCATGCGCGGAATAAACCCGTAATGCTCCCGCACCGCTTCACGCAGCGGATCGAGGAAGGAGTCCGGCACCTCAATGATGCGGTGGCATCTTAGGCAGACGAGATGGTGATGGGGGCGATCGGCGATGTACTCGTAGACGCGACGGCCACCACCCAAATCAGTCTCTGCCACGAGCTTCACTTCCTTCAGCCACTGCAGATTGCGGTACACTGTGGGAACAGTCAGAGTGGGATGCTCTGGTTTGAGGCGCTCCAGCACTTCCTGCACGCTCATGTGGCCCGGGTCAGCTCTGATGACCTCCAGAACCGCCAGGCGCTGCGGCGTCAGACGGTACCCCTTCTCTCGCAGGCGCTGTACTGTATCCCGGTGATGGCTCATAGCAGGACTCCTGGTTACACACATATCACAGTCTCATTCTATCCGCTAATGTGAAATCGGTCAAGCGTGCCAGGTAGAGCCTGGCAGCTTGGAGGGGAATGGATCAAGTGCGACACGGCTAGGGGAATTCACCGCAGAGACGCGGAGGACACAGAGGTTTTCCTGATTTCTTCGCGAACTCCGTGTCTCCGTGGTTCAACAGGCATTCCAAGACGACACTACCACCTGCCGTTACCTGTATCGCACCTGTCCGAGGAACGGGACTACCGCTTAGACGTCGCCCTCCTGCCCGACACGGATTGCCAGCACCTGACCAGCGACATCAAACGAGCCCGCGCCCTGCTTATTGCCGAATGGCTGCGTAGAGGGAACACTTGCCAGCCGACTATCCATACTCCTTCTCGCTGGCCATGCGCACACATCCATCGAGGTCAGGCTGGAAACTTCCCGTGGCAAGCTGCGTAGTGTATAATGGATGCGTTGCCACAGACATCCCAATTCTGGCATCACAAGGAGGCAAGCATGGACCAAACGCGCAGACTAACCATCGTCGTCGGACTGCTTCTCATCATGTTCGGTGCATTTCTCCTGATAGTGCAGCTTGTGCCTGGGCTGGAGATGTGGCTAGACCCTGGGTATTGGTGGCCACTCGTAGTCGTGGCCCCTGGCGTACTGCTGCTCCTACTGGCCTTGCTGATCCGCGTACCGGCGCTGGCCGTGCCAGCGAGCATCATCATGGGTGTCGGTGGGCTGCTCTTCTGGCAGAATGCCACTGGCAACTGGGATAGCTGGGCCTACGCCTGGGCGCTGATCCCTGGTTTCATCGGCTTAGGCATCATCCTGACTGGCTTGCTCAGTGCCAAGTTCTCCCAATCGCTTGGCATAGGCTTGGGGATGATGGTCATCAGCGCAGTGCTCCTTACCGTGTTTGGATCGCTGTTCGGCGCCCTGAACGTGTCGGGCATCTACTGGTCAGCGCTCTTGATCGCGCTGGGCGTGCTCATGCTAGTGAGGGCATTGCTGCGCTTCAGACCGGGTGGATGAAGGGGAAGCGGCTCAGCACGTCCGCCACGTGCAAGACGTCGTACGAGATCAAGGGGTACTTGGGCCTGCGGAAAGTCGTGTCAATGTCGAACACGTGGATCTTGCGCTCGGTCTGGTACTCCCACTGCCAGAGGAGCATCTCGGCACCGATGTGTGTGGCCGGGCTGTCCAGCAGACCAGGCACCCCTCGGGCCGAAGCCTGGGTCAAGGGACGACCTGCGCTATCGGTGCTGGCTAGGCCTTGCGCAAGCGCCAACGAACCAGCAGTCGGCGGATCCGGTTGTGTCGCTCGCGGGTGAGCGGGCAAAACCACGCCACCACGATTGCGCTGACCAAGGACATGGCTCCCACCGGGCCTGTCAGAACCCGGATTGCCCACAAGGCCGTTTCCGATTGACTGAATTGCGTGGCCCCTTCCGGCGGAGCCCGATAGCCGAACCAAGCCAGCGCCTGAGCTACCGACTACACCGAGCGCTGGATCTCATCCAGTGTAGCCCGCGCATCCGGCGCGAAGCCAAAAAAGCGCTCCAACTTTTCGCAAACGTAATCGGCGCAGTGGGCGCAGTTGACGACGCCCCACGGCATGGCACAGGCGCGGATCTCGCACTCAGAGCAATGACTGCACTTCCGACCCTCATCGGTCAAACAGCCGTCGCAGATAACGGACTCCACAGTGATGTTGGGCGCGTTGTATTCCTTCCGCCACTGCGCGGCCACCTGCTCTAGCGCAGCTCGGTCGTCTGCCTGGGTAGCCAGGTAGGCCGAGCAGTCGCTGCATACCAGTCCGCAGTAAGCAATGATTTTGTCCATCAGACTCCCTCCTCTTGAAATCCTTGTTTGCCTTCAATCCAGCAGGGTTCGACTCTCATTGTAGCACTGAGTAGGGGGATAGCCAAACGTCCGATGGCCTCAAGCCATCTGTCCTATCCGCCTTTGCACTCGCAGCACCAGGAAGGTGAGCCACGGCGAGGGATGCTTTTTATCGGCGAAGGACCAGCCTTCCCAGGCGCGGTACATGGAGCCAGCGGTGTAGCGTCCCTTCCTTCGACTGTGCTCAGGACAGGCCTCGTCGGCTTGCGCGGTGATCGTCTCCACCATCGCACGAAAGCGGGCGTCAGCGTAGACGAAGGGGAAGCGGCTGAGCACATCCACCACGTGCAAGATGTCGTACCACACGAAGGGATACTTGAGCTTGCGGAAAGTGGTGCCGATACCGAACATGTAGATCTTGCGCTCGGTCTGGTGTTCCCAGTGCCAAAGGAGCATCTCGGCACCCGTACGCGTGGCCGGGCTGTCCAGCAGATCAGGCACCTGGGCCAAAGCCTTCAGCGCGTAGACGTTGACGATGGGGCAAGGGTCGGCCCTGCGTCCTGGCCCCTTAAATTTGCCCAGCTCTGGCGCGGCGACGCATCGCCAGCCGTTGTCGTCTACCAGACCAACCAGGTGATCCACTGCCCGCTGCACGCGCCCATCGCCGCCCAGCCCCATGGCCAGCAGGGCGTAGAGCAGCGTCGGCGCGTCGCACAGTATCCACGTCCACATGTCCTCACCTGTGCCACCAAACGCCTTGGGAATGTTCACCAGAGTCTGACAGGCCCCCTCCGCCGACTGGTGGGCCATCACGGCCTCGATGCCGGCAGCCATTCCGTGATCGTCGGCCCGCACGCCGAAATCGGCCAGCGTGCTGAACTTGTAGATGGGATGGCTAGCATCGTTGTGCCGGTTGAGGGGGCGGCTGGGCCAGGTAGCGGCCTCAGCGATGAGCCCCTGCACCTGCGGGTGGGCCAGCATCTCAGCGCGCGCAGCGCGCACCTCGGGGTCGTCCTCGCGCCGGTCAAGCAGGTCGACCAGGGTTCGATAGCGCGTCCAGGGTTCGTCCGATTCCAGCAGCCAGTGAATCAGATCAGTTGTCATAGGGTACCCCCTCTTGTCTCAGTTTGTGTTCATCGTCGTATCTCAGTCAACCCAAGTCAACATTGGATGCCAAAGCCAGTTCCTTCACCTTCTGGTTGGGCCGCCACTGCAGGAGCACAGTTAGCGTGACAAGTCGTTTTGCAGTATTCGCCATAGCATTCTCTCCCAACCGCCCCAAGGATGAGACAGCCTACCTTCATATTCTACACCAGGTTTATGACAATCGATGGCATAGTTGTAGCGCAATCTGGGGCAAAATCAATATGAGGACTTGGACTGCCTTGGCTTGCTATAGAGAAAGGGGTATCCGGAGCAGAGATCAACGAAGACAGCCACCTACGCTGCCATCTTGGCCCGTCTCATGGCTCCAACCAGACAGGGATGTCGAAGTGAGGATGTGATCCTGCGTCTGCACAGCAGGCGCTGACAAGACAACAACCCATCCCGATGATGGCTTGCATTCTCCTGCCCTTCACAAGTCCTCACGTGAGGGCCTGCGAAGGGCACTTCACTACTTGTTCCAGAGCTCGACAGGTTGTACGTACAGCGACCTCACCAGAGCACCGTAGCCAGTCCGCTCTAGCACTTCATCATCGTCAACGATGTGGGTGTCAATCGTATGGCACAGCGCGTTGGATTTGGGACACTCAAGTCGCTTGACCTCTTCGGCGATCGCTGAGCTCAGCATGTTAACGACCGACGACAGAGCCGCGCTTTTGCGACTGGCCCAGACAATCATATTGATGGCTCGCGGGAAGCCAGAGCGATCGCAGATAGGTTCGTCCATATGGGTCGCGCGGCAAGGCTCTCCCACTACGTCCTGTTCAGACGGCGGGTGTCCTCACCCCACGTTCGGCTACGCCCCCCGCCCATTCTCCCACCAGGGCAACCTTCTCTCATAACCGATCAGCTTGAGCCCGGTGATTGCGGCGGTGTTGAGGTCCATGGCCCGCAGGTCCTCTTCGCTCAGGTCCCTGATGTCGTCGTGCCCGGAGAGCATGGTCAGCATTTTGATCTCCTCAGCCGTAACTTTGATAAAGTTAGCCAGTCGCTGACCAGCCTCTTCAGGGTCGAGCCGGGCGCGGAGTTCTGGGTCTTGAGAAGTGATACCGTAGGGGCAGCGGCCAGTGTGGCAGGCCATGCAGGCACGGCAGCCCATGGCGATCTCGGCGGCTGCACCGAAGCCAACGCCGTCGGCGCCCATGGCCATCGCCTTGTAAGCATCCAGCCCGCTGCGCATACCACCCAGGACAAAGAGCTTGACCTTACGATGGACACCCATGTCCTTCAAAGCCTGCACGGCTGGCGGTATCAAAGCCACCGTCGGAATGCCCACGCCCTGGGTGACCACGGCCGGCGAACAGCCCGTGCCGCCTACCAGCCCGTCAATGGAGATAGCATCTGCCCCGGCCTCGACGCAGGCACTGACGTCTTCATAAGGGCGGCTGGGGCCGAGCTTGAAGAGGATGGGCACTTTATAGTCGGTTACGTCGCGCAGGAAGGCGACCGTGCGCTTCATATCCTCCAGATCCTGCACGTCGTAGTAGCGGCAGGGGGAGAGGGCATCGCTGCCCACTGGGATGCCCCGCACCGCGGCTATCTCTTCGGTGACCTTGACCCCCAGCAGGTGACCGCCCATGCCCGGCTTGGCACCCTGACCGATCTTGATCTCGACCCCATCGCCGGCACGGACAAAGTTGGCCGACACACCCCAACGGCCCGTGGACCACTGGACGACCAGGTGGCCGCCCGGTTCCCACCGCTTCAGTGTGCGCTCTTCGTTCTCGTACCCTTTGATCAACCAGGTTTCGTCTTTCAGCAATCCGCCCTCGCCGGTATTGCTGATGATCCCTGTCTGAGCAGCCCCAATGGCCAGCGCCATCCTGGCTTCTCTGGAGACCGCGCCGAAGGACATGGCGGCGAAGAGGAGCGGGTAGGGAAGACGTATTGGATTCTCACACGTATCCTCGCCGATGACCAACTCCAGGTTGCACTCCTCCCGATACTTGTCGCGGGGAGCAGGCGAGGCGATTTGGGAAGGTACGACGGTAATGTTGTCGAAGCTGGGCGCGTGGCCCATGGTGCCAAAGCCACGCAGCATGTACTCGCCGGTCTGTGCCTTGTAGTGGATTTCCTCCACCTGCGGGAAGGTCCACGGCGAACGCACCAGGAACTCCGATTCAGCGGGATTGATGCGGATAGCGTCCTCCGGACAGAACTCGGCACAGATGCGGCAGCCGACGCAGGCATTATAGTTCCCAACGTGGACGCTCCCTGCGCCATCAATGGCAAACACGTCGTAAGGACAGACCTCGACGCAGGTGGCGCATTTGCCGGGCATCCTGGTATTGATACACCGGTCTTTCATCACAGTGACACAAAATGTCCCATTAACTGGTGGCATGATACCTCTCCTTCAATCAGTCTCGCAGCCGCTACATCCGAGGGGACTCAAGCTGGATAGGCTCTTTCGCCTTGTAGAAGGGCTTCTCCGACAGGCGGACGATCTTCTTGAAAGTCGCCGCGTCAGCCTTGATGCTGTATTCGTCAAAGTAACCACGCAGCTTGTCCAGATCAGCCTGAGTCATTTCCTCCAGCAGTGTGTTATGCCCCAGGCTCTCCCACTTCCCGCCGACGTAGATATTGCCGCGGATGAGATAGTTGCCCAAGTTCTTGCCAGCGTCGCCCACGATGACCAGGTCGCCTGCCAGCATGTAGGTCGCGACTTCGTCGCCTACACTCCCCTCAATGATGATAACAGCACCCTTGTTCATCACGGCAGCAAAGTCGCCAGCGTTACCTTTGACCACGATGGTGCCACCGTAGCAGTACTGACCCACGCCGTAGCCTGCGTCACCCTCGACGATGACCGTGCCCCGCGTCATATTGTCGGCCAGATAGCGGCCGGCGTTCCCCGTCACCCGGATAGTCACTCCATCGTTCAGAACCCCCAGGTAGTCGCCGCTATCTCCCCCAATGGTCACGTCGCCGCTCTGGAAACCAGCAACCAGACCATGGAGATGAACCACCCCGTGCATGACCACTGGTCCTTTAGCCACTGCTTCCTTGAGTTCTGTACTGACGGATCGCAGATCGCGCCCACTAGCATCCAGTACAAGTGACATCACATTCCTCCCTCTTCTTCAAGGCTCCCGCTTGTGGAACGCCGTATAGACTGACAAATTGCTTCCTGACCTGGGCCCGCTTCCCGGGGTCGCTCAGGGCATCCAGCATCAAGATACGGAACTCGTCGAAGGCCTGAGCGCGCGCCCGACGGTCCTTTTCCGCTTTGGCTGCGTTCAGCACCGCTTCGTCCACCTGAGGGATGGTTTCCAGCAGGCCAAAACTACGAGCATTGTGGACAAAGACCTCGCCGGCAGGCGTGCGAGTGATGAGCGTAGCGTAGCCTGGCTGCGCACCGATGGCCCCCACAGCGATGTCGGCCGACTCGCCGAGGTAGTCATCGCAACTGCCACATCCGTGCCAGGTGAAGGGCTCGACATCAGTTAGCGGGACAGTGCGCTCTGTGCCATCCCACAACGATACCGTCAGCGTGCCCTTGGTGACCGATGTGGTCAGCCCCCGGATTTGATGCCGCGCGATACCCATTTGTCGCTCGAGCAATTCGGCGACCATATCCGGCATGTAGATGCCGGTGCAGAAGGAGGCAATGGTCAGGCGGATCGCTCGCTGGTAGGGCCACAACCGCTCGTTCTCAGCATTCATCAGCCGGCGTGCCCCTTCGGCCACACAGGGCGAGCCAACGATGGCTAGCTTGGTCAAACCCAGGTCAAAAACCGCTTCGTTCAGCGCGCTGAGGACGGGCACCCAGAGGTATTGCATCCCCACGCTGCTGACGATTTCATCCACCGTCGTGGCGATACGAGCAACCGGCATCAGCGTCCAGGGATCCATGTCCGGCATGATGACGCCGTCAATCAGGTCAGCCGAGTGAGCGGCCACCAAAAGCGCCTGGATGACGTCGTTCGGGGCGCCGCTCTGGACCACACCTGCCGACCGCGCCGAGACCATAGTGCGGGGCTCCATCGGCGTCCAGTCCACCAGGCGGGGGCAACTCAGCTCGCAGAACTTTTCGCAGACCTCGCAGGTCCGCAGCTTGAGGCGGGAAAGGCCCAGCGCCTTCTCGCGCTCCTCCAGGAGGGGATGCTGCTCCTCGCCCCAGTAGAGCACCCCCTTCGAACAGGCCGCCACGCACACGCCGCAGCCGGAGCAGCGCTGCAAGGCCCATACGTCTTGCTGCAATCTTGTTGACATACGTTGTCCTCCTCTACGGATTCACTCGCTCCGAGCAGGGCTCGGACCCAAGGCACGGATTAGGTTCGTGAAATCTGTGATCTTGCCCACGAAATCGTCTGGATCGTCAGGGGTGATCCACTCCAGGCGCAGGCGACGCGGGTCGAAGCCGCTTTCAGCCAGCAGCCCACGCAGCATGTTGATGCGCTCCTGCGCATAATAGTTGCCATTGACGTAGTGGCAATCGCCCGGCAGGCACGCTCCCACGAAGACCCCATCAGCGCCATTGAACAAGGCCCAGAGGATGTGCGTGGGGTCGAAGCGAGCCGAGCATTGCACGCGAATGAGGCGCACCTCGGCTGGGTAGCTCATCTTGTTGGCCCCGGCTAACTCAGCAGCGGCGTGGCTGCTCCACTCGCATCCGAAGCTGAGGATGCGTGGCCGGTCACTCTGCGACGCAGTCGCCAGCGCGGCGTTGATCTGGGCCAGCACCTGTGCATCGCTGTTGAGAGGAAGGCTGATAGCCTTGACCGGGCAAGTGACGACACAGTTGCCGCAGCCTTTACACAGCAGGGGATCAATCTCGGAAAGGTCTAGCACTCCCTCCCGCTTACGCATGGAGATGGCACCAAAGGGACAGGTCTCCACGCAGCTGCCGCAGCCCGTACAGAGCTTTTCGTCCACGACGGCGACGGGGGCCTGGCTGGTGACTCTCCCTGCCCGCAGGTGGCGCATGGCGTTAAAGGCGGCGCTGACAGCCTGGAACTCGGCCTCGATCCAGCCAGCCGGATAGTGGGCCGCGCCGCAAACGTAGATACCTCGCTCGACATAGTTCTGCGGCCGCAAGCGGTAGCGCAACTCGGGGAAGAAGCCGTTCTGGTCCTGAGTAATGCGCAGCATGTGTGCCATTGTACTGGCGTCAGACTGCGGCGCCAGCGGAGCAGCCAGGACGACGCGGTCGTAGGCCAGGCGACGGCTTGTTCCGGTCAGCTCGTCGTGGACCTCAACCACTTCCTCGCTCACCACCGGCGGTGACGACGGCGCATAGCGCACGAACTCTACCCCGATCCGCCGAGCCTTGAGCAATTCGTCCTCATAGACCCGTTGGCCCAGCAGATACAGGTCTCGGAAGAGTATGGTGACCTTGGCCTGTGGGTTGGCTGCTTTGACTTCCATCGCTTGTTTGAGCGCACCCATGCAGCAGACGCCGGAGCAGTAGGGAACAGACTCGTTGCGCTGACCGACACAGAGGATCATCACCACCTTGGCTGGTAAACTGGTAGATTGGGTATCGGTTTCTCCATCTCGCAGCTCTCGTTCAAACTCAAGCTGTGTGACCACTCGCTTCCCATCGTAGCGGAAGAGCCCCCTGGGTCGCAAGGCACGCACCCCAGTGGCGACGATGATTGCCCCCACATCGAAGGCTAACGGGCCATCCTGTTGGCCCGCTGAGCCATTGATGCTGACTGTGTAGCGCCCCACCGTCCCCGAGATGCCCGTCACCTGGCTCTCCAGCAAGACTTCGATGCAGGGGTGATGAGTCACCGCCCCGACCTTCTCGGCCAGGAACTCGGCCGCACTGCGCCGGTCGGGATAGAGGGTATGTACGTCGCGCAGCATGCCGCCCAACGCCGCTTCTCGCTCGACCAGCTTGACCGGCAGCCCGGCGTTAGCCAGCGTCAGGGCGGCGGTCATGCCGGCCAGTCCTCCGCCAATAACCAGCGCGGCGGGTACGACTTCAGCCGTGACTGGCTCACGTGCCTGGCGCAGCGCGACTCTAGCAATCCCCATCCGGATCAGATCAACGGCCTTGGCCGTGGCCACCTCGGGCTCGTCCTGATGCACCCAGGCACAGCCCTCCCGGATATCTACCAATTCGAACATGTCACCGTCCAGGCCGACCTCCTCGCAGGCAGTCCGGAAGTGGGGCGCCAGCGTCCTGGGCGTGCAGCCAGCAACGATAACTCGGTGCAGCTCCTCCTCCGTAATAGCCGCCTGGATCGCTGCCAGCCCATCAGGTGAGCAGGAGTAGCGCAGCCGCCGGGTGATAGCTACTCCTGGCAAGCCACTGACTCCCTTCTCCAGGGTATCCATATCCAGAATAGATGCAATCCGCTCGCCGCAGTCGCAGATGAAAACGCCCAGCTTGACTTGGCTCATGGCACGGCCTCCCCTTCGCCCGTACTCGGGACAGGCAGGACGGGTTCCTCGGCTGCCCTTAGGGTGCTCTCTGCCTCAGCCAGCAAGCTTGTATGATCAGCGAACTCGGGAGCCAAGTAGTGATGGCCGCAAACCCGACAGGCCCTTGCCTCGAACTCTGTCTCCCACTGGTGAACCGTCTGCGCGCCGCCAGTTATATCGGCCAGCGTGATGGCCCCAGTGGGGCAGACCAAGACGCAAGTACCGCACCCGATGCAGATGTCGGAGGCGATCCGGAAGGGCGGGCTGACTTTCTTCTCAATGCCCCGGTTGATGACGCTGATGGCCCCCACGCCAACAATCTCCTTGCAAGCCCGCACGCACAAGCCGCATAGGATGCAATCGTTTCTCTCCATCTTGAAGCGTGGTTCACCAACGCCCAGCTCCTCGGCCAGTTGGCGAATGACTGGGACGTGCCCGGCCGAGGCCATCAGCAACTCCACGGTGATGCGCCGTGACTGCAACACCACGTCTGAGTTGGTGTGCACAATCAGGCCGTCGGTGCAAGGATAGGCACAAGAGGCCACCAGTTGCCGGCCCCGGGGAGTCTCTACCTCCACCACACACAGGCGACAGGCCGCAAAGGGCTCCATTCCCTCGTGATAACAAAGTGTGGGGACATGAATGCCCTGTTCCCGCGCCACTTCGAGAATCGTTCGGCCCTCTTCGACCCGGATCTCCCGGCCGTCTATCGTCAAGGTGATCATGCGTCCCTCCTGCGACTGCGCTCAGGAAGGTCGGGCCTTTCAGCGACCAGCACTCGCTCCGGGACCGGCATAGGCCCCAGACCCATCGTCTCCAGCCATTCCAGATCGCAGCGCAGGCAGCGTTTGCACTCCTCTCGAATGGTTTCTTCGTCAAACAGGAGTTCCACTTCGTCAAAGTTGCCGCGCCGCTCCTCAATGGGCATCTCCCGCGTCTGCGGGCGCGTGGCCTTGGCGTACTGGTCCAGGTCAAACGGTTGCTCAATGACTTCGTAGCCAGGCCTGACCACTACCAAGTCCGACCTGCCGGTGCGCAGGTAGTTATCCACCGTGTCGGCTACCCGGTTGCCCTGGGCCACGGCTTGGATCACCGTTGCCGGCCCGAGTACTGCGTCGCCGGCAGCGAAAACTCCGGCGCGGGTCGTAGCCAGCCCATCGTTCACAGCGAAGGTCGCGCCACGTCCAGTCTCAATGTTGCTGTCGCCGTCCATCCAGGCCAGGTCCGGCTCCTGGCCAATGGCCGGGATGAGCACGTCCACGTCCAGTGTGAACTCCGAACCCGCGATGGGGACGGGCCGGCGGCGGCCACTGGTGTCGAACTCGCCCAGCTCCTGGCGCAGCAGTTCGACGCCGGTCACCTTACCGTTGCCTATCACACTGCTGGGATTGGTCAGGAAGTGGAACTGGATGCCCTCTTTTTTGGCCGCTTCCACCTCCTCCTCGCGGGCGGGCATGTCGGCCCGGCTGCGGCGGTAGACCAGGTGCACCTGACTGGCATCCAACCGCCAGGCCGAGCGTACAGCGTCAATCGCCACGTCACCCCCGCCGACGACCGCCACCCGCTTGCCGGTCAGGCTGGGCGCCCTGCCGAGCGCAACGTCGCGCAGGAACCGAGTGCCGTGGTAGACTCCCTCCATTTCCTCACCCTCGATGCCAAGCGCACGGCTCTTGTGGGCCCCGATGGCCAGGATCACCGCCTTGTAGCCATCCCGGTCCAATAGCTCATCCAGGGTAAGGTCCTTGCCAAGCGCCATGTTTAGCCTGATCTCGACCCCGGCCCGTTTGATGTTCTCGATCTCCACATTAAGGATGTCGCGGGGCAGGCGGTACTCAGGGATGCCAACAGCCATCATGCCGCCTGCCACGGCCATCGCCTCGAAGACGGTGACGGGATAGCCCTTCTGTGCCAGTCGCAATGCCGCCGTCAGGCCTGCTGGCCCGGCGCCGATGACGGCCACTTTCTCTATCTTGGGCTCCTCCAGTCGCGGCGGCGTCCAAGGCTGTTCGAGTTCGTGGTCGGCCATGAAGCGCTTGATCTGGCGGATGGCGACAGGCTGATCCAACTCGGCGCGGCGACACTTGACCTCGCAAAAGGCCGGGCAGATGCGGCCACAGACCAGCGCGAAGGGGTTGCGCCGCCGGTGAACTTCCAGCGCTTCGGAGTAGCGGCCCTGGGCGACGAGTGAGACGTAACTCGGCACGTCCACCTCGGCCGGGCAGGCGTTGGCACACTTGGCCCGCACCAGCGCAGTGCAGACGCCAGCCGGGCAGCGATGCTCCCGGATATGGGCCTTGTACTCGTCACGGAAGTAGCGGATGGTGGTGAGCACTGGGTTAGGCGCTGTCCCGCCCAAAGCGCATAACGACGAACGCTTGACCTCCTGGCCCATCTCGATCAGATATTCGACGTCTCCCTCGCGCCCCTGGCCGGCACAAATGCGCTCCAGCGTCTCCAGCATAGCTCGCGTGCCGACACGGCACGGTACGCATTTGCCACAGGATTCCTCCTGGGTGAACTTGAGGAAGTAACGAGCAAGGTCCACCATGCAGGTATCCTCGTCGCAAACCACCAGGCTACCGGAGCCCATGATAGCCCCTAGGCTGGTCAGCGACTCGTAGTCAATGGACACGTTCAGATGCTCTTTGGGAATACACCCGCCCGACGGCCCGCCAATTTGAGCCGCCTTGAAAGCTTTCCCAGCAGGGACGCCACCGCCAATCTCGTAGATCAGTTCCCGCAGGCTGATGCCCATTGGCACCTCGACCAGACCGGTGTTGTTGATCTTGCCCACCATGGAGAAAATCTTGGTGCCCTTGCTCCTCTTCGTGCCAATGCTGGCGTACCAGTCGGCTCCCTTATGGATGATCAGTTGCACGTTAGCCCAACTCTTGACGTTGTTGATGTTAGTGGGCTGGCCCCACAACCCTTTCTGAGCGGGAAAAGGCGGGCGTGGGCGCGGCTCACCGACCTGTCCCTCAATGGATGCCATCAGCGCCGTCTCCTCGCCGCAGACAAAAGCTCCGGCTCCCATCCGGATTTCGATGTCAAAGTCAAAGCCTAGTCCCAGAATGTTTTCACCCAGCAAGCCATATTGGCGCATCTGTTTCAGGGCAATTCCCAGGTGTTTGACCGCCAGTGGGTACTCAGCTCGGATGTAAACGAACGCGTGCGTTGCGCCGATAGCATAAGCGCCGATGATCATTCCCTCCAGCACCCGGTGGGGGTTGCCTTCCACGATGCTGCGGTCCATATAAGCCCCGGGGTCACCTTCGTCGGCGTTGCAGATGATATACTTGACGTCGCCGGGAGCGGCACGACAGAACTTCCATTTGAGCCCAGTGGGAAACCCGGCCCCACCTCGTCCCCGTAACCCTGCTTTGCTGACTTCTTCAATCACCTCCTCAGGCGACATCTTGCCCAAGGCCTTCGCCAGTGCCTCATAGCCACCAACCGCGATATAGTCCTCAATGCTCGTGGGATCAATCAGGCCATTGAGGTTCAGCACGCGGCGGGTCTGTCTGGCGTAGAAGGGAACCTCGTGTTCATATACAATCTTCTCCTGCGTGACGGGGTCGGTGTAGAGCAAACGTTGAATGACCTTGCCCCGTTCAAGAGTTTCATGGATGATATCGGGCACGTCCTCCAATTTGACGGATTTGTAGAAGATGCCCTGCGGTTGTATGACCACTACCGGCCCTTGCTCACAGAAGCCGTGACAGCCGGTCATCCGCACAAGTGCCTCAACGCCGTTTCTGGAAATCTCCGCTCGCAAGGCGTCAATCACTTTCTCGCTGCCATGGACGCGACAGCCGGTGCCGCCGCAGACTGTGACACAGGCACGATTGGGGTCACGGCTGGCGACGATGGCTCTCCGTCGTGCTTCCAGGTCAGCTGGCGTGTTCAACCGTTTGCCTGATGCTCTTGTCATCACTTATGCCTCCGCCGTGCCCGCTTGCTCGATCCGCGCCAGCA
>Ga0315543_1003329_pt1 | contig 14531 bp, 6 predicted proteins | sample SalMarSW160210MG_2_FD_203098 | JGI IMG/M metagenome (GOLD analysis project Ga0315543, IMG submission 203098) | Salt marsh sediment microbial communities from the Plum Island Ecosystem LTER, Massachusetts, United States - Salt Marsh Sediment SW1601-210 ...
TCAACGTGCGTGTATACGTATAGTCAGGGAAGTATTCTGTCCAGGTTTCGGTGACGCTTGTCACGGGTGTTACCATAGGAGTGTCCCATGCGGCGGTTTTGTAGTTCTCGATCATGGACAGATCGATGGGGATATTATTCTCCACGATCCATTTCACAATTCCCACGATTTTGGTAAGCTGTCGGAGGTCTTGAAAAACCGGAAATTCTGTAGCGAATTCGTCAAAGTGTTCGTTGAAATGAGCTGCAAACGCCTCGGCCTTCGGATCGCCGCTATCCTGACCACCGGAGAGATAGTTGGTTTCGGTTAAAAGTTCTATCCCTGCCTCGGCGAACATCATCGACTTGCCGTCGGGAGAAGGCACGACCTTTATAGCCTCAGGCTGGAACCAGAAACGTATTGACGTTTCACCTTCTGTAAAATCTTCCGACTCCCTGCCGCGTTGAACCAGGCTCTTGTAGCCGGGCACACCGCACGTAATATCTTCAAGCGTTACATTATCCTTTCCGAGGGCAAGGCACTTGGAAAGCCGATCAGCTTCGAACATTACCCAGCCGAAATGCGTGCCGGATGACAGGTCCTCTGGTTCGGTATTGTCCGAAACATAAGGACCGTATCGAACAGAGTGACATAACCTCTCATTGCCTTGCCCATCAATGCATGTTACCTCGGGCGGATCAATGCTGACCACCGGATCGAATCCACGAAGGATGGCTCGTGCTGCTACGACGAAATCATCAAAATTCATCGGCGGCAGTGTAGTATTTTCTTGCCCATAAATGACCAATTGGCCTGTGACGGGATCATACGCTACGCCTTTAATATCATCTATCTCTGCAAAAACTTCTGCTGTCTGATTGAGATCGACACCACCGAGCCGAGAACTATTTACACCTATTCCGGATGGAAGAACAATACCATCATATGTATCTGCTCTAGTAATATTTGGCCCACCACCGCCTCCCCCGCCATCATCAGGTGGGCCTCCTATACCTCCCTTGCTGTCATCATCGTCACGTTTAAGAAAATCACGAACAGCTTTCTTATATTCCTTAGAAGTCTGGAGCCTCCTGTATTGTACAAGAATCGGCCACTCACCTAACTGTAACTTCAGACGAGAACTAGAAAAACCAAGCTTTATACCCTCCTCAATTGGCCCTTTGTCCGGACGGTCAAGAATTGGTCCATATGTCGAGATACTAATTGGGCCAAGCCCTAGGCTTACACCTTCCTCACTGATTCCAACACTAAAAGGACCTATGGGAATAGAGATTGATGTGTCAATGTTTGGATTGTATTCTGGTGTTCCAATTCTTCGATTATAGATTTCCTCTTGTTCTAAAACCTTTGGTTGCTTCTCAGGAATTAGACTAAAACGTTCGTTGTGATAAAGTCCACTTGGATCGCTGTAGTTAATTGGATCGTTCTGCACAAAACTATACAGATTATGTGTCTCAGGTATAACAAGATTTCCAGCTATTGGATCTTTACTTAGAAATCTACCCTTACTCGGATCGTAGTAGCGAGCTCTTAAGAAGAGTAGACCTGTCTCTTCTTCCTGAACTTCGCCGTGGAATTGATAGTCATTGTCAACACCTTCCGTTTCATTTGTCGGCGTGCCAAAGGCGTCATATTCATAGCTGTTGACAGTCTGTCCGGCAGGATTCAAAACACGAGACACGCTACCGGCTGGCGATTCATGCAGGTAATAGTGGAGTGTACCCACGTAATGCCCTCGAACGCTAACGAGGTCGTTGCCCCAGATACGCATGCGCGTGGGCTCGCCGGAAGCGTCCAGTTCGGCAATGGCCTCCACATAGCGGCGATTAATATCATTTAGAAATCCGATCCTCTGTCCGTTCACGGTCTTGGCCACACGATTGCCCAGGCCATCGTATGTGTACGTAATATTATTGTTGCCGTCGTTATAGCCCACAAGGCGGTTCTCATGGTCGTAAGTATAAACGGTCTGCTTGTTTTCGTCTGGACCAGTGCGTCTGATTAGATTACCAATGGCATCATAGGAAAATTGCTCGTCTTCGATACCGTTGACTTTCGTGTACAGCAGACGGCTGTCGGAATCATAAAAGTATTCTGTGACAGTCATAGTGTTGCCGCGAAATTCCTTCATTTTTGTTCGATTGCCGAAGCTGTCAAAGTCATAATCCACAGTACGCCCGTCGGGGTAGCTAACTGTATCGAGTCGGTCGAGCACATCGTAGGTGTAATCAGTTATCTTCTTCGAGCCGTCGGGTGTGGTCTCCACCATCTGAATACGGTTGCCGATGTTGTTGAGTGTGTACTCGTATTTTGCTATAAGCTCGCTACTGGCGTTGCAGTGTTCTATCGCTATGAGACGACCATCATCGTCGTAACCATAGCGCGTGTAGCAACCATTCGGCAAATCGCACCGGGTAAGATTTCCTGCTTCGTCGTAAGCATAAGAAGTCGTTTTACTGAACAGACCATCTGTGACACTGCTAATGCGATTGTCAGGATCATATTCATAGCTAACAAAATGATATGCACACAGACCAATTTCTTCAATTGGAGCATACTTGCATTCCACGCCTTCTTGAATGCGCATACCGCATGCTACCCAGGCGATATTCCCTACGAGGTCGTAGCCGTATATGATGACGTTGCCGTCCGGGTAATCGACAGCGGTGAGCCGGTCCAAGTCATCATAGGCATAGCGAGTTGTCCCTGTCCAATCGGTCATGCTGGTGAGATTGCCGTTACCGTCGTAGGTGAAGCGCACTTCCGGCCCACCTCCACCTGGATAGTCGATGCTCTTTAATCTTCTGACCTTGTCATATTCATACTCCGTCCGTTCACCATTGCCGTCAACTCGGGCGACAACGTTGCCGCTGCCGTCGTACTCAAAGTTAGTTGTGACTGGTAGAAAAGGTGACGAGGAATCCTGTTGGACATTCGCCGCACTCAACTGTTGGATCGGCAAGCTACCCGTTAGCACGACCCAGCAGAGCAGCACCGATATGGCCTCACCGAATAAAGTGTTATGCAAATTTGTCATTTTCCATCTCCTTTGTAAATGATTGCCCATTAATCATTATACCTATTCATACTGCTTTTTTTCTCTCGCTAGCTTGCATTCCTCGGAACAAAATCCAGCCGTAAAATTTTTAATACCCGGATATTTAATCGGCCTCTGACCATACCTCATGCTTGAAATATTTTGCTCCTCATACAAAGCCCTTAGCCTGCCAGAATTACTGTAGAATGTTATAGCAAAGACTATCTCCCTGTCAAGAAAAAATATGTCGATTTCGTGCTATCAGATGCCTCTTCCATCCTAACTGAGCCATTGCGGCAATTTTTAATTGCCAGATTGGTACGTACACGGTCAGGCACATTGCAGAGATATTAAAAGGGATCATTGACGAGACCTGAAAATATTTTATCGTCCCCTTTCAGCAGAATATCGTTTACCTTTCGAGCGAACGATTGGGTTGTGCATCTATTTGCCGCTGAGCCAGGTTGGGCCGTGGTTGACATCGACTTTGAGCGGGACGTCGAGCTTTATGGCGCCGGTCATTTGCTCGGCGATCCATTTGGCGTGCCTGTCGGCTTCGGCGGTGGGCAGCTCGAATAACAGCTCGTCGTGGATTTGCAGCAGCATGGAGACAGGCAGATTCTCGGCGTCAATTTTACGCTGAATTGCGATCATCGCGACTTTAATCAGGTCAGCTGCTGAGCCTTGAACCACTGTATTGACGGCGAGGCGTTCGGCCTGAGAGCGTTTGTTACCGTTCTTGCTGTTGAGGTTCTGGATTTTTCGTCGGCGGCTCAGAATTGTCTCGGCGTAGCCGGTCTGCCTGGCGCGAGCGATGCAATCGTCCATAAATTTCCGAATCGAGCTGTAGCGCGCGAAATAATCGTCGATGAACGTCTTCGCCTCGGCCCGCCCTATCCCGATCGAGCGCGAAAGCCCGAACGCCCCCTGGCCGTAAATGATGCCGAAGTTGACCGCTTTCGATCGCGACCGCATCTCGCTTGTGACCTGCTCGATCGGCACACCGAAAATCTGTGAAGCGACGAAGCTGTGTATATCACGGTCCGCGGCAAACGCCTCCAGCAGGGCCTCGTCCTTCGAAAAATGCGCCAGCAGGCGAAGCTCGATTTGTGAATAATCCGCGCTGAGTATGCAGTCGCTTTTCCTGCCGGGCACAAACGCCGAGCGGACCTTGCTGCCCAGCTCAGTGCGGATCGGAATATTCTGCAGGTTCGGATTGCTGGAGCTGAGCCGCCCGGTTGCTGTAATAGTCTGATTGAACGAGGCATGAACCCGCCCCGTTCGCGGATTGATCAGCAAGCCCAGCTTGTCGACGTATGTGTTTTGCAGTTTGCTCAAACCGCGGTACTGCAGAATCTGTTCGATTGCCGGATGCTGGTCGGAAAGCTGTTCGAGCACGCCGGCGTCGGTGCTGCGGCCTCGAACCGGCACCAGGCCGAGCTTGTCGAAGAGAACCTCGCCGAGCTGCTTCGGCGAATCGAGATTGAAAACCGTTCCGGTCTGCTCGTAAATCTGTTCGGTGACGGATTTGAGCGTCTCGGAAATCTCGCCTGACATCTTTCGCAGCACCTTCGTATCGAGCGAAACGCCGGTATATTCCATCGTCGCCAGAACAGGCACCAGCGGCATTTCCACCTCCTCGAAAAGTTTCTTAATCAGCGGCTCTTTTTCAAGGCGCCCTTTCAGATACAGATAAAGCTGCCAGGTGACATCCGCGTCCTCGGCGGCATATTCGCACGCAGCAGCCGTATCGACCATATCGAACGTGAGCTGATTTTTGCCCTTGCCGATAAGCGATGATATCGGAATACATTCGTGACCCAGGAAATCGGCCGCCATGTTATTCATCGAATGGCTGCGACCCGGGTCAAGGCAATACGACGCCACCATCGTATCGAAGTGTACCCCTTTTATCGGCATTTGTGCGTTTCGCAGAACGAGCATATCGTACTTTATGTTCTGCCCGATTTTTTTAACGCTTTCATCCGCGAGTATCGGCGCGAGTTTCTGCCGGGCCGCTTCGATTTCCAGATGTTTCGAGCCGAGCGGCACTTTGATAGGAAGATAAAATCCTCGACCCTGCTGCCACGAAAAACTCATGCCGACCAGCTCGGCCCGCATCGCGTGGATCGATGTCGTCTCAGTGTCTATCGCGAAGAGTTTCTGCTTTTTCAGCTTGTTAAAAAATTTCTCGAACTTCTCCTGAGTATCTACAAGCTGATATTCGTGATCGGCCGTCTTCGTCAAGGTGGGCCCCTCGGTTGCCGTCGTCTCGACGGGCGAGGATTCGGCCGTCATGCCCAACTGCATGAGCAGGCGATTGAAACCCAGCTCGGTGAAGATTTCTCTCAATTTCGTTTCGTTGTATTTGCTAAGCTCGAAATTTTCGTAATCGACGTCCACCGGGACGTTGCAGTCGATTGTCACTAACTTCTTGCTCAGTTCGGCCTGCTCTTTGAACCTGCGGAGATTGTCACCCCGCTTACCCTTGATTTCATCGATGTGCTCGTAGAGGTTTTCGAACGAGCCGTACTTCTGTATCCATCCGAGCGCCGTTTTCGGCCCGACGTCGGGCACGCCCGGAACATTGTCCGACGTGTCACCCTGCAAAGCCAGGCAGTCGATAAACTGCTCGGGCCTGATCCCCATTCTCTCGAACATCGCCTTAACATCGGTGAGCGTATCGGTCTTGATATCGAGCGTGCTGATGTGCTCGTCTATCAATTGCAGCAGGTCTTTATCTTTCGAGCATATCAGGCATTCGTAGCCGTCGGCGCCGGCCTTTTTCGCCAGCGTGCCGATGATATCGTCCGCTTCGAAGCCGTCCAGGCGGAGCATGGGGATATTCATCGCCTCTAAAATCTGCTCGATCCGGCCGATCTGCCCCGGCAGGTCTTCGGGCATTTCCTTGCGGTTCGCCTTGTACTCGGCGTATATCTCCTTCCTGAAGGTCGGAGCCTTGCTGTCCAGCGCTACGACCAGCATTTCCGGCTTGCGTTTCTGGATTAACCCCAGGATGGCCATCGTGAAGATATAGGCCGCCTTAGTCGGCTCGCCTGATGGCCCGGTCAACTGCCCGCCCATCGGGGCGTAATAGGCCGCGTAAATATGCGCGTGGCCGTCGATTATGTAGAGTTTCTTTGCCATTGCCGCCACTTTAGGCGTTCGGGGCCGGGCTGTCAAGAATGGTATAGCTAAGGAAAACCATCCCCATCTCTTTGCGATGAGGCTGACTTGGCCTGATTCTTTCTCGCACTAAATTAACCTATTCGAGTCCGCTCAGAACAAGCTTGTTTCTCAACCCCCAGCAGTGGGGGCTAAAATTGGCTTTGAATTGGGTTTGTTTTTTCGCTGCCTCAGCCCATCAAAATCTCCATAAGACATTGTTAATATTGACTTAACGTCATTTCGTCCTTTCATAAATTGGGTTTGTTTTTTCAAATTGGTCTTTCAACCCCCAGAAAAACTGGGGGCTAAATATAATTGGGTTTGTTTGGCTTTGAATTGGGTTTGTTTTTTCGCCGCCCAAAACCACAAAAATCCTCATAATCACCTTTCATATAGATACTTATGCTTATTTTGGCCATTCGCAAATTGGCTTTGTTTTTTCAAATTAACCACGAAAAAACACCAGATTTACTCTCTTTTTTGCCTTTTTTTTGCATTTTTAGTTCAATTTTTGCTTCATTTTTCGACCCGGCACCAGTAGTGCGGGCTAAACTGTATTGTTTCGTTCTGCGTGATTCTGAATTCTGTGTTCTGTCTCCTGTATTCTGTATTCTGTATTCTATTTGTTTTACATTATACGAATCTAAACGCAAAAGGGCGGGCTAATTCCGGAATAATCTCCATGAGACGGCGTCCTTAGATTTACCACGAAGGACCATGACAAATAATCAAATCTTTTTCAAAATTTCACGGTAAAAAAATGGCTTTTATGACTCGAAAAGAAGTTTTTTAGAAGCAGATGAAAAAAAATGCTTTTTTGCGAATTTTACTATCAACATTTTGCCTTCGAGAATCGCTGTAAGAAATAGAAGGGCTGAATAGCCCCTGAAAATCAATAATTTTGGTATTCTTGATTGAAAATACGGAAGAAGTAATGTAGATTTGTGATCGGTAAGCGATGAAGCGGAACATCTTGGATCTGTGGTCGTTAGTAATGGCTTTGATAGAATACGTTGGCTGTACTCAATTACTGGTGCATTTGGAACGCATATAATAGTTTAAAATAAGAATGATGTTCACAGAATTAGCGGAATTCGTAAAAACTAATGAGTAAACAAACCAAACTAACAAATCCAGCACGTAGGCTTTTGTACTTTATAAGGAAAGCAAAAGGGTTGAAAAAGACTTTGACTGCTAAGGTTGCTTTAGCCAATATCTTCGAATTACAACATGAGGATCAAGCAGAATTGTTTTCAAAGTTTAGTGTTTTCTTAAAGTTGATTGAAGACACAGAACGTCGAATAACGAATTTAGATCATAATGACAAGGATAAATTTATGAAATGCATGTCTCCAATAAAGAGAGCATTCAAAATTCCTAATTTAGACTCAAGCTGGAACAATCCAATGAGCCAAATAACTGATTCTGATATAGCCCTTCTATAGCTAAGCTCAGAGGCTCTCGATACGTATCAAAGAGAAGCATTAATTGAAGAAGACCAACTTGAAGAGATCAAGCGGGATGCGGATAGTATATTCAATGATATCTTTAACAGTGATCTTGATAAAAATCTTAAAGTTATCTTACTGGATTTGCTTGAAGTAATAAGAAGAGCAATCTCTGAATATCAAATTAGGGGCGCTGAGGGACTAAAGAAAGCTGTAGCCGAAAGTGTTGGTAGGCTATTTATAGATAAAGACATTGTTCTCAAAGAAAAAAACAAATCGGCATTCAAAGCTTTTTGGAGATACCTTGCCAAACTTAATTTGATTGTAAGCTCTGCTATGTATGCAAAAGTTATCGGAGAAAATGTGAATGATTTCATACAAAATCTACTGCAATAATATCATAAGGAATATTAGTAACTTGTACTATTTTAGGTTTAGTTCATGGCCGGTAGGACGTGCGAAGAAGAAAAAACAGGTCGAAGTTAAAATAAACAAAAATAGAAGAATTGAATAAGGAAATGTAAATACATAGACGTCTCTGTCAAATCGTTATTGTTGAAAGGTGAAATTATGAAAGCTGAATACGCAAAAACATTTATAGGATTTATTTTGGGATTGTCGGTCATTATTTTCTTAGGTGCTGCACATGAAGTCAAAACATATGAGGTTAAAGTATCGGGAGGTATATCAGCATCAACATCAACTATTAATTATCAATCTACTTTCTCAGGTATCTCTCCTGATGGAGTTTGTTATTTAGCGATAACCAATACTCAGGATGGTTACACTAATGTATTCAAGATTACAGAAGATCTTAATGACTCTTTCAACAAAAACGCATTTGAAAAAGGCCAACAAGGTAGGGTTATTGTTCATCCGCAACAATGATAAATCGAATTAAAGGTATCCGGTACGAATGGCGGTTGCTTGAATTTTAATATCGATTTTGAACAGGGACAGACTCTATTTTATTCGAATGTCACGTGCTTTGATCGGTGGGCCAAACTAATTTACGATTTTCGATTTTACTATTTTATTCTCAGAACAGAACTGCGTGTGCAACAAGTTGCACACCGTAAGAATCTCCCAAAACAATAAAAGAAATGGTGTGCGGTGCACACCCTACCGGTTTCTACCTATTGACTAATGACTATTTGTTGTTCGTGCTGATTCGTGTTCACCCCGTGAGATAGCTTGTCCCTTAGGGGGCAAAGCCGTTATCTCACGGGGTAAATTCGTGGTGAAAAAAAATATCTTTGATCGGTGGGTTACAACCCACCCTACCGAATCTTCTCGCCCGGCGAAGGGCCATTTCCCTGGAAACCCGGCAGGTCCTTATCGAGGTAGGCCCAGGGGACGGCCATCTCAATCCAGGTCTGGTGCGTCGGCTTAATGAGTATTGTTGGGTGTGCAAATATTTTCTGCACACGCGGCAATCTGGAAGGCTTTGATCGGCGAGCCAAGGCAATTAATTTATTATTTACTATTTACGATTTATGATTTTTTCTATTTGAACGCTACGTTCTCCTTCGACTATGCTCAGGACGGTGTCAGCGGTTGATTACCCCCAAATGGGTTTGGGGGCTAAACGGTTGAACATTTTCTTAAACTTTCGCTTGACATTGGCCGAATATTATGGTACGAAGCATTTGTAATTGTTTAGCACTATTGGCCTGGTTTGGATATTATGAATAAAAACATAAACATTGCGATTGTCATAATTATTGCGGAGAAATTGAAGCTGCCCTGAGAAAGCTATTGAGTCAGGTATCAAAAGCCTTCCGGAGCAGCGAACTTCGGAAGGCTATTTTTATTTTGGGAGCGTGTATTATGGAACAGGTTGTAATACGAAAAGCAACACTGCATGATATCCCCGACATCACCGAACTCTGGAAAGATATGATGGACTTCCATAAGAAAAGAGATCCGTTCTTCACCCTGGCCGTTGATAGCGAGAAGGTGTTCAGCCAGTTTTTGGAGAAGAACATTAATTCCGAGACCGCTTGTGTTTATGTCGCCATTATTGGTGGAACAATAGTGGGCTATTGCCAGGGAATGCTGGAAAAACATCCGCCTGTGCTTGAGGAGATTGATTATGGTCAGGTTCTTGATTTCGCAGTCGCCGCAGAGTATCGAAGGACCGGCGTCGGCGAGAGACTGTGCCATACGCTGCAGGGTTGGTTTGTCCTGAAGGGCGTGCATCGGCTTGAGGTGCGCCATTCGGAATTCAACAAGGTTGCCTCGCGTTTCTGGGCAAAGATGGGATTCAAGCCTTATATGAAGTCGCTCTATAAGGAATTTTAGAGTGGGAGAGCAAAAGATGAAATTCGAATTTGACGGCGAAAAATATAAGTTGGCTTCGAGTCAGCAGAAGGCGTGGGGAAAGAAGCTGATTACCGAGCTGGAATTTAAGGGCGGCGAAAGGATTCTGGACCTCGGCTGCGGCGACGGCGCACTGACCGCGGAGATGGCAAAATTCGTGCCGGATGGATTCGTGCTGGGTATCGACGCTTCGGAAAGTATGATCGAGACGGCAAGGAAAGACCATGCCGGGGCTAATGTGCGATTCGAGCTGCTCGACATTAACGTGATTGATTTCGAATCGGAATTTGACCTAATTTTTTCGAATGCGACGCTCCACTGGGTAAAGGACCACCGCAAGCTGCTGAGCAATGTGTTCAAGGCCCTGAAGAATCGAGGTACAGCACGCTTTCAGTTTGCCGGCGACAGGAACTGCTCGAACCTGATAAGGATTTTGAAAGAGGTAATATCGGCGAAAGAGTACGCGCACAATTTTCTCGAATTTGACTGGCCCTGGTATATGCCGGCGGTTGATGAGTACCGGGCCCTGCTGGACGAAGCCGCCTTTGCCGAAAAGAGAATATGGAGCGAAAAAGCCGATAAGCATTTTGTCAGTGCCGAAGCGATGACGAAATGGATTGACCAACCGAGCCTTGTACCGTTCCTGGGCTACGTTGCTGAAAATGACAGGCAGCGGTTCCGGGATGCGGTGGTGGAACGAATGATTAAAGAAACGCTCCAGAGTGACGGCACGTATTTTGAGACGTTCCGGCGAATTAACGTGCTGGCGAGAAAATGAGGTTGCCGGCGGGCTTGACAGCGGGCAATTACAGGTTTATGCTACGTGGTTTATATTTCTTAATATGAGGATATGTTAGATGTCGGATAAGAAGAGTAAAGGGTATCGTGATACGCTGAATCTGCCGAAGACGGGCTTTGCCATGAAGGCCAACCTGACCCAGCGTGAGCCGCAGATGCGCAAGCAATGGGCGAAGCAGGATATTTACGGCACAATACGTAAGGCGCGGAAAGGCGCCCCGCTGTACATCCTGCACGACGGCCCGCCCTACGCGAACGGCGACATTCACATGGGACACGTCACCAATAAGGTCCTGAAGGATCTCGTGGTCAAGTACAAGACGATGGCCGGTTTCGATGCGCCTTATGTGCCGGGCTGGGATTGTCACGGCCTGCCCATCGAGTCGAAGGTCGTCACCGAACTGGGTGAAAAGGTGCGCGAGATTGGCAAGATCGATATCCGCAAGCTCTGCAACAAATACGCAAGCAAATACGTCAAAATCCAGAGCAGGCAGTTTCAGGAACTGGGCATATTCGGCGATTTCGACAATCCGTATCTGACGTTCAAACCGTCGTACGAGGGCGGGATACTGGAAGTCTTCGCCGAGATGGTCGACAAGGGGCTGGTCTATAAGCAGCTCAAGCCGATTCACTGGTCCATCGGGTGCGAGACGGCACTGGCCGAGGCGGAGCTTGAGTATAAGGATATTTCCTCGCCGAGCATCTTCGTGAATTTTCCCGTCGCGCAAGAGAGCATCGAGCGATTGACGGAGCTTGGCCTTGTTGAGCAAGGCGAGGCGGCCGGCGCAACGGTCAGCTTTATGATCTGGACGACGACGCCCTGGACGCTGGCGGCGAATCTGGCCATAGCGGTGCATCCCCGGCTGGACTATACGACGGTTCGTTATGAAAAGGACGGCAGGAATTTCGTCTCAATCGTAGCGACCGAGCGGATTGAAGCTGTCACCGCCGCGGGAGATTTAGCGGCAGGAAAATGCAGTCTCGGTGAGAAAACCGTCAAAGGCAGCGAACTCGAAGGCCTGCGCTACTCGCATCCTTTCGTGGAGAAAAATCCGACGGACAAGGACGCCTACATGGTAATCGGCGCTGAGTATGTCACTACCGAGGACGGCACCGGGCTCGTGCACACCGCCCCTGGCCACGGAGTCGAAGACTACATGTCCGGGCAGAAGTACGCTCTGGCGGTCTATTCGCCGGTGATGGACGATGGGCGATACGACAACACCGTGCCGGGCTGGCTGCGGGGCCGAAACGTGCTGGAGGTGGACGCCGTCGTCAATAACGATTTGCAGCAAAGAGGACTGCTCTTCGCCCAAGGCAAAATAACTCACAGCTATCCGCACTGCTGGCGGAGCAAAGGGCCCGTTATCTTCCGCGCCACCGAGCAGTGGTTCATCAGTGTCGACAAAGAGCTGCCCGGCGTGAATAAAAGTCTGCGCGACCTGGCGATGGGGAGCATCGATGACGTCGAATGGATTCCCGCCTGGGGCCGGAAACGCATCGGCGGGATGCTCGAATCTCGCCCGGACTGGTGCATCAGCCGGCAGCGAAGCTGGGGCCTGCCGATTCCCGTATTTCTCAACGCCGTGGGCCAGTCGCTGCTGACGAAAGAATCCGTGCTGACCGTGGCGAGATACACCGCCGAGCACGGCTCGAACAGTTGGTTCACCGATACGCCCCGGCAGATATTGGGCGACGATTTCGCGCTGCCGGAAGGATTCGAGCTGGACGAGCTGCAGAAAGAAGAGAACATTTTCGATGTCTGGTTCGAGGCGGGCTGTAGCTGGTACAGTGTCTGTGTGAAGGAGGCCGGCTGGCCGGTGCCGGTCGATTTGTATCTCGAAGGCTCTGACCAGCATCGCGGCTGGTTCCAACTGTCGCTGCTGCCGGCACTGGGAGCAATGGGCAAGCCGCCCTTCAAAAGCGTCCTTACGCACGGCTTTACGGTCGACGAGAAGGGAATGAAGGAGTCGAAGTCGCTCGGTAATTACGTCAACGCCCAGGAAGAGGTGGCCAGGTACGGCTCCGATATTCTGCGGCTGTGGGTCTCCAGCGTAAATTATCAGGAAGATATTCGCTGTAACGATGAGATAATCGGCAGGACGCAGGACGCCTACAGGAAAATCCGAAATACGCTGCGCTACCTGCTCGGCAATATCGACGATTTCGAGCCGGGCAAGATGAGCGTCACTTACGATAAAATGTTCGAGATCGACAAATGGGCGATGCAGCAGTTGCAGAAACTGATCGCCAATGTCACCGAGGCGTACGATAGTTTCATCTTCCACAGGGTCTATTCGCTGATCTATAATTTCTGTACGGTCGAGATGAGCAGTATCTATATGGACGTGCTCAAGGACCGGATGTATTGTGACGCCGCCGACAGCCCATCCCGTCGAAGTGCCCAGACCGCCATGTCCAAAATCATGGACGCCCTCGTGCGTATGCTGGCCCCGATACTGGTGCACACCGCCGAAGAGGCCTGGGCGGCCATGCAAACTCAAAACTCAAAACTCAAAACTCAAAACTCTGAAAGCGTGCATCTGGCGATGATGCCTAAGGTCGATGATTCGATTGATTATAAGAGCGATGAGCCGCGATGGGAAAAGCTCATGACTCTGCGTGACGAGGTCCTGCGAAGCCTTGAAGGTCTCAGGCAGGAGAAAATTATAGCGAGCAATCAGGAGGCCTGTGTAACGATCAATTGCGACGAAGAAGTCGCCGCGGTGCTCAATGCCTTCGGGCTCGAACAATTCGCCGCCCTGTGCATTGTCAGCAAGGTCAAGCTGCAAAAGGCCGTTGGCGAGACAGTCATCTCGGCACAAAAAAGCTCCTATGAAAAATGCCAGCGCTGCTGGAACTACTGGCCGAGCGTCGGCAGCAATTCTCAATATCCCGATATCTGCCTGCGATGCGCCGATGTGCTGGAAAGTTTAAAATAATAATATAGGTTTCTGTTATGGATTATACTCAGCTCAAAACTGCGATACAGCGATTTGGTGAGATGCTGGATGCGTATCGAAATAATGCCGGCCGTCCACCTCTGGAGCAGGAGGCAGTGCAGGATTCACTAATCAAGCGGTTTGAATATACGCTGGAAGTGGCCTGGAAAATCTGCAAAAAACATCTTGAAGAGGAGGGTTTTACAGAGGCGGCAACGGGCAGTCCCAAGTCGATTATCCGTCTGGCGGCACAAAGGAATTTGATTAGCAATCCTGAGACATGGTTTAATTATCTGCGGTTCCGGCAGGATATCTTACAAGACTATCCCAGTATCAAAGCCGAAACAGTGCTGGATATTGCAGAGGGTTTTTATGAAGACGTAGTTATTCTCTATCGGGGGATGACAGGTGAATCCTGCTGATTTACACCAATTAGCAGAGCATATAACAGTTCCCGTCCGTCATTTGAGGTATCTTTTAGAGCAGCTAAAATCATACATACCCGATGCGACTGTATGGGCGTTCGGCTCACGTGTTAAAGGTTCTAATCGCACATCGTCCGATCTTGATCTTGCTGTTCTTTGCGATAAGCAAACCGCCCAAAAACAATTGCCGAAGCTCAATGAGGTGTTTATTGAAAGTAACATACCCTTTAAAGTGCAGCTTCTCGATTTTAACCGCCTGCCGGTCAACATGCAGGAAAATATCAAAAAAAAGCACATCATCCTTTACTGCCCGGACGAACGGAATAAATAAAGTGTTATTCTGAGCACCCAGACCTTTGCAGACGCTGCGCCGAAGTGGTTTCCGCCTGAT
>Ga0315543_1003331_pt1 | contig 14528 bp, 10 predicted proteins | sample SalMarSW160210MG_2_FD_203098 | JGI IMG/M metagenome (GOLD analysis project Ga0315543, IMG submission 203098) | Salt marsh sediment microbial communities from the Plum Island Ecosystem LTER, Massachusetts, United States - Salt Marsh Sediment SW1601-210 ...
TTTGGGAAAAGGCGCGGATGTGAATGTAAATAGAACCACAGACGGCTGTACTGCCCTTATTATAGCATCGGATACAAATTATACGGAGATTGTAAAACTTCTTTTGGAAAAAGGCGCTGATGTAAACGCAAAAACAACCGTAGACGGCTCAACTGCCCTGACGAAGGCAACGTGGGGCAACCATACGGAGGTCGTCAAGCTTCTTTTGGAAAGCGGCGCCGATATAAATACGAAACAAACCACAGACGGCTGTACAGTTCTGTGGATAGCATCGCAGGAAGGCTATACCGAGATCGTCAAACTTCTTTTGGAAAAAGGCGCTGATGTAAATGCAAAAACAACCATAGATGGCGGAACTGCTCTGATGAGGGCATTGTGGTGCAACCATACGGCGGTCGCCAAGCTCCTTTTGGAAAAGGGCGCTGATATAACTGCCAAGAGAACCACAGATGGAGTAACAGCACTGTTGATGGCGTCACAACTCGGTCATACAGAGATTATCAAGATAATTTTGCAAAAGGGCGTTGATGTAAACATAAGGGCTTTCAATGGCACGTCTTCACTGATGGCAGCATCGCGTAAAAACTATACTGAGGTCGTAAAACTTCTTTTGGAAAATGGAGCTGACGTAAATGCTAAGAGAATTACAGACGGCATAACAGCACTGTGGATGGCGTCGCAGCTCGGTCATACAGAGGTTGTCAAGATACTTTTGCAAAATGGCGCTGATGTAAACGCCAAGGCTTTCGACGGGACATCTGCTCTAAAAATCGCACAAAAGAATGTACAATTAGATATTGTTCAACTGCTTGAAAAGGCCGGGGCGAAGGAATAATTATCGGGGCAGGGGTCTTCGTAGCTGACGGGCTAACGGCGTTGCTTTTTAATTGATTATTTATCTGTTTTTCGATAAGCTCTTGGCATTAGAAAGGAACACAAGTGAACATTATAGCAATAGACGTAGGTAATACAAATATAACGGCGGGGCTGTTTATCGATAATACCGAGATAATGATGGAGAAAATCGACGGCGGCAATGGCGATGAGCTTGCAGCCTGTCTGAAATCATTCTGGCAGAAGATTCCTTTTGTGAAGGCAGGCAAGGACAAAGATAAAAAACGAGATGCCCGTATTGTTATCGCAAGCGTAAGGCCCGACCGGACGGAAAAAATCAGGGAGGTTGCTAAAAATGCGCTGAACGAGAAAATTCTTGAGATAGGCTCAGGTAAAGATATACCGCTGCCGATGGAGCTTGATGTTGATGAGCCTGCCAAGGTCGGTGTTGACAGGGTATTGTGCGCATTCGCAGCGCACAGTGTCGTCGGCGATGCGGCTGTGATTGCCGATTTCGGTACTGCCGTAACTATCGACCTTGTTGATGAAAATGGCGTTTTTTTGGGCGGGACGATACTGCCGGGCTTCGATATTTCGGCTGATGCACTGCACAGGCAAACAGCGGCTTTGCCGAAAATTGATAAGGTCATGATTCCCGCCAAACCATTCGGCAGAAATACGGCTGAGGCAATTAATAACGGCCTGTATTACTCGGCGATAGGGGCTCTTGAGATGATTATAAGAGTCTATTCCGAACAGCTCGGTAAATGGCCGCAGACGGTTGTTACAGGTGGGAATATGGAAATCATCAGAAGCGGCTGTGATTTTGTGGATTCGTTCGTTACGGACCTTGCAGTAAAGGGCGTTGTCCTTGCGTATAAAAAATATCTTGGCGAAAAATTGTAGATTGAAATTAACCACGAATAACCACGAATAACCACGAACTGACACAAATTCAAAAAAAATGTTTATGGAATACCGCTCATTTACTCAGAACCCTGCCAAAGTGTTGGCAGGGCTAACCACGGCAAAATCAGTTGCCGCGATATCAAGCATACAAATTGTCGGGGAAAATTCAGCAGATATTATAAAAAGCATTTTCAGGCCTATAGACAAAAAAAGCATTGATATTTCAGAGGAGCAGATACTGCACGGTTTTATCTCTGACGGTGAGCGGGATATTGACGAGGTTGTAATCGGTTGTGAAGGCAAAGGCAGTTTCAGTATTAATTGTCACGGCAATCCGCTTATAGTTGAAAATATTCTTGAGCTGCTTAAAAAGCATAAGGCAAGAATTACAGCCCCGCAGGAGATTTTAACATATCTGAGCAGGCAGAAATATGAAGATAACACAATAGCAATTGAAGCCTATTCGGCAATTACAGAATCAGCAACGCTTGACGGCGTAAAAATAATTGCTTACCAGACAAAAATGGGGCTTTTACAGACTCTGCAGTGGTGGTTGAAAAATCTGAATGTTTTAGAGCTTGATGATATTAAAGCCGGTGCAGAGCGGATTTTAAATGACAGCAAAATTGCAGAATTGTTTATAAAAGGAGCTAAGATTGTAATTGCAGGCCCGCCCAACAGCGGCAAAAGCACGCTGTTTAATTATTTGTGCGGAAAAGAAAAGGCGATAGTAACTGATATCGCAGGCACAACGCGGGACTGGCTCAGCGCAAAAATTCGCCTTAAAAAAATCATAGTGGAATTTTTTGATACTGCCGGCATGGATGAAACCCTCAGCGGCAAAGATGCAGTTGACGCTGAATCACAAAAACAGGCCGCTCTGCTTATAGAAATTGCTGATTTGGTTCTGTTTGTTCTGGATTCCCGCTTTCGCGGGAATGACAAACCCCGCCAAAGTGTTGGCGGGGCTAACCACCGACGGATAAACGAACTTGTCGTTTTTAATAAATGTGATTTGGTAAAAGACTTGTCTTTTGAAGGTTTGAAAATCAGCGCAAAGACCGGCAGCGGGATAAATGTGCTTATTGAGAAAATAGAGCAGGCACTTGGCGTTTGGGATTTTGATATGAAAAAAACGGTCTGTTTTACGGACAGACAGAGAAAGGTTTTAGAGCAGATTATTGCTGCAAAGAGAAAACAGCAAATTGAGCGGCTGATTACAGAGTTACTAAAAGGTAGTTTTGTTATATCTTAAAGTATTATTTTATAATCACTTATAAAAATTTCATAATTTATATTGACAATTTTAGGCTATTGGCTAAATTTATACTTATAACTAAATTTAGCCTGCAAGGTAATAGGAGCTAAATATGGAGAAGAAATTATTTACAAATCCGTTCAGACCGGGTGCGGGGCATATGCCGCCGCATTTGGCAGGCAGAACTAAACAAACACAGGAATTTCAAAAACTTCTTGAGCAAACCATTGTGATAAAGAATCTTGTGCTGACAGGTCTGCGAGGAGTTGGAAAGACAGTTTTACTGGATACTCTCAAACCGATAGCGGTGAAGGCTGGATGGCTTTGGGCCGGCACGGATTTATCCGAATCGACAAGTATTAGCGAAGAAACGGTGGCATTGCGTTTGATTACGGACTTATCAGTAGTTACATCAAATATTGTGTTTGATAGAAAAATAGTACGTGCTTTTGGATTTAAGGGCGATGAAACTCTTATTGATACAACTTTGAATTATGAAATTTTGGTAAATCTTTTTAAAGATATTCCCGGTCTTATTTCAGATAAGCTGAAAGGTGTTCTCGAATTTGTATGGGATTGTCTAAAGCGTCAGAATGTCAGAGGGTTGATATTTGCTTATGATGAAGCGCAGACAATGGCCGACCACACCGAAAAGGAACAATACCCGCTTTCACTTTTGCTGGATGTATTCCAGTCATTACAGAAAAAAGAAATTCCATTTATGCTGGTGATGGTCGGGCTGCCGACATTATTTCCAAAATTGGTTGAAGCACGGACATTTTCAGAAAGAATGTTTAGAGTGGTTTTTCTTGACAAATTGAATGAACGGGACAGCAGAGATGCTATTGTCAAGCCTATCCAGGACGAGAGCTGTACTGTGATACTTTCGGAAGAATCAATCAAGCTTATAATAGATACATCAGGGGGCTATCCATATTTTATACAATTTATCTGCAAAGAAGTTTATGATATTTTTGTGCAGCAGCATACGGGTGGACAGAATTTAAGGGCGCCTCTTGATGAAATAACGCGGAAGCTTGATAACGATTTTTTTGCCGGCAGATGGGCAAGGGCAACGGATAGACAACGGGATTTACTTACGATAATTGCCGGATTACCTAATGCAGATGATGAATTTACGGTGCAGGATGTAGTTGAAGAAGCTAAAAAGTCGGAGAGACCCTTTAGCGCAAGTCACGTTAGTCAGATGCTAGTATCGTTGACGAATTCCGGTCTTGTTTACAAGAATAGATACGGCAAGTATTCTTTTGCCGTTCCTTTGCTTGCACAATACATATTAAGACAATTAAGGGAAAAACCTCAACAGCAAAAATTATTCTGAAAAAAGATGACGCAACAGCAGGACAAATTGACGCCCGCGATGAAGCAGTATGACAGCTTCAAGAAAAAACACCCTGACTGCATACTGTTTTTCCGTATGGGCGATTTCTATGAAACCTTTTATAAGGATGCGCAAATCTGCTCGCAGGTCTGCGGCCTGACACTTACCAGCAGAAGCAAAGGGGAAAATCCCGTGCCGCTTGCGGGTGTGCCTTATCATGCTGTTGACGGTTATCTCAAAAAGATGATAAAGGCAGGTTATAAAGTCGCTGTCTGCGAGCAAGTCGAGAACCCTAAGCTTGCCCAGGGCGTTGTAAAACGCGATGTAATTAGGATTATTACTCCCGGCACGCTTACCGATGGTTTTTTGTTGGAGGAAAAGCAGGATAATTTTCTTTGTGCCGTCAGTCTTAATGCAAAAAATGCCGCGATAAGTTGGGTTGATATTTCAACGGGGCATTTTTTCGCTCGTGTTATTGGTGAGCAGGGAGTGACTGATGAAATTTTAAGAATTTCTCCCGCGGAGTGTATATTGCCTGAGACGCGAGGCGAGCTTTTCGGAGCTGAAATCAAGAAACTCGCAGCGCAGATTGAACAGGCAGGCAATGTATCAGTAACATTTCGGCCTGGGTGGTATTTTGAGCCTTACGATGCATATAAGCGGCTTATTGAGCAATTTGGCACAAAGACGCTTGAAGGTTTCGGCATAAAAGATGGCAGTGGTGTTGTAAGTCCTGCCGGTGCGATAATCGAATATTTAAAAGAAACGCAGAAAACGGCTTTAGGCCATATTTCGAGTATAAAACTTGTCGAGCAGAAAAAATTTCTTCAGATAGACCAGACGACGCTGCGAAGTCTTGAGGTTCTTTCAACCATTCGCGGCGGCACTGCGCAGGGTTCGCTAATTGAAAGTATCGACCAGACCCTGACCGGTATGGGCGGCAGGATGTTTCGTTATTGGTTATGTATGCCCTTGTGTGATGTCGGTTCGATTGAATTGAGGCAGGATGCTGTCGAGGAATTTGTTGAGAAAAGGAAAGAACTTGAACAGATACGCGGCATTTTAAAGAACTTTGCCGACCTTGAAAGAATTGTCGCAAGGATAAGCACTTTAAGAGCAGGCCCGAGGGATCTTCTTGCACTTTCACAGAGCTTGAAAAAGGCAGAGCCGTTAAAACAACTGCTTTCAGGTTTTGCCGCCGACAATCTTGTTAAACTTGCGCAGAGGTGTGATTGCCTGCCGGAGCTTTCGCAGGTTCTCGAATCTGCGATTGAGCCTACCTGTCCCAATCATCTTCGCGATGGCGGCGTGATAAAAGCAGGTTTTAATTCTGAGTTTGACGAACTGCGCAGCATCTCAAGGGACGCAAGAAGCTGGCTGGCTCAATATCAGCAAAAAGAGGTTCAGCGAACAGGCATACCGAATCTGAAAGTTGGCTTTAACCAGGTCTTCGGTTATTATATTGAAATTACCAATTCTTACGCCGACCGAGTGCCTGCTGATTATGTTCGCAAGCAGACGATAAAAAATGCCGAGCGCTACATAACCGATGAACTAAAGAAATATGAAGAAAAAATCCTTACTGCAGGCGAGAAAGGTCTTGAGCTTGAGCAGCGGCTGTTTGAGCAGCTTCGCAGTCAATGTGCAGGTTATATTGATAGAATCCAGGCTCTTGGCGAGGCTGTCGCAACCTGCGATTGTCTTTGCGGCTTTTCTCATCTTGCAGCGGCCAGGAACTATACAAGGCCGCAGATAACCGGCAGCGGCGAGCTTAAAATCGGCGACGGCAAACATCCTGTTCTTGCTGAAACGCTCGGCAGCGAATTTGTGCCTAACGACGTCGAACTCGGTGCAAACAATGAAGATGTAATGATAATTACAGGCCCTAATATGAGCGGCAAAAGCACTTATATCAGGCAGACAGCTCTTTTGGTTCTGCTGGCTCAGACGGGAAGTTTTATTCCTGCAAAGCAGGCGACAATAGGGCTGGTTGACAGGATATTTACACGTGTCGGCGCTTCCGATGAGCTTGTCAGGGGTCAGTCAACTTTTATGGTGGAAATGACTGAGACGGCAAACATCATCAACAACGCTTCTGAAAAATCGCTTGTCATTCTTGACGAGGTCGGCAGAGGCACAAGCACTTACGACGGCCTGTCTCTGGCCTGGGCGATAACCGAGCACATCGCAAATAAAATAAAATGCAGAACGCTTTTTGCAACGCATTATCATGAGCTTACGGCTCTTGCCGAGCTTCTTGTCAATGTCAAAAACTATAATGTTGCCGTTCGCGAGTGGATGGACGAGGTGGTATTTCTGCATAAAATCCTGCCAGGCGGCACTGACAAAAGCTACGGCATACACGTTGCAAAACTTGCCGGCATTCCCAAAGCAATTCTCGAACGCAGCAGGGAGATTCTTGCCGAGCTTGAAAGTACCTTTCAGAAGGAAACTTGCGGCGAGAAACTCACTAAACAGAGGACAAAAGAACCGCCTGCAATCCCTCTTTTTGACCAGAAGGAAAAAGATGTGCTCGAAAAACTCAAAGGTCTTGACGTTAATAATCTTACACCAATCCAGGCCATAAATCTGCTCAATGAAATAAAAGACTTTTTAAAGAAACAATAGTTTTATTAGTGTTGAATATCTTTCGTCGCCATATTAGAATAGTTGTGATATATTTTTAAGCGAGGTGTAAATATGTATTGTCAGAAATGTGGAGCTGAGAATCTCGAAAACGCTACGATATGCCAGCAGTGCGGCGGGGTGTTTGTTTATAGTAAGCCGACAAGGACAAGCGGTATGGCGATAACTTCAATGATACTGGGCATAAGCGGTTTTTCGATGTTCGGCGTATTCGGTATCACCTGGATAATCGGTCTTGTATTTGGAATACTGGCGATTAACAAAATTGGCAAGGCCGGCGGTCAAATCAAGGGCAAAGGTTTTGCAATCACAGGAATTGTAACTTCCGCTGTGGGGTTTGCACTTATCCTGACGATTATCGGGGTCCTTTTATTCGTTAATTCTGCGACGACATTTTCCCTGCACAAAAAGTTTAAGATGTATGATGGTTTTACGGAAACTGCGCAGACATCAGAGAGACCGGATATTAAAGGTTTGGTTTGTATTGAGGACAAATCCGCTCCCGGCAGGAATTGCGAAAACATATTATTTATGGTTGATGAATCGGAGGAGCAATTTCCCGCTGTTATAATGAATATGGCTTGTGAGTCGAAAGGTCAGGAGCCTGTCAGGTTAAGCTGGCTGTTTGCAGGCAGGGAAAAACAGGCTGACGTATATCATTTTACTATAACGTTTCCTGCCGGAGAAAATGCTGTCGGCACAAGCAAAAAGAAAATTGTTTATGACGGCACAGAGCAGGTAATCTACGAAGATACTCAGCGAAAAATCTTTATAAAGCCTGAAAAATAAAAGCTCAGAAATGTTTAGCCTCTGGCTTTACCGGGGTTTTTCCTTATCAGAGACAGAACATATAATAACAAAAACACGACCCCGCAAATAATGCAAATCCATTTTACCTCGCTGTGGCTAAGCAATCGGCAGAGACAGTTTTTCCGCATCGGCCAGAACGGCTTAATATCATAGTGGTAAATTCCATCAATCAATACGTGAAACCATATGCCGAGAATACCTGAAATAATCATTTTAAAGGCGTTTGTTTGATAAGGTATCCTTATTATTTTCATAGACCATTTCAAAACCGGCAGCCCGAGATATGCAACCAGTCCCCAGACAGCACCGACAGCAGCGCCTATTAGAAATGTATGACTGTACCTGTGATGTGGCCGTCCTAAGTCCATAAAACTGACCAGCAGCACTTCGATGTCCACTATCACATTTGCAAGCACAAAGACCGGCAGGTCTATCCATTTGCGAAAGATATATCCTAATAGTGCAGCAGGCCCAAAATGATAAGGTGTAACCGGCATTTGATATATTTTTTAAACCTTTAAAAGTTGTTTGAAAGAATTATACTATATTTTATTATTTTTTTCCACTTATTTACAATGAAGATACGAATAGCGATAGTTACTGATATTCACGCTCCCGGCAGCGACAGGTATCCTGAGCGGCGAGGCGAACTTGCTGAAAACCTGCTACTTCGCGTTGTCAATCGCTTTAACCGTTGGATAAAGCCGGATATTACGATTATCGGAGGTGATATTGTCAATGACGGCGATAGCGAAACCGCCCGCGATTGTCTGGCAAAAATCCGTCAGCTTTTAGACAAGCTGGCTTGCCCTTACATTGTCGTTCGCGGCAATCACGACCCATCGGCTGATTATTTTTATAAAGTTTTTGACAAAATTGACCGGCTCGATGTTAAAGGCTATCGTTTTGTTGTTTTTGACGACCCCCAGGAACCCAATTATTGTGCGAGCAGAACAGATGCCGACTTGCAGCATTTCAGATTTGCACGAGCCGACCACAGCGGCCCTGTAATCAGCGTTCAGCATACCTCGCTTTTCCCGCAGGGGATGTCGGATTGTCCTTACAATTACACAAACGCCGGGCAGATAATTGCTGAAATGAAAAAGCACAAGGTTTTTCTATCGGTTTCAGGGCATTATCATAAAGGGGTTGGGCTTATACAGTCTGAAGGGATAAACTTTATTACAGCGCCGGCAGTTTGTGAATCGCCGTTTAGTTATATGATAATTGACGCGGAGAATGAAAATCTGTCCGTTTCAAAGGATTGTTTCCAGATGCCGCCTGCTCTTGGTCTTGTTGACCGGCACATTCATACGCAGCTTGCGTACTGCTCGGAAAATATGGATGTCGCTTCGGTAATGAATCTTTACAGGGATTTTGGTTTGGCGGGTGTGGTTTTCACCGAACATACAGGCCAGCTTTATTTCGATAAGGACTCCTATTTCAGCGGCTCCTGCTGCATTTGCGGTCTTGGCGGAGCAAAGAAAAAGAACAATCGGATGCGGCAATATTTTGAACTAATGAAGCTGAATAACATTCCCGCTGAGTCAATCGGTCTTGAAATTGATTTTGATTTTCAGAATCATCCGATGGTTGCCGATGCTGACAAGGCCGGGGCGAGGTTTTTCATTGGGTCGGTTCACAGGCTTATCGAGCTGCAAAAAGAAAGCCCCGACTTCAAAAAAGCCGCACAGGAGTTTGGCTGCCGGACTGAAGCAGCGGCAAAAAGCGGCATTGATATTCTGGCCCATCCATTTCGGCCTTTTTATCGTGCAGGCAGCAGGCCGCCGACGGATTTATTTGAAAAGATAGTCAGACTTCTAAAGGATAGCAACGTTGCTGCTGAGGTGAACTTTCACAGCCAGGAAAATGAGATTGAATTTTTTGAAAAATGTATAAACTCAGGCGTAAAACTCTGCCTTTCCAGCGATAGTCACAATATGTATGAGATGGGTGAGCTTTGGCCGCATATTAAGATGCTCGAAAAAATCGGCGTAACAGCCCAGGATTTCAGCAGGATACTTTTATAATTGATTATTTGTCCTGTTTGTCTGATAATCCTTTATTATGAAGTGGAAACTAAGCGGTAGAACTATAGGAAATATAACGGCCTGTATAGCCGTTACGCTTATGGCAATAGGAGTTGTTTTTGTTTTCAGCGCGGGGGCCAGGATCGACGCTGAATATGACCTTGCCAAATTCTATTCTTATCCTGAATTTCGCCAGCCTGTTTTTTTCCTTACCTCGATTCTGATTTTATTCGCAGTTGCCCTGATTAATTACAGGATTTTAGCCTTCAGGAGCAGTGATTGGAAGGGCTGGATTTTAAACCCAGCTGTTTGGTTCGTCTTTGTAAGTATTATTTTGCTTGTGATAGTTCTTATCCCCGGCCTTGGAACGGAAATTAATTATGCCCGCCGCTGGTTGAGGATACCGTTGGGGCCTGTGACAATAAACTTTCAGCCGTCGGAGCTGGCCAAGTGGTCGCTGGTTTTGCTTATTTCTGCCGTCTCTGTTATGCTTGGCGAAAAGATAAAAAAGTTCAGAATTTTTGCGGCGTTGTGTGTTCTTATTGGACTAATTGTCGGCCTTATAGTTATTGAGGATTTTGGGACGGCCGCTTTTGTTGCCTTTGTCAGTCTTGTTATTTTGTTTATAGCCGGCGCCCGCTGGTGGCACTTTTTAACACCTCTGCCGATTCTGGCGATTGGTTTTACATTAGCGATATTATCTTCTCCGGAACGGCTTGAAAGAATTAAGACCTTTGTGAATCCTGATTCCGACACGGCTCAGACTTCGGGCTATCAGGTCAGGCAGTCTCTTATCGCGATATCGACAGGCCGATTACTGGGCAAAGGTCTGGGTAGGGGAATCAGCAAGTACGGCCATTTGCCTGAGGATACCACCGATTTTATATTTGCGATAATCGCCGAAGAACTTGGCTTTGTAGGCATTTGTTTTATATTGGGGCTTTTTATATCGTTCCTTATTCTTGGAATTGTCATAATTCATAGGTGTAACGATAACTTCGGCAAATTACTTGCCTTTGCCATTATTTTTACAATAACGTCTCAGGCAGCAATGAATCTTGGTGTAGTTACCCGGCTTTTGCCGACAAAGGGCATTGCGCTTCCCTTTATAAGCGCCGGCGGGACTCATCTTTTTCTTACTGCTGCTGCGGTCGGCGTCCTTGTAAACATATCCAGAAGGGCCGGTGACGTATGAGGCATGTTTATTTTGCAGGCGGCGGTACCGGCGGCCATATTTATCCGGCCCTTGCGGTTGCGCAGGAGCTTTTAAAGGCAGACCCGAGTTGTAAGATAACTTTTTTCTGCAGCAACAGGCCTATAGATGCCCGTATTCTTGAAGGCACAGGCTTTCGTTTTATTTCTCTGTCGGTCAGGGGTTTTTCAAAGAATCCTTATAAAGCATTTCTGTTTTTAAAGTCACTTAGGGCGGCGAAAAAAATTGTTAAGCAGACAATCGCTGCCGACAGTTCTGATAAAAAGGTTCTTTTCAGCGTGGGCGGTTTTGTTTCTGCACCAGCCGTTTTCGCTGCAAAGGACTTGAAGACTCCCATAGCGATGCTGAATATTGATGCAGTGCCGGGCAAAGCGAATAAGTTATTTGCCCGCTGCGCGAGGGATATTTTTGTCCAGTTTGAAAAGACCGGCCGCAGTTTCGGCCGCAGTCGTCGCAAGGTTATGGTAACAGGCTGTCCGCTGCGGAACGGATTTTTCAATCCCGACAAAAACGCCGTTATTGCAGCCCTGAATCTAAGTCAGAAAAAAAAGATTTTGCTTGTTACCGGTGCTTCAAGCGGGGCAGCGAATATAAACAATGTCATAGGTTATCTTCTTGACCGTTTGGAGGCCTTTGCTGCCGATTGGCAGATAATTCATCTGGCTGGTATAGCACATTTTGATGCTGTAAAGACCTTTTACAGGCAGGCAAAGATAAATCACAGGGTTCTGGACTATTTTGACGATATGCCGAATCTCCTTGCCGCAGCAGACCTTGTAATCGGCAGGGCTGGAGCAATGAGCGTTGCGGAATTTGCCGCTTCAGGCACACCCGCGGTTTGCCTGCCATATCCTTATCATCATGACAAGCATCAGAAACTCAACGCCCGGTATCTTGTGGATGCCGGTTGCGCCTGTTTAGTTGATGATTTATGCGATACGGAGAAAACTGCAACGCTTTTATGGTCCGTCCTTTCCAGCCTTATGAGTTCGGACGAAAGACTTGGGCAGATGACGGCTGACTGCGGCAAAATTACCCGGCCGGATGCAGCGGCGCAAATCGCAGAAAAGTTATTAAGTTATTAGCCGACTTTGTTATTCTTTTTATTTGAAATCTTATCGTCCGAACATAGAATAGTATTAAAGTGTATATAATGAAATAACCGAGTTAAAATTTAGATATGAGTTGTTTTAGCCCTATAATCTCGAAGATAAATCTTGCTGCGGCGCTTTTGGCGTTTTTTTACTTTACACCTGCGCTTTTTGCAGAGTCAGGTACTGCAGATGCGAATTTAAACGGTCAGTTAAAAATCAATCGATGGGCATTGCTTAACTCGACTGATGAGCAGATTCGTATTGATACAGCGGTTGAGCTGCTCAAGAGCGATTCGCCCGAAACAAGGCAGGTTTTGCTTGAAGCCCTTTCCGCAGGGGATAATACTGCCGCCCAGGCGTCTATATGCAGAGCCATCAGCCGGTTCAGGAGTTTTTCCCAGCTTATTCCGGATAACCGGGATTTTATTGCTCCGCTGATGAATATTCTAAAAGGTCAGAATCCTGAGGTTGCCCGGCTTGCTGCCCGGGCATCGCTTGTTTTTTCATACAGGCAGGTTAAAAATTACCTTGAGGATATACTGGATGGCAAAGCTCTTTCGGCTGCTGCGAAGAAAAATGCGATTTATGCCCTTGCGATTCGGCCGGACAAGGAAGCTCTTTCGAAGCTGATAGAGCTTCTCGATAGCGATAGCTCGGAAGTTGCTTCTGCTGCCGCTGATGCACTGCAGGAATGGCTGCCGGCGACCAGGGACGAAAAACAGTGGCGAAAAGCCCTTAAAGACCTCGAGGGTAAAGGCCGGACCGATATCCTTCGTACAAGGCTGCTTGCTCAGGAACAGAAAGCCCGGCGGCTTTCTGATGAAATTGCCAAATGGCAGAAAAGATATATTGCTTCTCTGGATGTCGTTTATCAGGCTACCACTGATGATAATGCCCGGGCAAAGTTTATTGCGGAAAATCTTGCATTTGACCAGGGTTCGGTAAAACTGTGGGCGATCGAAAAAATCAATATGTGGCGCAAAAGCGGCAAGTCGTTGCCTCTTGATGTTCTTCAAAAACCTCTTGTTAGCCTGATTTCTGATCCTGACCCTGCCGTAAGGCTTGCGACAGCGAAACTGTTGGGAGTACTTACAAATATAACCTCGGCTGAAGCGCTTTTTACCCAGCTGAAGGTAGAAGCCAAACCTGAGGTGAAGACTGAAATCCTGATTGCCCTTGCTCATGTCTGTAATTTTGCCCTCTCGCCCGGCGCCGAGGTCAAGATTAATCCGGCGATTCGTATTCAGACCTTGCGGATTGCTTCGGAGTTTTTTAAAGACTCAAATCCGGTCGCGGCAGCCGAAGTGATTCGAAATCTTCTTTTGCAGAACGGCCTCGAAGTTTCACGGGTAAAGCCTTACTTTGAGCTTATAGCTTACTGTTTTGGCAAGGCGCCCGATGAACAGATAAAGGGGAGTCTTCTTGAGGAGATGGCTCGTCTTTGCGGCAGCGACAGTTTCTACAGAACGGCGGCAGGTGAGGTTTTCGAAGGGATTTTCCGAGCCGTTGTTGACGACGGGAATTATCAGATTGCGACGCCTGCCGCGATTGGTCTTCTCCGAATTGACCAGGCAGGTGCCTTCGAATTGCTCAGGCAGAAGGGTTTTATGAGTCATCCAAGCGCCAAAATTCGCAGTGAACTTATCTCAGCGGCCGGCCAGATAGGCACGCAGGATGACCTTGAATGGCTTGGTTCTATAGTAATATCTGCTGAGTCGGAAGAGGAAAGAAGACAAGCCGCAGACGCCAGGATGAATATCTTTCAGTACTGCAAGGCGGGTGTTGTACTTGACTGGGCGCAGAAATTTGCTCGCCAGTCCGAAGCGAAGAATGACGAGTTTCTCCGGACAAGGACGCGAGCCCTGTTTGAGACTGCCGAAAAAAAAGCGGAAGCCGAGCAGGATACAAAACTTTTGTTTTCCGTGCGGAACGCTATGGCCCAGTATTTTGCCGACGTCGGTTTATATGGCCTGGCAGCGAAATATTATGGCATGCTTTTGCAATCGAGCTTAGACCCTAATCAGATATCACATCTGACACCCAAGCTTCTCGAGGTCAACTTGCGTTCCGGCCAAATCGAGTCCGTCAAACAGCTTGTTGCTAATTTCCTGCTGTCAAAGGATTTATCACCGGATGAGGGTATCACCGGCATTCTTAATAATTATTTCGCAGCGAATCAAAATTCCCACCAGGCCGGCCAGGTTTTTCTGACGCTTGTCTCGATAAAAATTTCTGACCAGAACCCTCGTCCGTTATGGTCCAGACAGCTTGAAAACTGGAGACCACTTGTAAAAATCACGCCGGATGCTCCGGTAGAGCCGAATGTTTCTGCAGAGCCAAACATTCCTGCAGAGCCGAATATTCCCCGCTTGTAGAAATTCCTGTCTGATGA
>Ga0315543_1003336_pt1 | contig 14515 bp, 11 predicted proteins | sample SalMarSW160210MG_2_FD_203098 | JGI IMG/M metagenome (GOLD analysis project Ga0315543, IMG submission 203098) | Salt marsh sediment microbial communities from the Plum Island Ecosystem LTER, Massachusetts, United States - Salt Marsh Sediment SW1601-210 ...
ACGGACGCCGACGCATTATTCCTAGTCGTGAATGGCCCCTTTGCGCAAAGAATCAACATGAGTCTGGAGGATCTCGGGCTTCTCGGACGCACCCCTTCCCATGTGAGAAAGGCCGCGCTGAACTACCTGGAGAACTCAGCGCCATGGGCAGGGCATCGTCCAACACCGTTTTCGGTTTCGCCAGATTGAGGCCGGGGAATGCTGCCTTACGTTTCCGGCGGGGGGCATCGGAAAGCACCACCTGACATCGCCGTTGCCTTCTACCACGAAATTGCCAACAGCATGGAGACAGCCGTCAGCCTCATCGAGGGCCTCATGGGCCTGGATCTTCTGCATAACGGATTCCGGGCTCGTGAAGTAGATCTTCATAGCCTCCAGGTCCTGTCGGCTGGTCAGGATCGGTGCCCCGGAGTCCTTGAGTTCGATCAGTTGGTCGACGATACTGCAGGCCACATGGGGATCTTGGATCCAGCGTCGGCTGCTCTTGTACCATTCTGGGTCAGGACGCTCGCCGTAGTTCTGCTCGATGGGTTGAAAGCGGCACAGGAATCCACGCTTGGCAGCCCACGCAACCATGTCCAAAAGACCATCGAGAGTCTGCTGCATCACGGCGGTGGTGACGGCGACTCGTGCGCGTGCGCCCGTGGCAGCCCGAGCCGAGCGAAGGAGTTCGAGCGCTTCCAGCACGCGGGAGCAGGCGCCGGGCGTTCCGCGGGTGTAGTCGTGCACGTCGGGTCGCAGCCCGTCCAGAGAGACGGTCACAAGATCCAGATCGGCCTCCATGATCAGGCGTGCCGCCGTGGAATCAATAGCTAGGCCGTTGGTGCACAGGTTCACCAAAAGCCCGCAGTTGGCCGCATGCGTGACGATTTCCAGGCCGTCAGGCCGCGAGAGCGGCTCTCCCCCGGTGATGACCACGCGGACGGGCCCAAGCCAACGTCGGACTTGCCAGAAGAAGCGTTTCCACTGTTCCGTGGTCAATTCGTCCTCGTAGGGTCCTTGCCGCCACAGATTGCAGTGACTGCAGTGCGAGTTACAGCCCCTGGTGAGCTTCCCACAGACGAACGTTGGTCTGGCAACGTTCCATCCTGTTCGCAACGTCATTCTTTGAAGTCGGTGCTGAACGACCTCATAGGCTCTGGCCCGAAAACGAGACGCCCGGCTAGGCATGGTGTGTGTCCCTATTCCGCCGTCGATTGGATAGGCACGCCTCCGCCGCCTCGGATGCGAGACGTCGGATATCGAACATCTGTTCAGCCCGTCGACGTGCCATTTCGCCCATCTGCCTCCGCAGATTGGGGTCATCGAGCAGCCGACGGAGAGCCCTCACGATGCCTCCGGACTGGCCTGGCGGAACTAGAATGCCGGTTACGCCGTCCTCGATCGCTTCGGAAATGCCTCCCACTCGGGTCGCCACGATCGGGTTCCCGCTCGCCATGGTCTCGAGCAGCACCAGCCCCATGGCTTCCGGCCATTGCGAAGGCATTACAACAATATCCGTAGCCGCCTGCACATTCTCCACGTCGTCCCGGCATCCTGTAAAGATCACCTCGCGATCTATCCCCAACTCACGCGCTTGCTGCTTGAATCGCGCTGCGTCTTTTCCCGTCCCCACGACCAGGAATCTGGCCGATCGGCGTTCCGCGAGGAGGACGGCCGCCGCGTCCAGGAAGTAATTCACGCCCTTGTCGAATATGAGGTGACCGATGAAGCTTACGACAAGCTGGCGGGGTCCAATGCCGATCTCTCGCCGCAAAGCGCTTCCGTCGCGCTCGGGCGAGAATCGCCTGAGATTCACACCGTTGTAAAGGAGGTCGATTTTCTCTGGCGAGATGCCATACGATTCAACGAGCCTCTCCCACACGAAACGGGAACTGGCCAGTATCCTGGTAATGAACAGGCAGCAAAGCCGGTTCCTTAGGGTCACGATCATCTGGCGGAGCCAAGGGCTCTGCTCCTTCGGGCTCGACATCTGGTCATGAAAAACCGTGCGCCGGCATCCTGCGAGCCACATGACGAGAGGCAGGCAAGAGAATATCGGATAAAACTGGATGTGCATCGCGACCGGCCGATACCGCCGGACCAGGCCGGCAATGGCGAAGTACCGCCGGCACCATCCGTGCTCTGGAATCAACTCAATTTCGACGTGCGCTTGGCGAAACCTTTGTTCGGCCATTCCTGCGGGGCGGCAGAGGAACGCCACCACAGGCCGAACTCCCCGGTGCCACATCTCGTCGGCGAGTTCGAGCACATACTCCTCGGCCGACCCGTACTTCGCCGGGTGGAGATCCGCAAGGATCACCGCACAAGGCTTCTCGCTGCGCAAACGCTTCATAACAGGCTCCGGGCTTCATGCGTGTGGATTAGCGCCTTCTTCCCTGACCGGTAGTACTTGATTGTCTTGCGGACGGCATCGATGACCGTGCGCGCGTCGCGATCAGTCATGGCCGGGTACAACGGCAGGGAGAGAATTCGGTCAGACAGGCAGGCCGCGTTTGGAAGATCGTCGGGCTGGTATGCATACCGCTGTCGGTAATACGGCTGGATATGAAGCGACCGGAAATGGATTCCCGTTCCGATGTTCTCCTGCCTCAGCGCGATCATGAACTCATCACGATCGATGCAGAGCGACTTGAGGTCGATGAGTATAATGTACAGATGCCGGGCGTGGAGGACGTCCTCGCACGACTGCGGCGTTTCGATCTCGGGGGTTTCCGCGAACGCGAGATCATACATCCTGCTAATTTCGGCTCGGCGGCGAATAAACCCATCCAACTTGGGGATCTGATGTATTCCTACCGCGGCCTGGACGTCGGTCATGTTGTATTTGAAGCCGGGCGAGAGGACCTCCCAGTGCTCCACGCCGGAGGCGGAATAGCGTTTCCATGCGTCTTTGCTCACGCCGTGGAGGCTGTTGATCCGGACGTTTTCCGCCCACTGATCGTTGTCAGTGGCAACCGCTCCTCCTTCGATGGTCGTGATGTTCTTGATCGGATAGAAGCTGTAGCACGTCAGGTCCGAGATCGTGCCTATCTTCTGACCTTTGTACTGAGCACCGAGCGCGTGCGCTGCGTCTTCCACCACGTGCAAGTCATGTTTGAGCGCGATCGCGGAAATCGCATCCATGTCGCAAGGCAACCCGGCCATGTGGACAGGAATAATCGCCTTGGTTCGTTCCGTGATCTTCTCTTCGATGTTCCGAGGATCGATGTTCAGCGTTCTCGGGTCGACGTCGGCGAACACGGGCGTCGCCCCCGTGTGGACGATTACGTTGGCCGTGGACGGCCAAGTAACCGGCGAGGTGATCACCTCGTCGCCGGGGCCAACGCCAAGGGCCACGAGACTCAGGTGCAGGGCTCCCGTGCAGGAGTTGAGCGCGACCACGTGCCGGGTTCCGACGTACTCGGCCAGCATCTGCTCAAAGCGTTTCGCCTTCGGCCCCGTCGTGATCCACCCCGAGCGAAGTGTGTCGACCACCTCCTTCTCTTCCTCTTCGCCCAACAACGGAAGGGAGAACGGAAGGAAGCTCGCTCGGATGGGCTCGCCGCCGTGCTCGACGGGAATATCGAGCAGCTCTCTGAGCCGTTGCACGTTGTAGTAGCGCGTGCTGCCCGTGTCCGGCAGCTTCCCCTCTCGCAGCGCCGAGGCGACTTCCAGAATGCCCTCTCGAACGGTTATCGATCTCGACCAGCCGAAAACGCGCTCAATGCGGTCGGAATTGACTCGGTACGACCTTTTGTCGACGTCCTCCGGGACGAATTCGAGCTCTGTCTCGGGCAACTCCTCTTGGACCAGCTTGGCCAGTTCCGCAACCTGGAAGTTCTCACGATTCCTTCCCACATTGAAGACCTGTCCTTCAACGACCGAGACGCGGGCCTCGAGACAGGCGATGAAGGCCTCGGCGGAATCGCGGACGTGGACGAACGGGCGCCACTGCGCGCCGCCTCCCATGATGAGTATTCGCTTCTTGGTCACCGCGTGCAGGGTCATGAGATTGATTGCAAGATCGAACCTCATCCGGGCGGAGTAGCCGAAGAGCGTTGCCTGCCGCAAGGAGACTACCGCGAAGGACTCGCTGGACATCCGAGCGAGCGTTTCTTCGGTTCGAGCCTTTGTTTCCGCATACAAAGAGACGGGCCGTAACGGCGCGTCCTCGTCCACGACATCGTAGAGGCTGTCGCCGTAAACGCTGCACGACGAAGCGAAAAGGAATCTTTCAGCGCCAGCATCTCTCGCGCGCTCGGCCAACTCAACCGAGCCGCGGTAGTTGACAACCTCGGTCATCTCCGGATCAAGGTCGCAGGAGGGATCGTTCGCCAAACCTCCCAGATGGATCACGGCACACGCGTCGTCGAACAGATTGGGGAATTGTGCCAGATCTTGCAGCTTGCCGCGAACCAGCTCGAAATGCGGATTGGTCCGGAGCTCCGCCAAGGGTTCCTCTCCGAAGTAGAGTTGATCAAACACGCGCACGGCGTACCCCCGGCGCAACAGGGCGTCACACAGGACCACCCCGAGGTACCCGGCACCTCCTGTCACTAGAACTGTCTTCATGGTAACTCTCCCCTGGCGTGCATGGTGAACGATTCCCCGGGTTGAAGGCCCCAGGAGTCGGCGAAGGTTCCGAACTCAGCCTCCGGTTCGCCCTCCCACTGGACCCTCTGAGGCTGAAGCCACCCGCGCCGTGTACTTACTAGCAGTTGGCCGTTGGTGGGGGACCGAACGAGTGTCCCCGGCGGAGCGTCCGCCTCCTCGTGCTCCTTTGGCAACGATGACCACACAAAGAGCCTTTTTCGCCGGAGGAACGAAAATGCGCCCGGAAAAGGATGCGTCACCGCTCGAACCAGGTTATAAACCTGCAGGGCCGACTGCGTCCAATCGATCAAGCCGTCTTCGGGGCGTCTGCCTCCGAAGTAAGTGGCTGCGGATTCGTCTTGAGGAGTGCGAGGGGCGGTGCCTGCCTTGAGAAGAGGGTATATTTCAGCAAAGAGCTCGGCTCCCGCCTGAGCGGTTCTCTCGTGCAACGTGCCCGCCGTATCGGCGAAGTCGATCGGTACCCGCTTCTGGCCGATGATATCTCCCGCATCAGGCTTGGGAACCATGTAGTGCAGCGTCACGCCCGTCTCGGTCTCGCCGTTGAGGAGGACCCAGTTGACGGGGCATCGCCCCCGGTACTTAGGCAGCAGCGAAGCATGGAGGTTCACGCAACCCCGCAGCGAAACGTCAAGCACGGATTTGGGCAGCATCTTCCGGAAGGCGAGCGAGAAGAGGATATCCGGCTCGAGGGAACGAACTAGAGCTAGAAATGAGGAATCGCGAGGATCGTCCGGCGCGAAATGGACGGGAATACAAGAGGCCTCGGCAAGCGCCTGGACGCTCCGGAAGAATAGGTTTTCCGAAGGATTGTCCCGGTGAGTGATCACCGCCACGACCTCCTCGCCGCGATCGATCAGGTACTTCAGACACAAGTACCCGATGTTGTGGTAGGCGCAGACTAAGACCTTCATAGCCTCTCTCCTAGCCGTTGTGTCGGCGCTGCTTGCTTGCTGGCGGGTCGCGCTTGCGCAACAGCACGTCGCCCATAACGAGATGGTCGATTTCGGTGTTCAACCAGCAACTAACCGCATCCTGAGGGGTCTCGATGATCGGCTCACCGGCGACGTTGAACGACGTGTTCAGGATCACCGGGACCCCGGTCAGTTTGTCGTACTCGCGAATCAGGTCATAGTAGATCCCGTTTTCTTCCCGGGTCACCGTCTGCACGCGGCCCGTGCCATCGACATGCGCGACCGCCGGTATCATCTTACGTGCCTCGGGTCGTATCTTGGCGACCAGCAGCATAAAGAGGCTGGGACCGGATAACTCGAAGAACTCGTGAGCTTCTTCCTCCAGTACCGAGGGTGCAAATGGCCGGAAGCCTTCACGATGCTTCACCCGGGCGTTGAGGATGTCCTTCATCTCCGGTCGGCGGGCGTTGCAAAGGATGCTTCGGTGTCCCAGCGCCCGCGGCCCGATTTCAGCCCCACCCTGAAACCACCCGATGATGTACTGGTCCGCGATGAGCCTCGCTACGGTTGCGGCGAGATCGGGGGGGGTCTCAACCGTGATGTCTTGCCTGTTGGGGATAGCACCATGGATCTCTGCTTCGGAGTATTCACGGCCGAGGTAGGCGTGTCGCATGTGGTACGTGCGCTGAACGCCGAGTACCTGGTGCTGGTAGTACAACCCGGCTCCCAGGGCACAGCCCGTGTCACTCGACGCCGGCTGAATGAAGACGTTCTCGAAAGGCGTTTCGTCGACTAGCCTCCTATTAGCCACGCTGTTGAGCCCGACCCCGCCGGCAACACATAGGTTCCTGCAACGCGTTGTTTCGTAGAGCCATTGGGCCATGTGGATCATAGTCTCTTCGGTGACCGCCTGGCATGCCCATGCGATGTCGGCATACTTCTCCGATGTCGGCTCCTCGTCGCGCCGCGGCTGACCGAGAAGCTCAACCATCCGATTTGTGTACCCGGGCGTCTCGAGCTTGAAGTACGAGCCATCCAGCCAGAAGAGGCCGTAGCGACCCGGCGTCAGGCGAATGAGCTGGCGGATCTTGTGGTATGAGGGACTCTTCTTCCCGAAAGGGGCGAGCCCCATGAGCTTCCCCGCGTCCAACTCTGCAAAGCCACAAAACTGCGTGAACGCGGAGTAGAACATGCCGAGCGAATGCGGATAGTAGTTGCCGTGCAGCGTTCGGATTCGCGTTCCCTCACCGATCCCGACAAGAGTTGTGTACACATCTCCCATATTGTCAACGCTCAGGATGGCGGCACGATCAAATCCTGAAGGGTAGAAGGCGCTCCCCATGTGCGCGTGATGATGGGTGATCCCGTGACGAAGTGTGATGTAGTGCTCGCGAAGATGAGCGCAGCAGACACGCCAGTGCAAACGGCGGGCAAGTCGCGCCCACCGCGCGTTCTTAGGACCAATTTCAACAACGTGTTGGACTTCGTCACGGTCAAGTCCGGCATGATCAAGACAATACTGAGCCGCTTCCGCTGCTCCACCATCGTACTTCTTTCGTGTCACGCGTTCGTTTGCAATGGCGCAGAGCGGGACTCCGTCGGAAAACAACGCGGCCCCGCCGTCGTGCCAACTGGTTAGTCGACCTTTGATTGCAAGCACTTGCATGACTGTCGAATCTCCTCGGTGACACCCTGTCCAGGCGACACGCGCCAGCCCTCGACTACTGCTCGGAACGCGATGTCCGAAAAACTCGCATCGACCCCACAACGCAATATGTTCAACGGTTCCCAGTCCGGCCCGTTCGATCCGCCGTAGGCCGACAGGCAATACTCGACGTCGATTCGGTGCAACGCGCTGCGGATCTCATCTGTGATGTCGTCCGGTTTCCCGTAAGGGTAGGCCAGGCAATTGGTGAGGGCCTGACCGTCAAGGCGGTTTTTGAGTTCGGCTTTTGCTCGGGCGACCTCCTCGAGGGCTTCGTCCGTCGAAAGGGCCGACAGCCGGGCGTGGTTCACGGTGTGCGTTCCGCAACGGAAACCCCATCGAGCCATCTGGGCAACCTGCCGCCAGCTCAGCGAGGGCACCCGACGGCCGTAGTACTCGAGGTCGTGGGGAAAGGGCTGCTCGGTTCCGATCATTCCCGTCGACAAGAAGAAAGTTGCCGGGATTTCGTGACGCCGGAGCAGCACCGCAGCCAGGTAGTCCGATTCATACCCGTCATCGAACGTGATCACAACGGCCGGCCGCCTCCGCGGCTCTCCTCGTGTCGCCAAGAAAGCTGGGAGGTCCAGCACTTCGTAGTTTCTTTCGAGGATTTCGAGGTGACGCGCGAATTGCTCGACACCGACCGTGACATCGTCCAGCATGGCGTCGTCGACCCGATGGTACAGCAACACGCTCACGCGACACTTCCCGAGGCGGGAAAGCATGGCGTTCCGCAGGGGCGCCCAGAGGAGAGCATATCCCGCCAGGACAAGGTTCTTGACAACAAGCTTGGTCCAGCGCGATAGACTCCGTGGCGATCTCCGTCGTTTCCAGAAGCGGCGTTCGACTCGCTTTGCAAGGAGCCATGGAGGTTCCCGATTGGCTTTGCTTCCCGTGGTTCCCTGAGTTTCCCTTTCCGCGGTGCCCGCGTCGATCCGCTCCAAGGCTTCGAGAAGGACCTCCGTTCCCAAGACGTCAAGCTGGGCGGCCAACCCCCGCGGGGTCGAATATTTCGGGACGGCCAGTGGCCGCTGAAGAATCAGGTCTCCGGTATCCAGACCCTCGTTGATCCAATGAATGCTGACCCCGGCCGTCGAGGCTCCGTCGTGGAGTTCCCAAAACCCCGGCGGCATCCCCCGATAGTTCGGCAGAAGGCTCTTGTGAATGTTGATCGTTCCCAGCTCCGGGATCGTGAACAGCTTGGGCCGGAGAATGGGGGCTCCGATCGATATCCCCAGCCAGGGATCGAGAGATTCGACGAGCTGAAGCGTTTTCGTGCCATGCAGGAAGCGACAGTTGTGATAAAGGACGTTGCGCGGCTTCAGTTCACTCAAGTGCCCGGGAAGTCCCGCCCAGTCGTGCTCCGCATCCGACCGGAGGCGATGACGGCGGCACCATGGACGGGCAAGCGCGTTGCCGATGAGTCGTCCGAGCTTCGCCAGCACCTCGAGCGGATAGGAGACCGGTTCGCGGCGCAGCTTTCGAACCTTTCCGCGGAGATACGACCGCCACCGCCGCGGCGCCGACTCCTGAACGACGTGAACCGTCCACTCCGGAAAGCGCTCCGCAATCGCCTCGACGTGTTCGGCAACGGCGGCCGAGGCGTAACGGCCGGTGAAGACAATAATCGTACGTGCTGGAGTAGTAGAACTCATCTGTCGACGTTTGGAGGAAGGTAGACCGCCGCCGTCAGCGTGGTTGTCTCGGGTTCGAAGGCGTACTCAAGTATCTAGGCTCGGACCTCGTTTGCCTGGCCGCAAGGGCCACGGCACCGCTTAACGATCTTCGCGCGCATCTCGATCGAGAGTACCCGCCTCACAACTGGACGCACGGTGAAACGGTCATTCGAAGTGAGTTCGATAACGGCTGTAGGCCTCACGCGTCCGCTGGGGCCAGAAATCCTCGACACGGTAGGTGCCTTGTGCCAGCGCTCGGACAATGTCCATTGACTTCTCGTAGCCTAGCCATTCGTTCAGCATGTCTTTGGTCAGGTCGTGCTCGTTGCGTGCCTGGTACACGCTGGGGCGACAGAAGACCGGGCGGTATCCGTGGGCCGCCGCGTGATACGCTGCCCAGATGTCGTCCATGCGGCCCACGTGTGGCAATCACGTCGGGGCTCATGGCATTGGTCGAAGAGTTCCTCCCAAGCGTCCATCTCGCCGGCAATGCACCGCCGGACCAACTCGCTGTCGGTGCGGACGAGCTCCAAGTCAGCCACCCACAACGAGGCGGTCGTTTGCCGACAAGCAAAGCCGACGATATAGCTTCGCGAACATAGTCCGTGATAGCCCGTGACTCCTTCGCCTGATGGCTGGCGGTCTCCCTGGTGCTAAACGACACGGTCGGGCTTCTTGAAGCCATCGCGGCGCAGCCGTGCCTGGAGTCTGTCGCTGAGATTCCAAAGACAGTCCTTGGTACGGTAAACCCAACGAGGATAGAACCTGGATGTCAACAGCCGGTGCACCTCTGGATCATCACTCACCTCGCTGAGGTAAGTTCTGTACCGTTCAAAATCATCCCATCGGCGGGACCAGTGCGCTTCCCATGCGAGACGCGATGCTTGCTTGAGGACTTCGCGCCGCACATGCTGGCGCATCGCTGCATCAAGCCACGTTGCCTCACGCAGCCATGGTTCGTAAACGTCCCCCCACGTGTTTGCCATCAGGCAGCGCTCGCCCCATTTGATATAGGCGCGCAGGCGCGTCGCTTCATCGGGCCACTTTATCTGTGGCAACCACCGCCTGATCGCTTTCTCCACGTTTGCCACAACCAACCGGTATTTGCGAATGCTTATGGAGCCCTTCTGAAATCGGTAGTAGTAAAGCGGCTCCGCGAGCCGCTTGAAGCGGAAATGGAGTGCTGCGCGAAGCCAAAAATCATAGTCCTCAGCGCCGAAGAGAGTCTCGTCGTAGCCCTTTAACTCGTAAAACACATCACGGCGGTAGAGAAAGCACGCGCCGATGCAGTTACCCTCCCAGAGCTGCTCGGAACGGCCAGTCTCAGAGACCGCGAGAGGTGTGCCAAACTCATTGGCATGCGTGAGGTCCGTGTAGACAACTCCAATCTGCGGCTCGTCTTCCAGCGAGTCGGCCATCCGTGTCAGCGCATCCCGATGGTACCAGTTGTCGTCGGACGTCCACGTGTGAAACGTCCCTCTGGCTCGACGGAATCCTTCATTCAATGCTCCTGGAAGCGTGCGGTTTCTTGCCAGGTGAAGGGCAGCAATGCGGCTGTCGTGCTCCGCCCACCAGTCAATCCTAGCTGGCGTGTCGTCTGTCGAAGCGTCGTCAACGATGATTAGTTCCCAGTCCTGGCGGGTTTGCCGGATCACCGACTCGACCGACTGGTCGATATACTTCCGTCCGTTGTGTGTTGGCAGGACGATTGTGATTGTCGGGTGTTTCGCGGCAGCGGCGGTGTTGGACATGGTGGTTGGATTGCCGTCGGAAAGCATGCGTTCATCAATTTCCGGAGTCTTGGTGAGATCTGACGCTTCGTGGATGCGTTTCATCGAAAGGCAAAAGCGGAATCAAAAGGACACGTTCGGACGCCGACTGACGTGCCCGCGTCAGCCGCGAGGCAGAGGAGTCTTATGGCTACCGGCTATCCGTCGCATCGTGGCGACCGCATAGTTGTAGACGCGAGGGCCCAGGGCATACTTGAGGCCGGGTTTGACCAGCGGCCTAGGGTCGAAAAACGGCCAGAGGCGGACCGCTTTCAACAACTTCAGGGCGGCTTTGCCGCTGTATCCATGGCTCAGGTACCAGACCGCATGACGCCGCAGCACCGAGGCATAGGCCGAACGCCAGATCGCCTGGCCTCGCACCCCTCGGCCAAACGTGTAACGATGCTTGGCGAAGTAGAGGTCGTTCCCTACAAAGCCCCGCTCAACGTTCTCGATGGTCTGTGGGCGACAGCAACGAATCCACACCAATGGTTCGGGCTCATGTGCAAACCCAAATCGGAGCATGACCCTCAGCCAGAGGTCGGTATCCTGGCTCCTCCACAAGGACTCGTCAAATAGCCCCACTTCGTCCAGAGCCGTGCGCCGAACCATCACACCGCCGCATGCAATATGGCAGTCCTGCCGAAAGAACTCTTTGTGCAGGTACGTCTTCCTATTGATCCGATCGCCCTCGATCCACGTCCCGAGCTTTAGATGATATAGGATGGCCGCGGAAAAGACGATCATGCACTCGCGTTCTGCCGTCATGATCGCAGCCTGCTTTTCGATCCGTTGCGGCAACCATTTGTCGTCGGCGTCGAGGAATGCCAGCAGCGGCGCCGTCGCGGCTCGGATGGCTGCGTTGCGAGCAGCGCCTGCTCCCCGGTTCTCTTGCCGGATAATCCGGACGAGCGGGTGCGACCCATATCGTGCCTCAACCAGATCCCCGGAGCCGTCCGTGGACCCGTCATCCACGATGATGATCTCATCGGGAAGGCGCGTCTGCAAAAGCATGCTCTCTACGGCTTCCACGACCGTGTCTCGCTTGTTGTACAGGGGCATAATCGCAGCGACAGCAAGTCTGGAGCGTTCGATTCTCACGTTCAGCAACTCCTTCGCGCCCGGATGCATCCTGAGCGGTTAGGCCGGGCGGGTCGTTTCTCTGCCTTCGTCAAGAAGCACGCGGAGCGATCGCCCTTCGTCCTCCACTGGCACGAAGAGATAGTCGCACAAGTTCTTATTCTCTTCGTACCAATATGTGGAATAAGACTCCTCAATTGTCTCGCCACTTCCAATTGTACTTGCTGTCGTGTCCCGCATGGTCAACTGGGCGCGGCCTAAGCGTTACGGTTACCTGTCGCAGAAGCCCCCAAAGGCTGGAATCGAAAACCACAACGAACGGAGCGTACACCATCAGGCCAGCCAATCCGGTGGCCAACAGCGCGGTCCAACTTGATACAGGTGGAAACGACGCGCGAGCCAGCGACCAGACGACGGCCAAGAAAACGGCTGCAAGGAGCGGTCTGGTCCAGGCCTGCAACAGATATGTGAGAACCCTGACTTGGCAGGCACGGCAAGCAATGACGATGACGACAATGCTCTGAACTGCCAGCGGCAGGGCGGTCCCCCAAGCAACGCCCAGAATGCCAAACGGCCGCACCAGCAGCAGACTGAGGCCCACCGTGAGCACCGCCTGGATCACCGTCGACGCGAAAAGGCTCCGGACCCGACCGATGCCTTCGAGAATTCGCGAGGCCATTGCCATCGCGAGTGCTACCGTCAGCGACAGGGCGAGGATCGCCAGCGGCGGATAGCAGAGATCGGCATATTTCGGGCCCATCCAGAGCGCGATGAAAGGACGGCCAAGGAAAAGCAACCCGACCTGGATCGGCACGGCGAGATAGAGCAGATAGCGAGTGCCCCTGACTAACAGCGCGGCGACGGCCGAGCAATTCCCGAGGGCGTCCCATTTGCTCACGGCCGGGGTCAGCACGGCGATTGCAACGCGAAGCCCGTCGCCGGCCTGACCGGACAGACTGGCCGCGATGCCAAAATACGTGACGGCCGCGGCCGGCAAGAACGCCCCGATCACCAAGGTGTTGCTCTGCGAGCCGATTCGGCCCACGATCACCGATAGGAAGACGAACGCGCTGTAACCCCAAATCAAGCGAAAGGTCTTACGGTTGATGAAGCGGAAGCAAAACTGGAGGCTGGGCACGAATCGATGTGCCGCCCACGCGCACGCCACCATATCCAAGACGCTGCCGGCCATGACGGCCAGGGCGATCGCTCGAAGCCCGCCACCGAGCCAGATGATCGTTACGAAGGCCGCGTTGCGCACCAAGAGCGTCGATACACGGATTACATTGACCGTTGGATACTTTCCGAAACCCAGCAGCACCGTCTTGTAATTGCCCATTGGCAAGAGCAGTGAGAAGTTGACGCCGAGAACGGTCAGCATGAATCGCATATCGCTGGCGAGGTCGTCGGCCAAGCCAAAAGGCTGCTTCCAGAACATTGCGATCGCGGCGGTGACCAACAGTGCCGACGCGCCACCGCAGGCAAAGATGGCCAGGCTCGTGCTGAACACCTGGTTGATCGCCTCTTTGTCATCGAGTCCATCGTAGCGGGCGACGTAACGTACCACCGCAGCCCCGACGCCAAGGTCGGCCAACATCATGTAGGCTATCACGGAGTTGACCAACGTCCACACGCCGTAGCGATTGTCCCCCAGTCCATGAACCAGGATCGGCAACACAAAGAAGACGACCGCCACCTGAGTCGCGAAATAGGCGACATTGGACGCCGAATTGAAGAGAATCTTCTGACGCTCAGTCATTATCGCAAGTCTTGAAATCTCTTTCTAACGATGATGCGTGCGTGAACACTGTGTAATGCCTAGCGTTTCGTTGCAGAGACAATGAAGTTCCACCCCAGCCGGTTGAACGGGAACACTCTGCCGAAACATCGATCGACCCAACTTGAAAGGCACACAGCGGGCCTCGCCCATGCCTTTTCGGAATTGGCCACTCCATAGGGCAACAGGTACACGCCGTAGGTTCGCGTAATGGTATAGCCGCAGTCGGCCAGCATCTTGTTGATTCGAGACGGGGTGTAGAATCTCAAGTGTGTGGCGTCCCATCCGTACCACCGTTTGGAACCCTTGATCCAACGATAATAGAGAGTGCCAAGAACGGCGTTGAGTGATAAGCTGTTCTGCGTCGAAAGGAGAAGCGTGTCGCCACGCGTCTGGCATTGTGAGAAGCTGCTCAGAAACTGCTCGTCGTCGTGGATGTGCTCGATAATGTCCTTGGCGACAATGACATCAAATCGCATTTGTCTAAGGTCCCCGGGGAAGACGTCCGACCGACGGCAATGGAGCCTGCTGGACACGCCAGCCTTCATGGCATACAGTTTGGCGGTCTCAATGGCGGCGTCTTCGACGTCGACCAGAACCACGTCCGCGCCTTGCTTGGCGCAATAAACCGACATGTAGCCAGCGCCCCCTCCGTAGTCCAATACCTTCTTGCCGCGAATGTCCTTCCCGAGAATCGCCTTGAATGCCTTAGCTTTTGATTGCGAATAGGGGTTGTCATATTCCGCAAGATACTTGGCCAAAGCGCGATCAGGCTTCTCATCTCTTGCCCAATGGTCTTCACTGTAGCGAGGTCGAGAGGTGTTCATCGAGACTGCCCTGTGCGTGTCTTGGTAGAAGGATCGATCCACAACATCAAGGTCGCCGAAAGCTCAGCGGTGTGAGTGGCCGTGGACGACTTCAGACACCGCCCGCGCGGGGTCCAATGCCGCGGCGCGAGCCAACAGCCAGACTCCACGGAAGACCCGCCGCTGATTGAACGC
>Ga0315543_1003337_pt1 | contig 14509 bp, 4 predicted proteins | sample SalMarSW160210MG_2_FD_203098 | JGI IMG/M metagenome (GOLD analysis project Ga0315543, IMG submission 203098) | Salt marsh sediment microbial communities from the Plum Island Ecosystem LTER, Massachusetts, United States - Salt Marsh Sediment SW1601-210 ...
AGTCGGCGACGGCCTTCGGGGCGCTCCTCGCGGAGGGCATCGGCGACACCATCCGGGTTTCTCTCAGCGCGCCCCCCGTGGAGGAGGTCAAGGTCGGGCTCCAGATCCTCATGTCGATGGGACTCAGAGAGCGCAGGCTGGAGATCGTCTCGTGCCCGAGCTGCGGGCGCGCCCAGGTGAACGTCTACGAGCTCGCGGAGAAGGTGACGGCGGGACTCGAGGGGCTCGAGGTGCCACTCCGGGTGGCCGTCATGGGATGCGTCGTCAACGGGCCGGGCGAGGCGCGTGAGGCGGATCTCGGGGTTGCCTCCGGCAATGGCAAGGGGCAGATCTTCGTGCGAGGCGAGGTTATCGCGACCGTGCCCGAGGACAAGATCGTCGAAACGCTCCTCGCGGAGGCGCACAAGATGGCCGAGTCCGTGACTCTGGCGGAGGGGGCGTCCCCTGAGGTGACGGTCCTTCGGTGACAGACTCGCTGCTACGGAGGGTGCGGCCCAAGGTCGCCCTCGCCCCGTTGCAGCGGCGAGACTTCGAGGCGGCCCGTGCCCTCTGCGCCAGCAACCCGGCCGCATACGTCATGCCCGCCATGCACGTCGAGAGGGCCATCGATGAGGCGCCTCCCTCGTCGGGACGGCTCTGGGCGCTCCACGCCAAAGGGGGCGCTGGCCACGGCCTCGTCGGGGTGTTGTGGCACGGCGTCAACCTCATTCCCGCCATTCCCGATCCGACCGAGGAGGTACTGGCAGGCCTCGCCGATCTGGCCGCGACCTGCCTCGCGCGGCCGAGTGGGATCGTCGGGGAGGCGGAGGTCGTCCTCGATCTCTGGCGGAGGGTCCGGCCCAAGTGGGGCCCGGCGCGCGCGGTCAAGGAGGAGCAGTGGCTCATGACCCTCGACGGCCCGCCAATCTTTCCCAAGCCATCCCCCGGGGAGGCCTCCGGCATCCTCCTGGATTTCGTCCGCTTATCGAGACTGGACGACTTCGATGCCGTGCTGCCAGCCGCCATCCACATGTTCCGTGGCGAGGTGGGATACGACCCCACCGAGCACGGGCACGGGGTCTACGAGGACAGGCTTCGGCGACTCATCCAGTACGGGCGGTCATTCATCCAGTACGGAGACATCGAGGCCGATGGGGGGAGATACGAGCGAAAGGTCGTCTTCAAGGCCGAGGCAGGCGTTGTCGGAGGCGGGGTGGCCGAACTCCAGGGCGTGTGGGTGGATCCGACGCTGAGGGGGCGCGGGCTCGGGAGGGAAGGCCTCGCCTCGGTCTGTGTTGCGATCCAGGCCGACCTGGCGCCTACCCTGTCGCTATATGTGAACTCCTACAACCGGGCCGCGATCGCTGCGTACGAGGCGGTGGGTTTCCGGCGGGTGGGGACCTTTGCCACGGTGATGTTGTAGGACGTGATGGATGTTGTAGGAATATTGCTCCTCGAGTTGCGGGGAGGGTGTGGAGCCGCTACGTTGCGAAGTGACCTAGGTCACAGTCGACCGGGTTCCTTGATGACAAGGATGGGCGTCGACGGGGAGGGTCATGATCAAACGCAATCCGATTCGGGTGTGGTCGCACGTGGGAATGGTCGGTCGGTCATGTCTCGCCTTGGTGCTTGCCGGGGTTCTTGGGGTGGCGGCTGGGGGCGGCGTCCAGGCTTCGCCGGAGGGCGAGTCGGGTGATGTGGCGGCGCCTTCGGTGGTGGATCCTGCCGCGTTTCAGTCGGATGTGGCGGCATCGAATGCGTATGAGGCGCAGTTGGCGGCTCGCGCAACTGGGGAGCCTGTAGAGGATGTTTCGCAGCGGACGGAATCCTCGCAGGTGTTTGCGATTCCGGATGGGACGTGGGTGCTGTCGGATTACACGGGTCTCAACTGGGTTGAGACGGGTGGCGACGGGTCGTCGGTTGATGATTGGTCGGTTCCAGATCCGACGTTGACAGTGTCGCCTGATGGTTGGGTACGGCCTCGGGTGTCTCCTGTTGAGGTGGTGCTGGCACCGGGGGGTGGGCCGACGGACACTATTTTGACGACGGCGATGGGGGAGTCGGGAGTCAGGTTGTCGGTGTTGTGGGATGGTTCCGTGTTGCCTCCGGTGGTGCTTGATGGGGCACGGGCGAAGTATCGGAATGTGTGGCCGGGTGTGGATTATGTGGTGGAGGTGACCCCTTCAGGTTTTGAGCAGTTTTATGTGCTCAAGACCCGTGCGGCGGCGCGTGCTCGTGTAGATGGCCTCTATCTCGACGTGGCGGTTGAGGGGGGCAGTATCGTCGACACGGGTGAGGGGCCTCATGTCATTGTTGATGCGGCTGGTGTTGAGGTGGGTACGGTGCCGTTGGCTGCGGTGTGGGATGCGACTGAGGACGACAAGCATACGAGTCCGGTGTTGCAGCCTTGGTCAAAGGAGATCCACTTGTCTCCGGGGTTTGCGGTTCCTGGAGGCATGGCCCCGAAAGGGGTAAGGGATGCTGTGGAGCGGGCGACACGGGGTCTTGCCGTGGCTGAGGATCTTCCGGTTGAGGTTGAAGTGACGTCGGTGGAACGGGGGTCGCGTTTGTCTTTTGGTGTGGATAAGGGGTGGTTGGAGGAGGCGTCGACGGAGTACCCGGTTGTCGTGGATCCCGGGGTTTCCTCCACATGGGCTAGCGGAGACATGTATGTCAGGAGTTCGGTGCCGAACTCGCAGTATGGGGGGGAGTATGAGCTTCGGGTGGGGAGTGCCGATGGGGGAGTGACTGGATCGGCCACGTATCTCAATTTCAATACGTCGACAATCAAATCGTTGGATCTGACCAACGTCTACCTCTACCTCTACAACTATTACTCGTATACGTGTCCGGCGCAGTTGTGGCAGGTGGTGTGGGTTGCCCCCTATTCCGGGGCGACGACGTGGAACAACCCGACTTCAAGTTATGGCTACGGTGCCCAGTCTTGGGAAACTCATGGATACAGTTCGTCGTGTCCAGGGGCCTGGTCCGGTGTTGAGGTGACGGGGATTGCCAAGTTGTGGCAGTTGGAAGCGAATAATTCCCAAGGGTTTTTGGTACTTCCCGGGAGTTGGACCAACCGCCTCCAGTGGAAGCGTTTCTATTCGTATGAGAAGTCACCCGTGGGGACTTATCCCCCTCATATTGCTTACTACTACAACCGTGCCCCGGGTGCCCCGACTGATATCAAGATTGATACCCAAGCGTTGACGGAGAATGTGGCGTCGACGGTAGTTCGTCCGGAGGTGTCGGCGACGGTGACCGACCCCGATGGGGGGATGGTTCAGGCACTGTTCACGATCAAGCAGGGCGGGGTCGTGATTGTCGACAGTCTTCCAGGCTCGACGGTGTCGAGTGGTGGGGTGTCGTCGGTGACGTTGCCGTATGCGCTGGCGTCGAATGTGGCTTACACGATTGAGGTGCAGGTTACGGATACCCGCCTGACCGGGGCGGTGACGGCTCCGACGGCGACGTTCACGGGGCCGGTGACGAGTGGGCGAGATCTTTCTCCCGACTGGGATGACAAGACGGAGGTAGCGTGATGACTTCTGCGACGAAGCGGGGGGTCTGGAGGTCCCTTACATCCGTGTGGGTTGGCCTGATCTCAGGGGTGTGTGCGTTCGCCTTGCTAGTGACCTCGACCGCGACGTGGGCGGCGGAGCCTTCCCCCTCGCCGTCGGCGTCTCCTTCTCCTGAAGTGTCGCCAACCCCAGAGCCAATCCCAGATCCAACCCCGGAGCCGAGTCCTTCTCCATCGCCGGGTGATGATCCGGATATCGATGATCCAGGTGTGGTGACCATTGATGGGAACGAGTTGCTCGACCAGGCCCCGGTCGTGCCGGTTGAGTCTCGGCGGGTCGGTTCGGTCGATCCTGCGGAGAACGATGCCGATGATGGGGTGTTTGAGGCGTCGGAAGGGGTTCTTCCCCGCGCGACAACCGAGTTCTTCGTGGTGGATTCTCGGGCCGGTCTCGAGGAGAAGATCCTGGGCCGTCAGGCCAGTCCGGGCGGGGTGCCGGGCAGCATCGTCGTAGGGGTGGCTGAGTCCCCGATAGATGATCAAGTTCAGGATGTGCTCGATTTCCTCAGGAAGATCGATCTCATTGGCGCGTTGGGTCGTTCCGACATGGTTCAGTCCAAGCATCGTCAGGTGGACGCCGGTTCCGAGGTTCAGGTCGAGGTCATCCCGGGTTTCGGGGACGAGGGTGGGGTTCCGGGGTCTGCGTTTGCTGCCCGAGTGTCGCCAACAGACGTGGGGGATACGGGATGGGTGGAGGTGGCGTTCGATACCTCGGGTTTCCAGAACGCCTATGGGGGGGACTACGGGGACCGGTTGATGTTTATCATGTTGCCGGAGTGCGCGTTGACGACCCCTGAGGAGCCGGGCTGTCTGGAAGGTGCACCCGTGACATTTACACGGGGCGTTGACGGGGTGATGCGGGTGTTGGTCCCTGTCGAGACCGCCGCGATGAGCAGTATCGAGATGCCTGAGCGTGGCAATGGGGGAAACACGTCCGATCGTTCCGCGGGAGCGGGCGGGGGCGGAGGCCCGCTCGGATCCACCCTGGTGTCGATGGAGACGCAGCCTGGGGGGACGATCATCGCTGCCGTGTCGGGAGCGGACTCACAATCCGGGACGTTCAAGGCGACCGATTTAGCGCCTAGGGGAACGTGGGGAGTGTCCGAACCGACGGGTGCCTTCACCTACAGCATTCCGATCGAGGTGCCACCGGTAGAGGTGGGTCCGGTCCCGAGTGTGGTGTTGTCGTATTCGTCGCAGACGGTTGATGGAAAGTCGATCGCCACAAACTCGCAAGCCGGGATCGTCGGCGAGGGCTGGACGATGCCCGTCAGCTACATCGAAAGGCTGTATAAGCCGTGTAAGGACGACGGCGGCTCCACCCCGGAGATGTGTTGGGCGTCGCCGTATACGGACAAGCCTGACGAGGCCATATATGCGTTGTCGCTCAATGGCATGACCGAAGAGTTGGTGTGGGTGAAGACGGAGGGGAATGAGGCGACGTATCAGGCGGCGTCGGATCCGACGCTCAAGATCACCCGCTATTTCGGGGCTTCCGGTCGTAGTGGGAACGGGGACAACGACGGGGAATACTTCGAGGTGATGACCTCGGACGGGTCGGTGTACTACTTCGGGTATGGCGTCACCCAAGGTTCGGAAACGTCCGATTCGGTGGCGACTGTTCCAGTGTGGGGGAACCAGGCTGGTGAACCCGGGTGGTCGGGCTCCCAAGGGATCGTCCAGAATCAGGGGTATCGGTTCATGTTGGACCTGGTTGTCGATGTGAACGACAACGCCATGTCGTACTTTTACTACACCCCGGATACTCCAAACAAGTACACCAACGGTTCGACCTACACATACGTGCGAGATATTCAACTCAAGCGGATCGATTATGGCCAGACGTGGACGCCCGCCCCGGCGCCGGGTGTTCTGTCAGCCCCCCAAGCGAAGGTCGAGCTCGACCTCGTCGAGCGGTGTGTGGAGTATGGGCAGTTCTTCGACCCGTTGCCAACGGGGGCGGATATCAACACGTTGTGCGCGGACGTGAGCACAAGTACGGCCGCATCCTATCCGGACGTCCCTGCAGACCTGATCTGTACCGGCACTTCGTGCCTTTCGAGCCAAAACTCCCCGGTGTTCTTCTCGACAGTGAGGCTCAACCAGATCAATACATCGGTCAAGGTCGGTGAATCGTGGGTCCCGGTGGATACGACTCAGTTGATTTCGGCGTTCCCGACGACGAACGACGGGTCGGCGAGGTCCTTGTGGCTGGATTCGGTCTACACGTATGCGTATGGAGATGAGTCTGGAGAGACCGCAGAGGAGCGTACCCTCGACGATCGTCAGACCTATCTCACCAAGTTCAGCGGCAAACGTCTCAACAACAGGGTCGACTGGGATATGACTCCCGGATACACCCTTTACACCCCGCAACGGGCTCTTGACCGGATGCGAATCTCGAGTGTGTTGACCGACATGGGTGGCCGGATTGATGTCACCTATGCGACCCCTACCGCTGGCACTTTGAACGCATCCGGGGTGCCGGAAGGCACCCTGTGTCCTCAAGGCGGGGCGGATTCGGCTGGCTACGCAACCTGGAACGCGACCCACACGGTGAACTCCGCCACCAACAATCAACTCTGTTACGCCGTCAAACGCGGCACAACTACGGAGATCTTCCATAACTATGTGGTCACAAAGGTGGATCTTGTGGATGCGGTTGCCGACACGCCGACGATGACGCATCTGTATGAGTATGGGGGCACACCGGCGTATGGGTTCGCCGATTCGGTGTTGTATGCCCCCGGGACTGGGGATGCCACCTACTCGTCGTATCGAGGGTTCGAAACCGTTTCCTCGATGATGGCTCCCGATTCGATGAGGAATACCGCCGGTGAGGTGGTTCGGGTCGATCCGAGCCGGTTCCGGGTGGGGGACTTCAACGGAGACGGTGTGGCGGACCTGTTCACGTCCGATGAGAACGGCCAATGGTCGTATTACGCGAGCGGTGTCGGGGATCCGGTGGACCTATGGGGCGATGAGAATGTCCCGTTGGAGGACCTCAGGTTCGAGGACTTCGACGGGGACGGCATCACCGACGTGTATACCCAGCCAGGCACGGGAGGGAAGTACTCTCCCGGCGGTGCGGTCGCGTGGGTGTCCCGTAACACGACGACCCTCGCGTTGAGTGACCATCGGTTCGGTGACTTCAACGGCGACGGAAGTACCGACATCTTCTACCGCGCCCCCGCCGGCACGTGGCACTACCTTTCAGGCGGTACTGGGTCTTGGATAAACATTGCTGGGGACTCGGCCACGCCGCTGTCGAATCTTCGGTTCGGGGACTTCGATGGGGACGGGAAGACCGACGTGTTTGCCTATCGGTCGGCCACCGATTGGCGCTACTCGTCCGGGGGTGCCGTGACCTATACGATCCTTCCGTCATACCCAACCATTGCTCTTGCTGACCTCCGGTTCGAGGACTTTGACGGTGACGGCAAGACGGACATCATGACGCTGAAAGCTGACGGTTCCTGGGAGTATTCCTCCGGTGCCACGGGCCCATGGGCGCCTATCGATGAGGTCGTAGATATGGGAGTGGATCTCGACGACCTCGCGCTCTCTGACCTCAACGGCGACGGCAGAGCAGACGTGCTCAATATTGACAACGGCGACTGGCAATACTCTTCCGCAGGGGTCACAGGATTCTTCGATCTTGCGGCCGATACAGGTTTGACATTGTCGGATATCAGGTTCGGGGACTTCAACGGAGACGGTGAACAAGACATCTTCGCCTTCGACACCGACTACACGTGGGTGTACTCGCCTTCCGCCAGCGGTGAATGGGTCGACCTGTATGACGGGGACACAACTACACCGCTTGCGGATCTCCGGTTCGGGGACTTCGATGGTGACGGGACTACTGACGTGTTCATGAAGGACGCTTCGAACCAGTGTAAGTACTCGCCCGGGGGCGCCGAGGCGTATGAGAACCTGGCTTTGACAACGGCGGCGCTAAGCGACATGGGGTTCGGGGATTTCAACGCGGACGGCAAGACCGACATCTTCTGGCGCAACCCCAGCGATGGGCACTGGTACTACCTGCCCGGGGGTCTTTACTCCAGTTGGCTCTCTCTAGCTGCGGACTCAGCTACTCCGATATCGAATCTACGTTTCGAAGACTTCGACGGGGACGGGAAGACGGACGTCTTCGCATACAGGTCAGCCAGCGACTGGCGGTACTCATCCGGGGGGGCCGTCGGGTATACCTACCTGCACGCCGATTCGACTGTCGCGTTGGAGGACCTCAGGCTCGGTGACCTCAACGGTGATGGATACACCGATATCTTCACCCAAGACTCGAACGGTGCCTGGAAGTATTCCTCGAAGGGAACCGCAGACTGGTCCTACCTCGGTGATGTTGCAGATATGGGAGTGGCCCTGTCCAACCTGGGGTTCGGGGACTTCAACGGGGATGGCAGGACCGACGTATTCACCGTCACCGATGGTGACTGGCAGTACTCCTCCGCAGGGGTCACAGGATTCTTCGATCTTGCGGCCGACACAGGTTTGACACTGTCGGATATCGAGTTCGGGGACTTCAACGGAGACGGTGAACAAGACGTCTTCGCCTTCGATACCGACCACACGTGGATGTACTCGCCTTCCGCCAGCGGTGAATGGATCGACTTGTATGACGGTGACACGACCACACCGCTAGAGGATCTCAGGTTCGGAGACTTCAATGGGGACGGGATAACCGATGTGTTCACCTCTGTCCCGGGTCAGCAGAAGTACTCCCCGGGGGGAGCTTCGGAGTACGTCTATCTCAGCGATTCGGGTGTGGCTTTAGACGATTTCCGGTTCGGGGACTTCAACGGCGACGGCAAGACCGACGTCTTCCACCGCCAAACCTCAACCGGGAAGTTGCTCTACCTATACGAAGGTCACACGGCGTGGATATACATCTCAGGGACTGGAGCCCCTGTTGAGAACTTGCGGTTTGGGGACTTCAATGGCGACGGCAAGACCGATGTCTTTTCCTGGTGGGATGGTGGGATCTGGAATTACCTGTATGAGGGTCATCCGGATTGGATCGGTCTCGCAGGAGACTCGAGTACTCCGCTGTCGGATCTGCGTTTTGGGGATTTCGATGCCGATGGATACACCGATGTCTTCACTCAAGACGCGAACGGTGCCTGGAAGATTTCCTCGAAGGGAACCGCAGACTGGTCCTACCTCGACAAACCATCCATGGGTGTCGCCTCCACGGAACTCAAGTTCGGGAACTTCGATGACGATGAGGACGGGACGACAGACATCTTCGTCACCGATTCCCTTGGCAGAGGCCGGTATGCGCTCAGCGGATCAGGGGACTGGGTATTCCTCACCCATCCGGATGCCGTGGTTACCACGAACCAGTATTACCGCGGGACCATAGGCAACAAACTGACCTCGTTGTATGACGGGTCTACCTTGACGGATGACCCGCGCCTGTCGGGCAGGGTCGCCTCCAGCCAGACCACGATTCCTGGGGAGTCGGGGGGAGCAGAGGTGGTCGCCGCATCGCAACCCACCTACGACTCCACCCCCACAGGGGCGGTCCCGGACTGGAAGTTCGGTCCGGTGTCGATCACCCACAGCCCCCACACCGTCCTCACCCCGTCGAGCGTGTCGACATCGTTCGACGGCGACTGGTCGGTGACGTCCGAGTCCTCGACCGTGTATGACAAGATCACGTCGGAATTCGAAACGACCCTGTTCCTCCCCGTGGAATCCCAGACGGTCGTGACCTCGAGGACTGGCACAATCATCGATGAGACCGAAACCCAACGCTCCACGACGACCTATGTCCAAGGCGATCCCGAGAGTGAAACGAAAGCGTATCTCGTCCTCCCATCAGTCGTCGAATCCTTCTACTGGATTGATGACGAATGGGTCCTCACCGGCAGGTCCGAGACGTGGTACGACACTGTGCCTGGGGATTGGAGCGGGGTGAACATTCCGACTCGGGGGTTGCCCACGGCGGAACGCTCCTACACCACTGCAACCGCCCACGTAGACGCGTATGCGGCGTATGACGAGGACGACGGACGCATCGTCGCCGCCTGGATGCCCGCGACTCCTCCGGAGAATCTCGGAACGGCAGAAAAACCCGCAGATTGGACGAACGAATCGGCCTCCTGGGCTTACACCACCGAGGACGACCTGTGGAAGGCGACGGTGACTCGACCTTTGGGTCAGGTGTCGTCGACCTGGGTGGAACCGACCCGAGGCAACGTCGTCAAACAGAAGGGTCCGAACGATAAGGACTGGACCCATTACCAGTACGACGCATTGGGGCTTCTGGTCGCGGGATGGGCACCGGCCCAGTGGGGTGAGGCGGACAGCCCGGTGATGGCACCTGTGCAACCGGAGCCACCGGCAACCCCAATCGATCCGGACATTCCGACGGTGTTGTATGTGTATGACGTCTATGCGAATGGCCCTTCGCTCCGCACCACCCCGGTGACGGTGATCTCGGCCCAGTTCGTGGCCGATACCGCCCCCAACACACCCGCTGGGGAGGAGCGCTTCCAGGGGTTCGACTCGACGGAGACCACCCGCCGTTCCTACACCTTCCTCGACGGGTGGGGGAGGGCTGTGGAGCAGCACACGCCAGCGGCGGATGGGAAGCGGTATCTCGATGGGGTGGAGGACCCGAATGGTCTGCCGGGTCGCACGGTGACCGCGACCTACTACAACAGCCTGGGCCAGGTGGAGTGGACGTCGGCACCGTTCTTCAACAACGAGGCCCCCGCACAGATTGCTTCGGGGTTGGTGAGTCCGGAGACAGAGGATCTATCGTCCTACACCCTCAACACCTACGATGATCTCGGTCGGACGGTGGAGACCGCCCTTATGGGTATCGTCGACATTGAGGGCACCCCGACAACGGATACCGAGGTGACGTCAACAGAGACCGCTTATGCGGGTCCGGTGACGATGACTTTGGGTCCGGATGGTTCGGGCACGGTAGCGGAAACCGACGTTTTGGGTCGGCTCAAGGAGCAGAGTCAGTGTGCGACGCTGACGCTATCCACTGGTGAGTGTACGGATCCGATCACAACCGCCTACGACTATCACACCTATGACGTTGACGCGGTATCTCCTGACCTTTCGGGGGCGGAGGAGGGCTTTTCGAAGGTCACGGTGACGGATGCGGAGGACAACGACACGGTGTTCGTGTCGAACCTTGCGGGGCGGCGTACATACATGAGCGACCCGAACTCTGGGGACACGACGTATGAGTATGACGAGAATGGGCAGACGACATGGGTTACGTCTGCCACCGGGGATATCCGGATGGGATATGACGATTTGGGTCGGATGACGATGCGTCGGGCGTTCAGTGACTATGACACGGAGGTGCCGGGGGAATCGGATTGGAAGACGGTCGAAACGTGGGAGTCGGAGACGCTGTGGACCTATGTCAATCAGGAAGGTGACGATCCGATTGGGGCGCTCAAGACGACCACCTCGACATCGATGATCGAGGTTGGGGAGACGCCGGCGACGGCGGAGCCGTTCACGGTCACGTCAACGATCGATGACTTTGATGACTATGGTCGACCGCTGGAGACGACCCTGACGTTGCCGGAGAGTGCCGATGGGACGACACGCTTGGGTGACCTGTCGGGCTACGAATACACGACCTCGGTCACCTATGACGACACAACGACGGGAAAACCACAAACGGGTGTGGTCACGGGAACGACGTTGCCGGCTATTGGTGGGCTTCCCGCGGAGACCGTGTCGACGGGATATCGCCTGAATGGGATGGCTCAGACTTTGACGCTTGAGGATTCGGCGTCGACTCCGACATGGTCGATGGAGCTCGTGTCGGGGGTCACGGTCGATGGGACGGGCCAGTTCACTCAACGGGAGTACGGCAATGGGGTGACGCGGGACGTCGTGTGGGATACGGTTCGCCGGGTGCCGACGAGTTTGTCGGCGTCGTTTGATACGGATGGGTTGGGGGAAGGCACGGATCGGACACTCCTGCAATACGACACGTTGGTTCATGATGACGCAGGCAGGGTGACCTCGATTGTGGACGACCGGCCCTCGGCAGAGGGGTCTCGACAGTGTTACGCCTATGACGGGCATAACCGCCTTAGTGCAGCATGGACGTGGGATGAGGCGTGTGGGTCGGCTGCTCCGGTGGAGTTTGACACGGACTGGGATTTGGCCGATGGGGTCTCGTATGCGACCACTTGGGAGTACTCAGCTGCGGGCAGGATTACGGAGATTGTGAACCTGGCTTCGGGGACGGGGGTGGAGGTGTCGGACGGGTTCACGTATGGGGGGGAGACGGGTCCGGTGTCTGCGGTGACGAGTGTTGATGACGGGACGATAGAGGACACGTTTGAGTATGACGGAGCGGGACGCATGGACTCCCGGACGGTCGATGGGGATACGACCATATTGACGTGGGATGTGCTCTCGAACTTGGTTAAGACCGTCGAGACTGGTGGGGATACGTTCCTGTATGTGTATGACGGGTCGGGACAGAGGGTCGTGAAGATCAATGTGACCCAGGACGCTGCGACCGCGTATCTGGGTTCGACGGAGGTCACCGATCTGGATACGACCACCAACCATACGACTGACATCGAGCTTGAGAGCACGTCGTTTGTGACCGGGACCCGGTTCTATATGTTCGGTGGTGCGACGGTTGCCGTGAGGGAAGCCACCCCTGCCGCCTCGACCTTGTCTCTCCTGTTGGGGGATATGCAGGGCTCTGCGCAAGTGATGATGAAGGTCGATCCGGATGCCCAATCTCCGACCGGTTTGGAGGAGGCGTCCTCTACGATCGTGAACCTGGAAACCGATGTCACCCGCTCGGCATACATGCCATATGGGGCGGTGCGAGGCGACGACAATCTCTCGATCGATCACGGCTGGCTCAATCAAGTCACCGACGAGACTGACACCGGGCTCGTCTACTTGAATGCCCGCTACTACGACCCCGTCCTCTCCCGATTCCTCAGCCCCGATCCGTTGGTGAGCATTTCTAATCCGGAAACACTCGATCCATACGCGTATGGGTACAACAACCCTGTGTTGTATTCAGATGCAAGCGGGATGTGTGGAGGTTTCTGGGGTTTCGTTACTCGTATCTTCTCTCCAGATGGCTGGAACAACTGTGCTACGTCGACAAAACTGCCTGGCGTTGCACGGGTGCCAACTGCCGAGGGTGGTGCGGAGCTCGTTCAAGGAATAGGCGCGGGTCTTGACGATCTTGCTGGTCAAACTGTGCATGCATTTTCAGTGGACGGCATTGCAGAGAACTATCGCGCGTGGGGTGAGGATCGGAATGAACGCGGATATATCTCGGGAACGTGGCATTTCATGGTTGAAGACCCTCTTAAGGAAGCCGCCGATGGGCTAGAACAATCATTCGACGACTTCATGAGAGGCAATTACTTTGACGCTGGTAGAGAGGCAGTTGCCCCCACAGTTACCATTGGTCTTATTGCCGTATCCCTAACGGGGCTAGGCACTCTATTCTCGAAGGCCCTTCGTGGGATCGTCTCCCGCCTAGATAGGACCATGGCGGAAATCAATTCTGCGCGTTGGAACCCTGCGAATCTAGAGAGGCCACCGAACAATGGGGGAATACTTGGGACTGAGACACCAGCGATTGCCCAGCCAGGAGCTACACTGGTCCAATATGGAAATGGAAAAAGCCCCTACATAACATTTTCAAACACCCCTCCATATATGGTCTCCCTGCCGGTAACAAATACGAAAGTATTAAGTACATACCAAGTAATAAGGCCCATTCAGGGAGACCTATCGCGCGCAACCCCATGGTGGGGCCAAATGGGGCAGGGCTGGCAGATGACTCTTCCGAAAAAGGTAAATAGACTTGTTCGTGGAAGCAAACCCTATTTGCGGCAGATAGACTGACTTATTGGAGGCGAAGTGTCCCTATCTTATGCATACGTTGAGAATTGCCTAGGAGCATACTCGGTAGGGGCCAGGGCGCAAGTGGACAAGCCGAGTGCGGCCGGGGACCAGACATGGAGGATTGCTGGTGATGAATGGTCCATCTCCGTTGCGCAAGTGATACCTGCCAGTGGGAGTCATTTGGTTAAGGCACTAGTACCTGTTCCTGATCATCTTCAGATTGAGTCACCTTTGCTCGAGCATGAGGGGGCATGGATCCTCGCGTGCATAATTGCGGTATGCATTACTCGGGTTCGTCGGCACGGCTCTGTCGAGATACCCCTGGATTCAGAAGTCCAGCGATTCGAGGACAACAGTTTCCGGCGGCGGCACGCCAGTACTAATGAGGGGCTGGCGTGGCCTCCCTCGCCATTACGATCGCGTCCCGGGTTGACCTTTTCAGAGATCCAGCAGTTCTACAGCGACATTGGGGGGACACGACCCCTGTTCGCCTTCGGGACGGCGGGAACATACGTTGAAGGTTCCCTGGTAGTCGAGGAATCGGAAACGGGCTACAAGACCTGGTGGTGCGAACGGGGTACGCGCTTCCCTGACGAGCATGCATCAGACGAAGAGGGGATCACTCGCCATGAATTTGAAGAACTCCTATATGCGGGAGTCATGGAGTAAGGGGTGAACTGCCCTGGGTTTCGTTCCTAGGTGGTTGTGAGGGCTGAGGCCCTCAGGGTTTCAGTGTAGTGAGCGGCTTCGACCTATAGGGGGTGCATTAGCCCGAGAAAGGGACTGGGGGGCTGCTGTCAGTTTGGTTGATATCGGTTGATGTGCTCTCGAACTTGGTTAAGACCGTTGAGACTGGTGGGGATACGTTCCTGTATGTGTATGACGGGTCGGGTCAGAGGGTCGTGAAGATCAATGTGTCCCAGGATGCTGCGACCGCGTATCTGGGTTCGACGGAGGTCACCGATCTGGATACGACCACCAACCATACGACTGACATCGAGCTTGAGAGCACGTCGTTTGTGACCGGGACCCGGTTCTATATGTTCGGTGGTG
>Ga0315543_1003341_pt1 | contig 14500 bp, 17 predicted proteins | sample SalMarSW160210MG_2_FD_203098 | JGI IMG/M metagenome (GOLD analysis project Ga0315543, IMG submission 203098) | Salt marsh sediment microbial communities from the Plum Island Ecosystem LTER, Massachusetts, United States - Salt Marsh Sediment SW1601-210 ...
GGTTTGCTGGCCTGCCTGCACATTGCCAGCGGAGGGCCAAACCTCCATCTTATTTACAGCACCTAAACAAAATCTTTCGATATCGTTTCGTTCAGGGCACAAGCTTGTTCCTAACGTCCCCACCGTATGGCTATTAAGGGTTTCCATGCTGCAAACTTGTCCACCGAGATAAATACCTAAACGGGTTACTGTGATTTGCATACTTCTATAACCCTTATTAGCTATACCGTGTTATGCGGTCAGCTATTTTTGTATGTTGCTATTTTTCCTTATGCTTCTCAATCGCTTTTAAAATTTCTTTTGTCTGTATGTTGATACTGTCCATTGTTATTGTGATGATCCTAATATCCGAATTGCTCTCTGAAATCTTATCAAGTTGAGTTGAAACTTTTTCTAAATTTTTATTTACTTTTTCAAGTTGTTTTTCAGTTTTCTCATTCATCGGCTGATTAAGCAATGTCACCAAGTAAATTATAAATCCGCTTAGCCCAACTGTTAGAACATATTTTAGAACTTCTTTGGTGAAAACTGAAAATCTGGTTGGTATCCACTTGTTGTCAATCACCAAGTTTTTAAAAGTTCGTAAATAAGAGATTCTTTGTCGCTGAAAGAATGTTGGATTTCCGTCAAGACTTGTGCATTCCATATAAGCCATTAGGTCGTTCCAGTTTTTCTTTAAGAAGGATTTATCTTTAAGTTTAATTGGGTCTAACCAAATTTCAAGAGTAATGATACTCTCAAGCTGTTTTCTGCTATCGGTATACGCTGGATAAATTGATATAATTACAAATCCATTGTCATCACGCTCATATAAAAGTGTTGCTCCAAATTCTGTCAATGCCTTCCAAGACCGTCCTTGTGTTATTGTTTCAAATGGTCTATTACCCCAAAATACTTCAACAATTCGATTGTTTGTCCCACCGGCACGACTTCCAGGACAAATGTTAAGCATATAAATATTTTGAAATTTCTCCGCATGTCGGTCATTGTCACGGAACTCCGTGAAAGTTGTCACCGCCGTCGTGAAAAATTCGTCAAAGTCGTTTCGTCTATCTTGTCTTGTCCGTGCCATAATTTATTGTTTCGTTGTTTTTTTAAGCTTCCGCATAACCTTAAGATTAGCAAGATACAAAAAAGCACATTACATTCTTATCTCATGTGCCACTGACTAGCCAATGCATTTTATTGTGTGTTGTGTATAGTTGCATTAAATTCTAGAACATGCTTTCATAAATAACAAGCCGAAATCACTTAATTCTACTTTATTCTTCCTTGTATGGCTTTGATAACCTTCATGTGCTCTATTATTACGGTGAATCTTTTTAATCCGAGTTAAATTCAGTATTTGTAAATGGTCAAGATACATTCTTCTATGTTCAGGAAAATATAATAAATCAGGCTTACAATTAGTCTCCAACAATTCTTCATTCTCGTATTTACCGTCATCAACGATGTCAAAAGCATAAGTACTTTCAATATCATTTTCTTTCATAAATTCTAGTAATTTAATTTCGTCTGGTGATAACTGTTGAATTATTGATGGAAAAGCAGGATGAGCTATATTTAAATGGTCTGCATTTATCGATTTTTCTAATAGATTTAGATAATAGTCTTTCAAATAGTGATTGTCATCAATAAAAGTCAATTTTTGAATAATCTGCCCAGAATAAGCAGTGTCAGGTGAAATAATTTTATCCGGGGGAACTCTATCCGAAATTTGTTTTAAATATTTTTGCAGTCTCTCTTGTAAGGTTGCTATAACTTGTAATGGCGCCGTAAACAATCTTACAGTCTTTATCAAATCAGTTAGTATCGAACTTACTTCACTTAAAGGATTACTTAATGAATCCTTATAAATTTGCAATACAGTATCTTTTCCGATCAATGCGACAATTTCCTCTGGGGACATTTCGCTATTTGTCATAGGTTTTTATTTATAGTAGATGGACTAAGGCAATTGTACACAACGGACAAACACTGAAATAAACTCTTCGTTTTGAAGTAAGTTATCAAATTGATACTGTTCTGAATCACTTAATCGTTCCAGTTCAGTAGCAACTTGCCTATTAAAGGCATCGAACTTTTTATAATATTCAGTTTCCACAAACGTCTCAATAAATACGCTGGAAATTCCTGAAGTCAAGAGTTTAGATAACTCCTTTAAAAAGACATGAGTTCTACTAACTGGTTTTGGGGGCATGAGATTATTATTTTTTGACATTTGTTTCAGTATTCTTATTTGTAAGGTAGTTAAAAATATGGATTAATTAACAGATTTTCAATTATTAATTTAATATAAAGAATGCCCAGAAACACAATTAATCGATATTTTCATAACTTGCAATTAACTTGAATTATAACATTTAACCGTTATTATCAATTATTAATATCTAATTCCGATTCATCATGATTAGCAATTTAATATAAAAATGAAAAACTCTACTCTTCATTAATTGTATTTCAAAATGGGTGAAATAACTATTCGCAGTAGAAAAGAACTTCGGACTTGGGTTTATTCTATGCCTGAATGTTCATTAGTTAAAAATGTCCTTGAAATAAAAGGGCTTGTTAGATTTGCAATAACTCTTGAAAAAATTTTTGGCCTAAGCATTAATGTAATTGATAAGAATCAGGGCATAAATATTATCCTTAATGAAGGTAGATACAGAGTTATAAGAATTGGTCAAGGAAATAACATTTCTCTTACGAAAGTAAAAAGCGTTGAATTACTTACTTGTAATGGAAATTGTAAAATATTCTGGTCAAATATTAATATTTGTGAGGCATCCAGATACTTGCAAATTGAGTGCGGAAATATTAAAACTTTAAAACATAGTAAAGGTGGAATTAAAATTGATAATTCATCTAAAATTGATTCTCTGGAATGCGATCATTCTAAAATAATTAAACTAGTGATCAAAGATTTAACTTTTTTAGAAATGAATAATGTTACTCTTGATGAAATACCAGTTTTTTCAATTTCATTTGTAAAAAAGTCCTATGAAAAAATATTTGGTTTTATTCCTTTTGCATTCAAAAAAAGATCCAATTTTCTATTGATGGATAGTGAAATGGATAAGGCTAAATTCATTAATTGTGATTTTTCAAACACAATTTTATATTGCCATAATAGCAATTTCAAAATAGAAGAATATAGAAATGTTAAATGGTTTCAAACCATCAGAAAATTAAAAGCTGATTGGAGAAAAACAAAATTACTTTCTCGTGATGAATGTAGAGATTTAAAACTCGTTGCACACAAATTGGAAAATTCTATAGATGAATCATATTTCAGAGCATTAGAACTTATAGCACATTCTCAAGAATTAAAATTATTTTCAAGAAACTTTGATAGTAAAATCACTTTATTTCTAAATAGAATATCAAATCGTTTTGAGCGATCATGGTTAATTCCTTTGATTTGGATATTAGTATTTGGTATAGTGATGTTTTATTTTACTTTGAATTTTTCAAAACTCGGGCCGATTGATTTCAAGGATTATTATAATGAGTTCAAATTTTTTTGGATATTTTTAAATCCTATTCATGATTTTGACTTCCTTGGAGATGATAAATCAACCTCGTGCTCTGTATTTCTTGATACTATTCATCGTATATTTAATTCATATTTTATTTACCAATTGGTTGCAGCTTTTAGAAAATTTAAAGTAGCATAATCTAGAGTAAACATAAACCGAATTTAGAATAAAGGCTGACCCTTTTGGTTTTCGACAAAATTTATTCAGGCAATCTTAAACAATAATTATGAATACTTCACTGATATTTGGAATCCTTGGTATTGGTTTAACAGTTTTAAGTATTATTCTTTTCAAGCGAAAAAGATATCCAGGAGAAATATCCTTTATCGTTCAAGAATGTATTGACCTATTTGATTCAATCGTTCAAAACTTTAATAGTATAAGTATTAAATTTAAGAATAGAAATATTAATAAAGATGTTGTATACCTTAAAGGTTCATTTATAAATACTGGTGATATTGATATAAGAACCGACATGGTAGAAGAGAATTTATTAATTACCCTCCCGGAAAAATTTAAATGGTTAGATGCAAAAATCACAAATTCCTCTTCCTATACGAATAAATCATTAAAAATAATTGATAATCGTAAGTTAGAATTTGAACTTGGGTTATTCAAAAAAAACGAATTCATTCAGTTTGAACTAATTCTAGAAATACATAATGAGCAGCGAATTAGTTCTACAAAACTTCTTGAAAATTCAATCAAACTTCATCATAGAATAGCTGATACAAAAAAAGTGATAAAAAGGGAGCTTACTGAAAATAAATTAGATCTTAAAGTCGCACTTTCAATGATTGCTGTATTTCTATTAATAAGCATGTTGAGTTTTTTAAATATTGATTCTGATCCTACTGTTTTACGTTTTACAGATGTATCAACGAATATTGATGTAAGTCCTACATACTATTCAGATGGAGCTGTTAAATTAAAGGGAATTGAATCTAAATTTGAGGATGATACCACCATCGAAGAACTTCTATGCTCAGGTAAGTATAAACCGAAAATATTTAAATTATCGGAGATATCTAAAATAAGATCAATTTTAACAATGAGTAGATTATCAATATTATCATTTGGAGGAGTTATAGTAATGATCATTATGATGGTAATTATTGCTTATGAAAATAAGAAAAACATAAGATTAAGAAAAATAATAACAGATAAATGAAAGGGTATCTTTTACATTAGCTTCTAAACATTATACATACTTCCATGTATTTCATTCAAAGCTTTTAGCTGTCTACAGATAACGTTTATCCTTTGTCAAGTCAATCTCATCTTCACTTTCAGGGAAAGTAGTATCGCCTCCCATGATTTCTATTATGATAGGGTGTGAAGTTTCATCAGAAACACTAATTGACTTTATTTCTTCTTCTTCGCTTTTAGTAATAATCAATGTTCTATCACTAGCCAGGGCTTTTATTTCTTCGAGTTTATATGTTTTCCCTGTCTCTTCATGAACGAATTTACTATCATTATTTTTATATTTCCCTGACTCCAGAGGATACAAAAAAACATCCAGCACCTGAAATTCATATTTTTCAATCATTTTATCATATTTTTCCTGGGTCAATGTTTTGACTTTATCCTGAATCCAACCCATACATGGAGCTGTAATAGTCCAGGTTCCATCTATGTTTTGTTTAGCAAATATGACACTTCCTCGGACTTGTTCAATTTGTTGTGCCTTAATTCTCCTGGCTTCATCCATATTGCCCGTTAAAATGGATTTTAGCAGTCGCTTTTTGTCTTTTAAATCGTCTTTCATATTTCTCCAAGTTTATCAATAATCATTTGGTAAATAGCCTCTAATTGATCTTCCGGAAGGTTTTCAATGATCTTTAACTCATTCACATACCCGCCCAGGTGTTTCATAAGCATATCATAAGCCCGTAGTCTGTTTGTTTCTGATTTTGCGTTTAAAGCCAGATCCCGGATTTCCAAAACAATATCACAAACCTTTAGTTCTGCTTGCTGGCTTATTTTTTCTCTGTGTTTCATGATTTTTTGATTGATTTCAACATTTTTCAACAACCGCTGTCCGATAGAATAGGCTGTTTTTTTAGAATATCCTGCATTGATTGCAGCTTCTGTTGCATTTCCCGATTTAAGGTATTCGCTTACGAATATGTCTTGTCTTGTGGTCATTTTTTAATGTTTACGGCTATATTTTACCCTACATGCCGGACTACAAAATTTTGCTGTTTTACGTTTTGGAATGAATTCTTTACAACATTCCAAACATGTTACGCTTGTTACGCTAAAATCTGTTACGCTATCTTTCAAAGCTTGCCTTTCCCAGTAAGTCCGTTGATACTCCCGTACCTTGTCCCGGTTTCTCTTTCTCCAATTACTATGGTATTCATTTATTTTATCCCGGTTCCTGGCTTTCCATTTTCGCTGGTACTCGTTCCTCTTCTGTTTTGCTTTCTCTGATAATTCCATATTCTAAGCATTAATTAAGTTCTCGAACATTTCATTTAATACATTCTCTTGCTTTTCAGATAAGGTTTTATAATGTTTCCGGTATTTCTCCAAGCCTTTTACATAACTCCTTTGTCCTTCGCTTAAATCGGCTTTTAACAGCTCTTTGATTTTTTTCTTTTGCTGATAATTATTTTGCCTTTGCGATGTCAAAATACTTTTCATGTCCTTAATTCAATTCTGTTAAGTTTCTTTCTTTATTTTAGTGACTCCGAAAAATGTTTCGTATCCTTTTTTCTTGTTGGTGAAAATGCTGTAACATTCTGATAATTTGAAATATAGAACAAGTGCTTTTCTCAGTTTAATAGGTTTTTTTAAGAAGTTCACACTATGTAATAACTTATTTATCAGTTAATTACAGGGTTTTCACCATCGTAATAGTATACTCCCTCCCCCTGGCTTCCCCTTTCTCTTTCCTTATTGTTTATGTTAACTTTTATTAAGTTTTGAAGTGAAAAATCAGAAAAATCCGAATTTTCGGTTTTCAAAGTCGGTTTGTCTCCAACAAATTTTGTCAACTCCTGATCCATTATATTTCTTACCCGGTTGATGTCATCGGTCGAAGTCATAATACTGTCATGTATTGTGACTGCAATTGTTTCCGGGTGTTTTTTATTGATTTTGGGTAGGATAATATTTAGTATTACATGAGATTCTATGGTTTGTAAAAGGATTGCAAGCCGTTTGAAGCTTTTAAATTTATTTCCTTTATCAAAACCTTTCAGGCAGACAATCCTCTCATAAACATTCGGAAAAGTATCATAAAAGCATTGATGTACTGGGCTCCAAAGTTTGGTACGTCCATAAAAGATAACGAACAGTTTTTCTTTTACTTTTTTTTTGGTAACCTCATCGTAAATCGAGTAAGATTTCATTAATTCTCTTTCCCTTAATTTCTCCCAAAAAAAACGGTAAAGGTTCCCGGATTTTACAAGAAAAAACCACATTGTAACATCCAATGAATGAATAGGTTGCAAAGATTTCACCAACAAGGAGAATTTTTCGTTTTTAGCTAAGTGTGCAACCTTGCCGGGATCAGTTAAAAGCAAAGAAAAAAAGTACGGTTGTGAATTTTTTACATCAATATTTGATAGTCGTTTTCCTTCGATTCTTATAAACTGTCGTAGTGATGAGGGTAGGTTAGTTAAGTTACTGTGGTATCTACCGGATGTTGGATCAATGGTATAAAAAATATCACCGTGGTAAATTTTCAGTATAGCAGATAAAGCATGGTTATATTTTTTCATGTCTTCAATGCTCTGTATAAAGTCAAATGCTTTTGGATCAATTGTTATTTTTCGAATGAATTTGTTTTGACCAGGGTACTTGTGAGTAACGTTATGCTTCAAGTTTATTTTTTCTAATCTTCTGATCAAAAAATTATCTGTCACTGGAAAAGCTTGATACTTGCTTTGGTATTCCGAAGTGAAGCTATAACTATACGAAAACACACCTGGTTTGTAATTGGTACTTCTTTTTATCACCCCCCAATTGATTAGAAAGGGTAAATAATCACGGCCGGCATTCCATATCAACTTACACAGATACTGCATTTTCAATGGCGTTTCGCCCTTATCTTTATGAATATGAAGGCTTATCAATGTCAGAATTTCTAAAAGATAGGATTTTTTAAATCCTGGTATTTCCGGTTTCCCCAGTTCAACAATAACCAGCAAATCATTTAGTACCTTTTCAGGAATACAGAAATAATATTTCTCTCTCAGTCCCATAACTTAGATTGTACTGCATTAACTTGTTTCCTGGGAAATAAATCCCGGTTCGTGGTGTAAAACCCTGCCTGTTGTTTTGAGATAGGGCATTTGTCCTTTTTCAGCAAATGGATTCTACCCTCCTTTTTCCATTCGGAAACGTACTGGCAGATGTTTGGACGCATTATTCCAGTTTCCACTTCAACCATAAGCATAGTTGCAGGGTTTCGCAGGAAAGCTTCAAACACAATCTTTTTTTGTGCTTCGAATTTCTTATCCTCAAGCATAGATTATTATTTGAATTTATTGGTTGTGATTTGAATTAATGCCGAATCAACTTCAGATTCCTTATAAAGCACCCTTGAGCCAAAACGATAAGCCGGTATAAGTCCTTTTTTAGTATACTCATTGAGTGTAGGTAAAGATATATTTAACCGGCCTGCAACCTCAGATCGAGTCAGGTAGTTTGGTTTAATTTGCTTTGGTGAGTTTTCTGTTCTCTCTGATCTGAGAGTTTCTGAAACTGTTTCCTTAACCCGATTCAAAAATTCATCAACCGTGGTTCCTTGTAGTATCAAAGTATCCATATTACATCAATTTTAGTTTTTGATGCAATTTAACTATGCTTTTCTATGAGTACCGGTTTCACACCGGTGGGAAAGAGGTGGGAAAATATTAATCTTGTTTGCTTTTTCTCTGGTTTTCCGATGCCATTAATAATTCCTTATTTGCTAATTCCTTTGCCTCAGGAGAAACCAAAAGAGGTATTACAGTTTTAATGTCATTCGCAGTCTGTATGTTACTAGCTGTTCTTTGATTTGGAGTATTTAATCTCCTATAATGCGCTACCAATTTTTTGCCACTATTTTGTTCAAAACATTCTAAAATTCTTCCAGCAATTGCATCTGTCACGGGTATCTTTTCATATTGACATAATAAAGCAATCTGTCGCAATGAGAGATGAATACTTTTATGAAATAAACTTTTATTATTCTTGTAGGATAACAAATTTTCCTTTAATTCTTTTAACCATTCTATTCGATTTTGAAAAAATCCATTGATCAAAGCCTCTGCAAAAAAAGGACTTGTATTTGTAAATGGCGTATGATTTCTTGTGAGTATTAAAAAATGTTTTCTTAGTTTATCTGTAAGAATATTGAAGTCTATATTGTCAAGTTTCTCATAATATGAAGAATCCGGTATGCTTTTGACTTCATTATAATCAATGGATTCCTTAACAATACTTATTCCTAAAATATTCAGTTTTATTAACTCTTCAATTTCCATCAGTGCATTATCAATGTTTAGCAGGTCAAATCTAAACAATTGATATGCAAGGAATCGTTTTTGGTTTCCTATCCCAATCTTAATTTTAGGAATCTTAATGATCGGAATTACAGTAGAATCCCGCTGTATTATAAATTCAAAATCTATTTGCCGATATCTATCAAGAATCTGATGTAACATGCAGAATTCCTGCGTTACTCTTTGGGTAGATATGAAATCTTTATGGGTTAATTTGTTACTATTCTCCATTTCTTAACTAAATTAATTATCCCTTTAGACTACCTTTAGTTGGATGCTTTTCTGAAAATACTTCATCAGTATCTTTGCATGTTCATCAGGTGTCACTTTGATATATCGTAAAAATGCTTTCTCTGTTTTATGGCCTGTGATACTCATAATTGTAATTGTCGGAATACCGGCTTTATACATATTGCTTGCAAAGCCTCTCCGAGCAGTATGTGTAGTCAATAACTCCCATTTCATCTGCTTTTTTTGGACTGTTTTCCCTGCCTTAACAATGGTTACACTTTCCTTTGCATTAAGTATGTCCATTTTCTGCCCGATCTCTTTCAGATAAGCATTCATTTTAACGTTACTTATTTCCGGAGGCAGGCTATTTTCAAATTGCCCCTTGTACTTATCCATAATAGCTTTTACAGTCCAGTGAATAGGTATAACAACCCTTTGGCCGGTCTTTTGGATTTGGATGTAAATGAAATCCCCCTGAATATCTTTTGCCTGAATACAGGAAAAATCAGAGAAACGCAAGCCAGTCCAGGCTCCGACCAGAAATAAATCCCTAACCCTGTCTAAACGTGAATTATTGGATAAATCCAGTTCATACATGGCCTGCAATTCATTTTCATTCAGGTAAATTGCGTCTGTATCTTCTTTCAGGACTTTGAACCGCTTGTAAAAAGTGAACTTATTCACATTCATTTCAGGGGTGCAGGCTTCGTTTAATATCCTTTTTAAGTTCTTTATGTGTTTGCCTATGGTATTGGCTGAAAATCCATATTTCTTAGTCTTTTTACCATTTTCATCGGATGAGGTTTGAATGGTTTCCAAATATTTGATGAAATCAGTATAAAAATCATTATCCATCATGTCGAAGTCAACCCGCTTGTTCTTATCCTTTGCATAGTCTTTTATACAATTCAGAGTTTGAGTGTAACTTCCTGCAATATCACTTCGTGAATCGGCTTTTTTTTCGATTTCAAGGCGTTTTTTTGTCTGGTCGATAAAATACTCCGTAAACTCAATAAACGTCTTAGGGACACAGTTTTTTGTTCCTTTCAATTCAGCTTCCAGTAACTTCTTATACTCTGCCGGACTGGGTTCTTCATTATCATGATCATTCTGATAACGTCTGAAAACATTCTTTGCAGTTGCTTCAATATTGTTCAATCGCTGGTTAAATTCCGGGTATTCCGAGAAACTCCTGGTTTCTTTGGCTCTCTGCTTCTCAAAGTCCCAAAATTTGGGTAAAACAGATTCACGGGTATAAAAAACAACCCGCTTATAATTGTAATTTACCACCAAATTTATTGGTGTCAACTTTTTAGAGTTGCGGCCTTTCAAATTGAAGTTGTAATTTGCCATAAATCAACCACTTAAATTAAACCAAAGCAAATATAGTTAATTATACGCATGGTGTCTAATATGGTGTCAGATTTTGTTAACTTTCTTTAATCTTTCTTTATTTCTCTTAACAGGTCATTTATTGCAAACCTCATTATTAGTGCGTTATAGAAGTATGTTTTAATAAAGTTAAATAATAAAAGTTGCAGTCCCGTCCAGACCGCAAAACTTCAAAATCCGATAACATTGTTATCGGATTTTTTATTTTTCTTAAGCATTGAATGCCCGCATTCATAAGCGAAAGGAAAATAAAAAAGACACAACTGCGCAGCAGTTTTGGATTTTATTCACTTCGTTCATGAGATCGCTTCGCTAAGTTGAAGTTTTGCAAGGTAGCCCCCGGCAGGGGAAGGGTCCGCGAATTCTGCGAATGCAGGATGAGCAATCCCATCCTATTACTTCAAAAAGGATGTGTTTTGATCGTTAGTTTTATGGTTGCGTTTCGTGGAATGTCAGAGCTTCTATAAAGGTTGTAAGTCGAAACGCATCTGCTTATTGTATGCTATACCCCGGGTTGAAACCCGGGGTTACCATAGTTACACCCCTACGGGGTGGTTCATCTGAATAGTTTCACACGTTTGACTCTGTTCAGCAGTACCAAAAAACTTTATAACCGATTTTGAAGTTTTGCTGGCCTGCCTGCCGAAGTATGAAACGAAGGCAGGGTAAACTATATCACTCGCCGAATCACGCCAAAGCGTGAGAAGGCGAGCGGTAGGGAAAGGGTCCGCAAATCCCGCCACAGCGGGATGAGCAATCCCGTCTTTTTATTGGTTTAACAAGGGATTTTTCTTTTTGGGGGTCGGATATGGGGTCGGTTTTCAACTTTGATCACCATGAATTTGCTATTTTTGGGGAATAAATAAAAAAATAGAGACAAAAATAATTATTGATGAAAATTCTAATACATTTATAGTTCAAGCAAATCTGCTTTAGAATTAATCAACCTCATTTCAAAATTACCATATTCTGACTCACAATATTTAATCTTGTTCCCATTTTTTTCGAAGGTGTTGATTTCAAAGTCATTCAAATTAGATTTTTCATCAGATTGCAATCTAATAGGAACTATCCAATTAAATAATTTCTTGATATAATAATAATAGCCGATGTGCTTAGGCTCTGTCATTTTGAAAAGTTTTTTTAAATATGAGCAATATCCTTTTGGCATTACATCTTTACAGGGAATTACTATATTAAAAAAATTACCATGGTTATTTTTATTACTTAGTGCAATATGAGAGGATGAATATTTAATACCTTCTAACTCATTTCCATTAGATCTTATCCATTGTAATAATAACTGAGGTATTATATACTCTGGAACAAATGGATAATTTGATTTTTGTACTTTAAGGGAGGACACTAAAATTAAAGGCCATGAAACTAAGAATTTTATAATAGGTCCATCTATTGTTTTTTGATCCTGAACATATTTCTTTCGGAAATATTCAACTCTATTTGATAAATCTAACAAACGAAATCGCCAATTACAAAAATCAGAATTCAACTGAAATCTTGATGCAGAAATATGGTTGATATTTTTAATTCTCATATCTTTTAAAGCAGTATATATTGAATTAGAGAGGTATAAAGATGGACCTCCAGCTATACTAAATCTTTTTGTCGTTATGATTTCCCCTTTTTCAAATGGAACATGAAAAAGATCTTTTTTTCTATAATGCTTAATAAATTTATTAGACCTTATTCTAAATAATTTTTGATCTAAAGCTAAAACAACAAATGATAAATAGGCACTTATATTTTCTATAGGTGAAGGATTATTCGAGAGGCATCTATCAAGTTCATTATATGCTTGTGCGGGTTTACCATTATAGTAATTAATAATAGTTTTATTTATTCCAATATTAATTCTTGTTACAAGATGTTTGACTAAGTCATTATGATTAACTCTCAAAAAGTTATCACTGTCATCTATAATGAAATTGTCAAGTTTTAAGATTAAATCACGGTATTCTCTAAGTTTTAGCTGAACATAATTTGGAAATGGTGTTCCTTCATCTTCTGCTGTTCTACTTTTTGGTAGATTTAAAACTTCACTCTGCAATAACTGCCTTATATTCATAATGTTAAGGTAATAATATTCAGAGTTTGATATTGCTTCCAACTAATAAATCCCAATTTATCAGGATATCAAAGATTCACTTCCTTAATATTATCAAAATTAAAAGCCTTTGGGCTTTCTTCTAACAAACTCATTATTATTAATATATTGATTAAAACTAAATATTGTATAGAATTTTGTTTTAGCTGAATTTTTATATTCGAGTAAAATTCTTAAACTTTCAAACTCATTAGGAAATTTTTTTATCCGTGGTCTTTTTGCAGGTATGCTTTCAAAATGCTTATAATATTCGCAATTTATTATAGTTGCTTGATCCGTATGTCGGATTGGTTCAAGTATATTGAGTTCTTCTACCTTGCTAAACCATATACCATTAATAGGATGCAATATTCGCGGATAAAATGCAGTTGTCTCTGAATTATTTCTTATAATAAGTTTATATCTCCAAGTAAACAAATATCTATACAAAGTATTCCTTGCATCAAGAGGTAATTTTGACAAATCATTATTTGGGCTAATACCCACTTCACTACTTGATGAACTATTTGAGACAATCTCAACCGTTAATTCAGGGCGACGAAAATATTTTCTGTATATCCAAGGTACAATTATTCCTATAAAAGCTACTAAAACAGCTAATATTCCGATTACTATGCTTTTATCGGATTTCATAAGTTCTCTATTTGCATTACTTTCAGTTGTTTTGATGGTATCAATTTGTGTTTCTTTCTCTTCGATTTTTATATTATTAGTATCAGCATGGTTGTGAGTATCAATCATTATTGAATCATGTGAATTCAATAATACAGTATTAGATATACATACCATAAGTATAGTTGTTAATACTAACCTAAATCTCATCCTAATTTATTTTACAAATGTTTATTTCTACAATTTGATGGTAGTTTTTTAAATAAATTCTGTATTACGCACTGTCAAATATTTTCTTTTTAATTGGCTTCAAAATAAAATGAAATTCCCCGTCCCTGAAATAGAATGCATCTATACTCTGATAAATAGACTCTTTTTTACCTTCATTTTTCTTAATATTTATATAGCATTTATCCGTATACTTGTATGACGCCAATATTATAGCTTCTTTCTCATAGATAGAATTATCGACAATCATTAATAATTTATTGTCCTTAGTTTTTATGATAAAGTCTTTCATTTTTTAACTTTTTTTTATTCAATTTTATCAGCTGTCGATATCCATCCTTCTTTATCATATTGGCCAAGCCTACCATCATTTTCAATTAGAAGATATTCCCCATAATCATTCTCATATGCAACGACCGGACATATTGACCACCCAAAACCGATTTAAGTTGACCACCTTCACCGGAGCAAAGTGACCACCCCCAGATTTTCACTAAAGAAAGAACTTTTTCATATTATCGATTCTTAAACAAATTTAATTATTTTCTTCTGTTGAAGATTTTCTTTTTCTTCTCATTGATTCACCTGCCAGTTCTATTCTGTGCGATTGATGGATTAACCGGTCTAAGATTGCATCAGCTATAGTTTTTTCACCGATTATTTCATACCAGCCTTTAACCGGTATTTGAGATGTAACCACCATGGAACCTTTTTTATGCCTGTCTTCAATGATTTCCAATAAAGCTATTCTGTTTTGATTATCCAGGGGCTGCAGACCAAAGTCATCTAAAATGATCATATGTTGCCTTTCTAGCTTGCTGAGCTCTTTTAAGTAGGATCCGTCTGCCTTTGCCATTTTAAGCTTTGAAAAT
>Ga0315543_1003348_pt1 | contig 14479 bp, 14 predicted proteins | sample SalMarSW160210MG_2_FD_203098 | JGI IMG/M metagenome (GOLD analysis project Ga0315543, IMG submission 203098) | Salt marsh sediment microbial communities from the Plum Island Ecosystem LTER, Massachusetts, United States - Salt Marsh Sediment SW1601-210 ...
ATTTACGTTTCATTTGGGTATCCCTTTCATTAAAAACTTCTAATTTTATCGGATACCCTCTAATCCACAATGGTACAGTTTTTGGGGGTCAGGCCAGAACCTACGCCCTTATATGTAAATAAAAAGACATCTGAGTAGGTGCGATGAAATCGCACCTACTTTTCTTTGTGACTTCTTTCTTATTCATACTTTTATTTGTCAGATAGGAGGTACAGCCAACTATTTTTTAAGAACAACACTGATTGAGAAGATCTGAGGACAGCGTTTTAACCCAACTTTTTAACCATCAGCCGAAGACCATCCTTAATATTGTAAGGACAGCACTGAAAGTCCGATGCAAACAGAAACCAATCTCATAAATCTGAGCAGCTTTATTTAACTATGTGGTGCTGACACTTACTGAAAATTGATCGCATGCAACCATCCATCAAGGCAGGCCGATCAGAGTCTTCAAGCTGATGTAGCTAAAAACAAAGTAGATATTTTAAGTGAATAGTCTTTTCGATTAATCAAAAGGACTATAAGCATTTTATAATCTTATACCTCAGATTGTTCTATATATCGATTTGGCAGGGACAACCAGCTACTATTTATGAGCGTCACTGGCGATGAAATATAGGGAAGGCTTTTAACGATGCTGTCCTTTTATCTTTTCATTGAAGAGGAGGGTTACTACACTACCTTTTAATGCCATATAGCCAAAAGAACAAGGTCTTGCAACAGTCCACTACTGGGTATTACCACCTACTGAAAATTGACGCATATCAGCCTTTTAGGAGGCGGTGCCGGATTAGGAAATAGGTATGGTGCGAAAAGAGGAATTTATCGTCAAGGTGGGCAATGAATTAGATACAGCGGATCGAGAACGGATACTACGTGGCGTACCAGATTGCAGAGGCGCTGGAGAAAACGTTGAAGTGAAATTTGCTTTAGCCTTTAGCAGATTTCTCCACTCCATTCGCTACGCTCGCTCCGGTCGAAATGACTTTGGGCCTTTTCAATAGAGCATTGAGTTCTAAAATCTTTTTTCCTGCAAATCTTTAATGAATCCGGACACAATTTATTCCGATATAGTATTTAGCAGCGTTTGCTACGACTACGACTTGGAGAATTATTAATGGTCCAAAAGTTCTCATTTACAGGCCGAATACGAAGCTTTAGAGACGCATTCTATGGCATTGGTTTAATGCTCAAATCGCAGCACAACGCCTGGATACACGCTACCGCGTCTGTTCTCGTCCTTATTGTCGGGGCCATATTGCACACTACAAAGGCAGAATGGTGCTGGTTAGTCATAGCAATCATGTCCGTTTGGATGGCAGAAGCGTTGAACACGGCGTTGGAATTTTTAGCTGACGTGGCATCCGATGAGTTTCATCCGGTAGTAGGAAGAGCAAAAGACGTCGCGGCTGGTGCGGTGTTAATTTCAGCTATAGGCTCTGTTGTGATTGCCGTGCTTATTCTTGGGCCGCGCATAATCGGATTTCTCAGTCGTTAGGTTCGCTCTTGCCCACCGAAACGGGAATATCAAAATCCAACTCAATCGGCTCGTAATGTATCTTCGGTTTGTACGTTTTTGAGTAATTATTTCTGGTATTCGTCACAGTAAATGTGCCGTTACGCTGCGCAGATACCTTTATTAGCTTGCCTTCGCACTTTTCCTCCATATTGGCGATGAAGTCCTCTGGTGCGTTTTTGTCCTTGCCGGAGATGGAGTAATGCAACTGCCAGAGGTCCTGCAGGCCGGGTGAGCTTTTGAGGATGTCCAGCACCTCGGGCTCGCCGCCCTTGCGGGCTCCATTGTTCATTATGGCTGCTTTCGGTTGTAGAGCATGAACCAAAAATTTAGAGTTGGATACCTTAAAGCCGTGATGGCTCACCATGAACAGGTCCACCGTTCCAATCGGATTATTTGGGCACATGAGCTTATACTCGATGGTATTGAGCAGGTCGGCCAGATCCAGCATGCGAAATCCGCCGAACTCAAACAGCAATCCGACGGATGCTGCGTTGTCGTATTCATCTTTATAGTCCGGCTTTGTGGCTGTGTCGCAGAATTCATTGGGTTGACCGGCTTCCGGCAGAGGTTCGGAGAGCACGTCACCGCCTGAAGTAACGACCGTAATCTTCAAGTCTTTCATTGTAATCACGTCGCCGGGTTTGACCGACATGCGTTTTCTCTCGCCAATCACTTCGAGGTATGGCTCGTAATATTTCTTTTTATCCCTTTCGTTTGCCGTGGGCAGGACATCGCCGTGGTCCACGAATACCCGCCCGGGTATTTTCGCGTCCACTTGTGGGATGTTGCCGGCGTGGTCGGCGTCGTAGTGGGTAGCGACGATGTAATCGAACTGCTTGATTCCAAGAGCCTGGGCCGTCTCGACGATCCGGTTTGTATCTCGGCCGTCTTCTCTTGGATAGCCGGCGTCGATGAGCATTGTCTCGCCGGCGGGCGTCAGCAGGATTATCGCCTTACCTCCGCAGGTGTCGATAACGTAGATGTCCAGCGTTTCGGACTTCAGCGAGCCTTCAACAGGTTCATTAGAGTCGCTCAGTTGAGCCGCTGCAGAAGCCATGGAGATAAGCAAGAACGTCAATAAACAGATAAATAGAGTTCTCATAGAATCTCCTTTATTCAGGAATTCAAGAATTTTCGACTTGCTGCAGTTACAAGCCCGCCTCCGACGGGTAAACCTCTAAATTTCGGAGCATACCAAATACAGTCAAAAAAAGCAAGGCTAATTTCACGCATTCGAGATTGGCTTTGTTTGGGTTTGTTTTCCAGCAGGTCTGCGAAGTCGTATATTTTCCTAATCCTTTGTGTCAAAGAACTTTTCATTAATTTTGTCCTTAAGCAAATTGGCTTTGTTTTGCATAAAATAGGGCCGACTCGCCGTGCTGCCCGCTGTGTCTGCGACTCGTCGCGACAGGCGCCCGTCGCAGCAGGTTTGTAGAAGATTCTCGACAATTGTAGAACGTAGGGTGCGAAACCTCGCACCATTTCCATATTCCCACATAATCTTAGGGGGATGGCTTACGCCATTTGGTCGTAGATTTTGCCATTTTATGTTCCGCCAGAGGTGGATAAACTTCTGTCCTTCCATCTTCGCTAAAGCCTGCCCGCCGTCCCGTCCGCCGGAAGCCTCTGGAGGGCGGAACACTTTCACCCTTCGTCCCTTAGGGACTACGGAGACCTGCCCGCCGTACACTCTGGGCAGGCGGGACGGGCTGGGCAGGCGGGCTACGAAGGACAAGCCGTCTTCCGTCATCTGTTTTTAATATCCGCTAACGATGATATGCTATACTTTTATGTACTCAATACGCGATACAATATACGCTAGATGCGTTACGAGGTCGTACCTGCTGCGACAGTGCGCCAGCACGGCGAGTTATACCCAAAAACGGCTAAAAAACAAGCAAAATCTTTTCTCGTCTGCCCTGAGCGGGGTCGAAGGGTCGAATTCAGGGGAATCAAATCCTGCCTGCCCTCGAATGTTTACCCGCCGTAGTCTGCTTTGACAAAGGCAGGTCGTAGTCGGGGGAATTGTCTTGACGTCTCTATCAGGCATTGCTTTTCTCTGAGGAAGAAGGATTCGTCTCTTGAATTATTTTGTTAACTGCAAGAAAACGCTTCATGTCAGTGAACATGTTGAAAAATATTGGCTTACCAGAAAATGCAAGCGGCGAGACCGGCCCCACGGCCATAAATGGAAATTCCTGAAGGTGCCGTGCAGGAAAACTCTGTGGATCGCGGAAAGACTGGTAGAGTTCCAAGGAGCGTTTGTCTCCGCCAGCGAAATCGCGCAATCGATCGAATTCATTGCCCATTGCAAGCCCAAACCCGAAGGCTAATATCCGAAGTTGTTGGAGTATCTCATTATCGATACCGCCAAGGGTCTGACTTATAAAGAGCCATCCAAGTCCGTACTTCCGGGTTTCACGAACGGCTCTCCGCAGAAGTGAGCGGAGTCTCGAAGCCTCAGTATCCTCATTAATCCTCCCGCTTGGCGCATGACGATGGGCTTCATCGAGAACGACCAACACGTTGGCACTATGCTGTGCCCCGAGTGAAGCCGTTGCTTGGCTGATCAAGATATTAAGCAGCTTTCCGAGCATACGTCGTTGTAGTTCTTCAGACCAGAATCGCTGGTTGCCCTGCCGGGAAATGTCAATGACCACCACCGGACGGGGACCTCCATCACCGGTTGTCCCGAGAAGCATATCGATAATGCCTGGGTTCTGCTGAGAACCGTAATTATACAGTCTTCTTCGGTTATCCCCACCGCTAAAGAGCCGACAAATCGGATACCATGACTGATTAAAGACCTCTTGCAATCGCGTGTCATCATCTAGCAACCGCTGTACCCGCTGCTGAAGCTCTTGGGCTCGGGACTTTGTGTAAATGAATGTTGCGTTGTCCGGATTATTAACAGCTAATAGGACATCGTTCAATGCCTGTAGAGTCCCCAGTTGGTCAAGACTGTGCTTACCCTGCAAAGCATTTCGGATGACTTCGGCCGCTTTGCGAGCATTGTCTGCAGATCGACTTGGAATTCCGAGTTGTTCGAGGAAACGGAGTGCTTGGAGCATCTCCTCGAACGTATCCCAATCGTCTAATTGGATGTCAGCAATTCGGTAAACGTTAATTTTCCGACCAAGGGTGCGCATAACCGCGTCCAGTTCTAGACCCTGCTGGCCCACCCGTGTGCCCGAAAGTTCGAGTGAGAACTCACCTTGTGGATCGATAACGAGAATACCAAGACCTGGATGTTGAGCGTAGGCACACAGCATCATTTTAGCCAGCCCTGACTTACCTGAACCAGTCTTTCCAAATACCCCAATATGATATGCTTCGCCTGCCCCACCAGCACCGCTATCGAAGTGCTTGAACCACATCGGGTAGAGAATCTCGTTTGCGTAAGCCTGTCCCAAATAGAATATCTCGTCCTGATAGACATCCAGCAGGTTATCCAGAAGGGTCTGGGTCACCCTTGCTACGCGTGTGCCGGTTGGTGGCACCATCCCTAAGACTTCGGGTTCGTAGCCATTTTCCACCTCTTTGAAGGTTGCCCCAACTACGAGATCCGCGGTACGGGTATCTTGGCGGTTCGTGATGGGAGGAATTTCACCCGTCCGCTTGATTAGATTCCTGAATACGGAATCTTCGTGCCATCGGTTCTTTAACTCGATACCTACGATTTGACCAACAGATACTATCTTCCGACCATCTTGCACTGCTTGGAAGGAAGTTAATGCACCAACCAGCCGTTCTTCGGTGGCCTCTTGAAGTAGATCGAGAGTAAGCTCGGTATTAGTTGATGGACTGCCCACAACGGCTACATCTTGATTTTGATTGTCAGTCATTATACACCTCCACGTCCGCCTTCGGTGCGGTAATTCTGTAGGAATAACATTGTATTCTCCACATCTGGCGAGTCACTGACAACGTCCTGCGCTACAACTTGTTCTATGACAGAAACTCCTGAGCCTAGGCTTTTCACCATGCGGTCAGCAAGGAAAAGAGGATATGGCTCAAACACAGCCGGGCTGAAAATCTGCCGCATGATGCCTTCCAGCGCGATCGACAACCGCGTCTGGCTTTCTGCAATTCCCTTTGGCAACTCCATCCGAAGGGCTGGGACCCACCCGTAGGGTCTAAAATAGACGACCCGAAGATCCTTCAGTCCTAACAGGAGTTCATCCATGTCTGCTTTGGGGCAATATTGCTGTGGCAAGTGATCAACCTGCATGCTGCTTGGCTGGTCGTCTGTGTGTATCGCAAGCGGTGCTGTGTACTCACCGGGATTCAAGATCATGGTCGCAAGTGTTTTGCCATCGACAGAAACAGGGGGATGAACATAATTGCTCTGTACGAGTTCATTTCGCGATGTGAACTTGGGCAGCGCAACCGTTCGGTTACTAATAAGAAGGCTCTCAAGCCTCTGCAATACACCGTCATTCCACCTTCTAAGGAATTCATTTCGCAGGCTCTCAGCGCAGTCTCCGAGCTTTGTCAGACCTTGGTTCAGATAAATAATCAATGATGAAAAGGAACCGTCCAAAAGAACAATATCGTGAGGAGCATTGGCAGCAAGGAGCATTTCCATTGAAACCATCATGCCCCGTAGAACTCCGACAGTATCAATTTGGTGCGGCAATCCATCCACCCACATCTCGTGGTAAGGCTCTGGCCAATGGCGCGTTGCCTCTTTTGAAGTGCCTTCAACTGCAATGGCAGCTGCCGCACACAGGTCTATGGCAGTTAAGCGGTGAATTTGATATGAACCATCAACTCCAACAACTGAAGGCTCTCTTGGTACATCGAGGTCTGCTTTCCTCAAAATAAGACCTTGGTCGCGGGCCTCCGCTGTCAGTCGTTCTCTTTCATTACGTAAACGGTTCAGGTTTTCAGAAACTCCCTGCGCAACTGGCGTTGCCTTCGCCAGAAGGTCTCGAACGAGAGCATCAGGAAGATCTGCGAAAGTTTCTGTCATTTCTTTTGGCCCTTTCCGTTACCATTCTCGGAAGACCAAAGGCGATAATTTTCTTTTTTGAACTGCCTATATTCGGGCTTTCTTTTAGCCCTTGCGTAAAGCCATCGAGAGATAAACAGTTCCGATAACTGAACTGCTGGCCAATCGTATAAATAGGGGCGTGAGATTTCTCCTCTCAGGAACCTCAAGGCTTCACGACCAAGAGGAGCCACGAAGATCTCCCTCCGTATCCCATGGTAGATTAGATTGGCTGAAAGTTGCAGCTTTGCAAGACCTTTACGAACCACTTCCCGTTTATTTCGAAACCCATATCCCCAAGCTTTTTGTTTAGCTGTAGGTTCACAGTATCTTTGCACGTAGGCACGTAGATCATCATAGACTCCATTTGAGAAATGAAATTCTCCTGATCCTTGTGTAAACCCAACACTTGTCCAGTAAGCGTGACCATTAATCCTTATGCGGTTGTAAATCGACGATCGTCCTAGGGCTGAAGCCGTTGTAAGAAGAACTAGATATGTCGGACGAGTCTTCTTCTTGATCAACGACTCTCTTCCCGAGTACCTTTTTCGAAAGGCTTGTCGTATTTCGTTACTACAGGCAAGCATGGCTACCAGTTTACCACCAAGAAGATAGGAATAAGGTGGAATTGCCCCTAGGACGAATGCATCCATTACATGATATAGTCGATCCTTCTTAGTTTCTTGGTCCCATCCGATCCAATGGTCTCTCGCACGCATTGCATAAACAGGATCACCAAGCCCTAGAATACCGATAAGTTTATTATTATTCTCGTCCATCACTAAGAATCGAAGACGTCTTCCATATCCTGCTGAAACTGGAATGCTCCAATGAAGACATGTATAACGGAATAGTAGTGCCTCCTCGGTGTCTGGATTTACAACCACAATTTTAGGCGACACCTTCGTTGGTTTGACTTGCGAACCATCAGCTATGTAGTCGAGAAGTTCATCTTCATATCTTTTGATAATAGAACCGGATTTTTCAAGTTTATTTGCTACGGCGAGTTCATTCATCCGCCGGATGTCTTCTTTATTCGGTTTCTTATTTAACCGTATGACTCCATTATGCAAACGATAACCCTGCTTTCTAAGGGTTTTGATGATAGACTTCTTCAAATCTTCTTTTTTCAGAATACTCATTTTTTATTATCTATTTTTTTCAGTGTGATTAATCCGCATACTTTTCTTTTTCTTTTGTGGATCTGTGATATTATATATCTTCTACTCAGACATTAGCGAGTCGAATCTTAGACATTCAATTTTCCATCCCCAGTATCATTGCACAGCATGGCTAATGCCATTATCGGCTGAAGTTGAAAGAATTGCATTTATTATTTCATACCCAATAGTTGGTATTTTTATCGTCGTGCGTCGCGCGTATTGCGTCTGTCGTCCCCGCCTATGGCGTGCAAGCCTCGTCCGTCATCCGTCTTCTATCTTCCGTCCCTTCCGGTCATTGGGGCTTTTTCAACAGCCCCACATTCACCCATTTTGTCTGTGAAACCACCCTGCCATTTTCCAAATTTCGCGTAGCTTCCCCGTTAGAAACGTGCCTTTCGTTCTTCTGACGGGGTCAAAACAGTGTTAATCCGTCTAAATCAGCGTCTAAAATTATATCGAGATCATACTACGCGGTAAAAAGAAGTTGATAAGGTGTCCCAGATTTCACTAACAACTTCAGATTGAAAAGGTATAGCCATATTTCCAGCCTTTGCCGCTGGTATCTTCCTCATATCCATGGGCCGTCATTCTCCTTTCCCATTGGCGGGCAGCCGTCTCGGAAGTGAATTGCTGCATAACTCTGAAGTCGCGAGGGTTTCCATGTTCCAGTTTTTTTCTTTTCGGCTCATCCGTAAGTCCTGCATACTTCATAAAAACCTCAAAAAAATGGGTGGGGGTTCTTAATAAAACTCCTAAATTTCATTCTGAAGCGCAACACTTGTGTTTGCTTAAGAATACCTCTGCCGGAATCCGATAGTCTAAACTGGGATTTCCCATAAACAATTGTATATCCTTGCTTGGTTACCCCGACACCACTGAGCAATTATTTATTCTTCTTTTCTCTTTTTAATTTTCGTTTTTCCTTTGGATTAAGCTTTGCATTTTTCTGTTGTTCTCTTCTGCCTATATCTTTTTTCCCCTTATCGCCCATATCTGTTTCTCCTTGCTTGAAAATGACTTGTATTTCTTAACCTGTCCCTGAAACCTGACCTTTCATCAGGGATATAGACTTAACACATGCAGCTTTGGTAGTACGGTCACGATGTCTTAGCCCTTGCTCAAGAACTTCCAAAGCCATTTTCTGCATTCTGCCATTCATACTCCTTAGTCCGTAGGCTGCTGCCTTTTTAGCTGTCCTTGGATAGTTGCCGAATAATGCCTCCGTCAGTATTGCTAAGCCATCCTCTTGTTTCCATGACAGATTCAAAGCTGCCAGTCTCGCAGTTGAAATATTGCCAGAGAGCAATTTCTCCCTGAGCTTTCTGAGAAGCTCAACAGATGCTTCGTCTCTTTGGCGCTGCGATGATTTGCTATTATCGAAAGTCATAAATCGATCCTTTTAAAAAAGGGCTAAGAGCTTGTATTTTATCAGCCTTCCTCCTAAAAACACTCTTTTTTTTTCAATCCCACCGCACCATTTTAATGATTGCTTGTCTTCATTCAACCGATAAGGTCGGCCAGTGCTCAATAATCAATTTCATATCAGCCGAAATCCGGGGACACTATATGAATGTGAAAAATCAAAGGACAGCATACCTATTTTATTGCACAGCATGGCTAGTGCCATTATCGGCTGAAACTCAATTAAATCCATTCCATAGGACCTATCCCGGCGCGCCGGGATCAAATCAGCATCAAATGCGCAACTTTTATCCGCCTTTGGCGGATTAATATGGGAAATACAGGTGAAAACAAATTGCTTGTTAAGCAGAAAAAGCAGGTGTGATGGAAGGGACCAGTTTAGCCTCTCTGATAGCGAAAAGGTACTACATAGTATCTGTATTATTCGGTTTATCCAATATGATGATAATGATGATATGAAATCTTAGGCCTTTGCTCCTGAAGTATCTGATCTAAATGTATACGACAGTAAGCCTCATGGTTATAGATACTCAAGATATGCGTGCAGTTCGGAAACATGCATTTCCTGCCCTCAGGCGAAGCCTTTAGTGGTTTTTTCATCTTTACTCCTTTAGGTAAACTTTAGCCATTTTAACACTGACTGCCTTCGTTATTGAGTTGTTTTGTTGAATTTCACGCAACTCGACCTTTTGAGAGGAAGTTGTGTTTATTGCTCAAATACTTGTGAATAAAGAGTTAGGGGCCGCGATTTTTGGCTAAACCCCACTCCTTTAGGTAATTCACCAAACAAAAAAGCCACAAAGGTTAGTAGTCTTCCTTTGCGGCTTAAAGATTTCCTAATCTTTTGTACTTTATTTATTATACCACATTATTGGGCTTTGTCAAACAATCTTTTACTAATACTACTCTGCTACTCTGCTCAGCGCAGCATTTCGATAACTATCTTTGCGCTCTCTTTGCCGAATATTTTGTTAAAATGGCCGTGCACTTTTCTTCGAATTGGTTTTGATGGGTTTGCTGCCACAGCCAACTCGAGCTGGGTTGCTCCACAGCACAACGAGCTAACGTTTATGGCTGCTCCGTTCCCGGCCTGACCAGGTTCACGCCGTTCGTTTGCATGGGACCCGGCTGTCAACATCACTTATGACAACAGTGTCCCATCTCAATCAACCCTCGGAAAAGAATTCAGCCTCGCTGTAGCGGATTGCGAGTACAGGGTACCGCTAGCACCCCGCTTAGCACGGCCAATATTATTAAAGCCGCCAGCGGCTAAAAGAGCAACAACAAAATGTAAGTGTTCCAAAGGTTGCGGGATGATTGTGCAAATTTTTTACACTTCCGGCGGGCTTGTTGCTAACCGCCGTAAAAACTTTAATGAAAACCGAGAACAAATTATCAATCCAAAACTAAGTTATATCCTATAATTATTCTATTTTACGCTCCCCAAGGGAAATAATGGAAAAATTTTGTTTGTAGCTGATTGTCACTGCTCAAATTATCTTGACTTTTATGAGCTAAAACAATATACTAATACCATAATCGCTACCGGGGTGGTTGTAATCGGAATGGGGGGTATTTCAATCTCTACCAATTAAGTACACGGAGGAATTCGGTTACTATCGACGCGTTTCAGTTTAGTTGCCGGATTAAATCTACACAAATTGTACATTTTAGGGGGGTGCATAATGAAAATGTTTAAAACAGCAATGGTTCTTTGTGCCGTAGTATTTCTGGCCTTACCATGCGCAACAAAAGCCGGTCCTGTTGGTACTGTGGATATAGCACATGACGGTTATGGAGCGAGTGGTTATGTTAAAATTTGGGGCGGTGGACACAGCGGCGAAAATACTTATGGCGGTGTCTATATGCTCGATAAAACCGACGGTACAGGCCAGGGAAACATTTGGCCGGATGGCCAGATCGGCAGCTTCTGCATCGAGCTACATCAATGGGCCAGCAGTAGTACGCTGAAATATGATGTGGTTGAGCTGGATGAGGTAAACAACAGCTTTATGGGTGGCCTGGTAGGAACCGAGAAAGCCGATTATATTTCTGAGCTGTGGGGCAGATTCTATGACTCAGCTTGGGCCGACGGCGGACCATACTCCAGCGAGGAAAAAAGCAAGGCCGAGGCTTTTGCCGCAGCTATATGGGAAATCATATATGAGGACATGCCGACATCTCCGCTGGGCTGGGATGTCACGGATGACGGCTCCTATGGTCCACATGGTTTCAAGGCCCAGTATGTTGATTCAACCGTCGCTAATAACTGGTTACATGCCTTAACCGGCAGCGGTCCAAAGGCAGAGCTTCTAGCCTTTGTCAACGCTGGAAAGCAGGACTATATAGCTCAGGTTCCAGAGCCGGCTACTGTGTGCCTGCTGGGTCTTGGCGGACTGGTTTTTCTGCGCAAACGGAAAGCTGCTTAACTTAAATAATAGATAATACAGTCAGATGAATTCAGGGGCTGCGCTAACTTTCCTTCGCAGCCCTTTTTGTTTTGCCGAGCGTCCTCGAAATATAAAAAATCCCATTCGGAGCCGCTCGACTAATGCATGGCAAATTAGTGGGCTAAATCCGCTACTGAGGCATCCGGTTTTGTAATAAAACCAAATATACGGACAAGGCGCATTTATTTTATATGAACCGTATGATGTCAATGCTACCAATGACGCATCCGGTTTCTTTTGGGAAAGACAGAAGTCAATAAAACATATCCAGGAATTTACGAATTAACAACAAACTTGTGAAATTTTCACGCCGGCGGTTTTCTTTGTTTCAGTTTTTTATGGGCTTTTCCCGAGCATGTAGAGTTCTTATTGGCGAATAACGAGGAATCTATATTGAATGTAATTCGTCAAGCGGAAATTACGCAATCTCCACAATTTTTATATAAGAGAAAAAAGGCAATAATACAAATCTGGAGGGTTGCTGAAAAGGCAGAAGACACAGTTCTTGTGACCCCGTCTTCACGATACGTTGATAGCATTGACAGTGCTACCTTTGTTAATGGCTGAAAAGAGATTAGGTATTCGGGGAAAATGGGCGAGAGTATTTGCGAGCTGATGATTTGCATCTAAAAGAAAGCACGCTTTCAGAGATAGTTTTAATAGCTGACAAGCCCGAAAGGATCAGTTATAGATAAAAACGAAATGTTTAATTTTTAAAATATAAGGAGATTACAGTGTGGTGGACAGCGTACGGTGAGCGGGCGCTTGAAGGTGCTGAAGCCATACTATTCGCTGAGACGTTATTAAATTTGGTGGAAGAGATAAAACTTAGCTCATTTAATAACTGTTACATAGGTGTTCAAATTTTTGACGAGCTTACTATCGGGCAAAAGATTTCTGTTTTATCCACCATCGGAAACGGCTTATTGAGAACGGACGTGCCGTGCGTTAAGCTAACGGAGGTAGCTGAGGGTGCTATTGCATCGGTATTCGAGCATTTGATCAACTTAATAGCTGTTGAAATTGATGAGCCTGCGTTTGATTCTAACTGGAGAGTAAAGGTGATTGACGCCAGAAGGGCAACCGAAGGGCAATGCGCACTTGTATCTACATGCAATGATCTGGAGAAATGGATTGATGAGGTGGAGATTCTTGCTGAAGGCATACTTTGGGATGTAGTTTACGATGACGATTATATATATCTTGATTATTCAACAGAAGATCCCACATGGTTAGCAAACGTCACGGGAGTGTTTGAAAACTATTATTTTGAAGCGGTTTATGATTTATCCAAGGAAGATATCGACAGTAAGCTTAAAGAATTAAGAGAACTTTGCCTGTCGGTAGTTGAGGCATCATAAATTGCTTTTTCCGCTCTCGCAATTTTTTATCTATGTATTTCATCGGTCTAAGAGCCCGAGGGGCTACGTGGCCATAACTTGTCGCAATCAAACAACGTCGCTTTGTCCTTGTTAAACGGTTGCTCAAATCATTTATCATTCTTACAGCATTCTAAAAACAATCCCCTATGAAACGTATAAAATAATCCCACGTAAAACGTAGTACTAAATAAGCAATATTTAGCCCCCGGTTTTACCGTGGGGGTTTTTAGCGTTTTATATTTTCGTAAATCAGATTTGTCTTTGTGGGACATTTGTGTTAGATTAAGGTCTATATTTTTCAGGAAGTATAAAATTGGGGCAAACACTTACTTATAAGATACTTACAGAGCATCTGGTTGATGGCAAGCTCGCTGCCGGCGAGCAGATTGGCATCAGGATCGACCAAACGCTTACCCAGGATGCAACGGGCACAACAGCTTTTTTGCTTTACGAATCTATGGGAACAGGCAGAGTTAAAACCGACCTTTCTGTGAGCTATATTGACCATAATATGGCCGGTTTTGGCCCGGAGAACCATAATGACCATTTATATCTGCAAAGTGCTGCTGCAAAGTATGGGGTTTATCATTCACGTGCAGGAAACGGTATCTGTCACCAGGTACATCTGGAGCGGTTCGGCAAGCCTGGCACGACTTTATTGGGCAGCGACTCGCATACTCCAACCGCCGGAGGTATTGGTATGCTCGGTATTGGCGCCGGCGGCCTGGATGTGGCGGTAGCAATGGCCGGTGGGCCATTCTACCTGGCCTGTCCGAAAGTCTTAGGAGTTAAACTTACCGGAAAACTTAATGATTGGATAGCTGCAAAGGATGTGATTCTCAAACTGCTCAGCATCCTGACTACAAAAGGAAATGTGGGCTGGGTAGTCGAATACTTCGGAGGAGGTGTTTCAACACTGTCTGTTCCGCAGCGCGCCACTATAACCAATATGGGAGCGGAATTAGGGGTCACGACAAGTATATTTCCCAGCGATGAACAGACAAGAAGGTTTCTTGCTGCCCAGAAGCGGGAAAAAGATTACCAGCCCTTAGCGGCTGATGCTGATATAAAGTATGACCGTGTCATCGAAATTGACCTATCTGAGATTGAGCCGATGGCTGCCTGTCCGTCTTCGCCGGATAATGTCAAGACGGTAAAGCAAATCGCAGGCGCTAAAACAGGGCAGGTTGCGATAGGAAGCTGCACGAATTCAAGCTTTGCTGATTTAATGATGGTAGCGGAAGTGCTAAAGGATAGGCGCATAAATAATATGGTCGAATTCGCAATTGCCCCGGGCAGCAGAGAAGTTCTGAATATGTTGGCGAAAAACGGGGTGCTGGCGGAAATGATTTCAGCCGGCGCCCGTATTCTCGAGACCGGCTGCGGGCCGTGCATTGGCATGGGCTTTTCACCGGCTGAGAACATAATAAGTCTGCGCACGTTCAACAGGAACTTTTCCGGCAGAAGTGGCACAAAAGGCGATCAGGTCTATTTAGTAAGTCCGGAGACGGCGGTAGCTTCGGTTCTGACCGGCCGAATTACCGATCCAC
>Ga0315543_1003349_pt1 | contig 14477 bp, 12 predicted proteins | sample SalMarSW160210MG_2_FD_203098 | JGI IMG/M metagenome (GOLD analysis project Ga0315543, IMG submission 203098) | Salt marsh sediment microbial communities from the Plum Island Ecosystem LTER, Massachusetts, United States - Salt Marsh Sediment SW1601-210 ...
CCAAGGACTGCCTGCTGACCCTCCTCATAAAGCGTAATCTGGTCGTATTCGCTCGTGCTTATCCCGATGAACGGGTCAAGCACTTCCGTCGCGAAATGATAATGGAAGGTATACTCCTGACAGTCCTGGTAATAGACTATATTGGCGTCATAAGGTGACAGGATAATGGTGAACTTCACCCAGTCCGGCTCACTTGCAGAGGTACCAGCCACGCGAAACGGTTCATTCGGAAAAGATATCTCGCTTTTCCAGTAAGGCGATGGCGTAATCGTCTCACCAAATACCACCGAGGCCGCCGCCGCAGCGAACACGAAAAGCAGCACGACCCCACAAATATTCAGATGTACTTTCGCCATCATTTCGGTCTCTCTTCGCTGGATTAATTCTTGTGCGTATCCTCCAATATAAACGGCTTCTTATGCAAGCAACTGCAATAGATATTATAACAGATGTACGTGAAAATATTGATATTTGACCGCAAAATTCATATCTTTTCGACTTCACAGGCTGAAACACCATCGAAAGGCCACCAGAAGGCTTGAACTTTATGGCAAATTTGATATTCTATTGGAAACCAAGCCCAGCGGTGTAACTGGGCAAGAATATAGAAAATTATATGGGGAATGCCGGTCTATCTAAAATCGTGCAGGGGCCGGGGGAACAGTGTTTACTTTTCAACTATCTTTGTGTGTGTGTGGGTAACTTTTTGACTTGAGTATCCACTATTCTGTAAGAAGAGCCCTGGGAAGCATAAGGCTTGACAAGAAAAGGGCTGTAGGTAGCAAGTAAAGAGCATGTGAGTTTATTGTACATCGAAATTCTTGAAGGAATAAGGCTATGAGCTTGATAACAGCGCAAGATTTATCCAAAACGTACCTAAAGGGAGAGACAAAGGTCGAGGCGCTAAAGGGTTTGAAGTTCGAGATTGAACCAGCCTCCTTTGTTTCTTTTGTTGGTCCTTCCGGCAGTGGAAAGACCACACTCTTGAACCTTATTGGGTGTCTGGATAAGCCAACTTCGGGTAGCTTAATGGTAGATGATACAGATGTCTCAAGTCTTAATACGCGGATGGCTGCAGCTTTCAGGGGCAGGAAAATCGGCTTCATATTCCAGGATTTCAATCTTATTCCTGTGCTCACGGTGTATGAAAATGTGGATTATCCACTCGTTCTGGTACAGAGCACCCCTTCCAGTGAAAGAAAACAGCGTATTCTTGCGCTCCTTGATGCAGTGGGAATGGCCGAACAGAGAGACAAATATCCCGACCAGATATCAGGCGGCCAAAAACAGAGGGTGGCTGTGGCGAGGGCCGCATGGGGCGGGTGTGTTCAAGGACCTTCACGAACCGGACCCAAAGCGTCGATACAAGATGTTCTTTAAGGGACGGAGAATCTCTGTGGCGTTCTCTCATGATTGACTCCATTCGGCGTTTCTTCACAACGGGAAGGGTATCAGTTTTTCGGGTGGACAGTATGATTTTGGTATATTATGCCCCCAAATATGCCGGTGTCAGCCTATTTCTCCTTACGCTTACACTCCCGACATGTACCAAATATCTCCATCCTGTGCCTGACAGGGGTAAAATTATGCTTCTTGGCCAATCTTTCTTGCAAATATTCAATTTTTGGACTCAGCACCTCAATAACCCTGCCGCATTTAAGGCAAACCAGATGGTCATGGTGCTGATGTTGGTATTCATGCTCAAAACGCTTGACGCCATCTCCAAAATCAGCCTCTCTTGCCAGGCCGGCGTCGCACACGACTCTCATTGCCCGGTACACAGTCGCAAGACCAATATTGGGATGTTTCTTTCTGACAAGCTCATAAAGGTCATCAATCGTTGGATGTTTCTCCGTCTTCAAGAATACATCGAGGATTTCCTCTCGCTGTTTGCTGTGGAGCATACCCCTGTTTTTCAGGTACTGCCTGAAGACCGTCTTTGCTGATTTCATACATTCTCCGAGAATAGTTGACCATAATTCTCAATCTCATCTTGCCAGATTCTACAATAATCCAAAATCCATGTCAACAATTTTTATGCAGGTTTGACGATATTGACTCCATTAGGGCGTTGCCTTTCAACAAAATGCAACTCTTTGTTTAATAAGGGCTTATAGAAGATTACCAATTGCTCTTTGTATAGGCATACATGAGGGATGGGCTTTGAGTAAATCCTGCCTCAAAATTTTTTCAAAAAATCCCCAAAATACTTGACAACAATTTAGAGTTGTTATAAAAGTAATCTATATTGAGATTGAGAATCATTATCAATATCATTCAGTACATAGAAGAGTAAGGACGTTAAAATGTTTGAGAAGAAACTTGAGTGAGCATAATGAGTGTTTTTTGTACGCTGCTGCATGAAGTGATTATGTTATCAGTTTCGCCGGTGCGCTTATGTATAAAGGGGAAAACGGTTTCACTCTAATCGAGCTTGTGGTAGTGATAGCCATAATCGCGCTGCTGATGGCGATTCTGCTGCCGAGCCTCATATTGGCCGGGGCGCAGGCGCGGCAAGTGGCTTGCGCAGCGAATTTGCGTAATCTCGGTTTGGCGCTTGTTTTCTATATAGATAATAACGACCAATGCCTTCCTCCCGCTGAACCGCGCGACAAGTTGGATACTACTTCTGAAGATAACTGGTACCTGAATAAGGCCTTGCTGGCCAGCATGGATGTAGAACCCCAACGGGATGCTGATGGTATCGTTATAGGACCGCCTGCAGCTCGAACCGTGCTGACTTGCCCCTCGCACACACAACCAACAATGACGCGCGATGTGTCACCTTTATTTTCTCCAGAAGAACGCTCGTACGCTTTAAGTTATATGATGAACGGAACGTGGCGCCTGTCGAATAGAGGCGGTATTCGCGGAGATCGCAGACATTCCACAGAATTTCGAAAACCCTTTGAGACTCTTGCGCTATCTGATGGCAACGGCTATTACTCAGCACGCGCAGTCGTTTTATATGAGGCCTGCCCGGCAGGTAACTTCGAATATCGACACAGAGATAATATAAATGTGCTATTTCTGGACGGGCATACAAGGGCGATGAAGGACAGGGAAGTGCCTATGGGCCGAGCGAATCGCTATACCAATTTCTGGAGCGAAAAGAAGGAAAGGTAAATAACAAAAAGAGAAGATGAGGGTATCTATCGTGAAACAATTAACCAATATTCTATTATGTACTTGGACTCTGACCACTCTTGTCAATCCGGCTGGTGCTGCTTACGTAAAGGGGCAAAACTGGGCGGAAAAGGTTGTAAGCTACACTCCACGAATTCAAAGGTTCGGCACACCCGGATGCGCTGGCGGTGTTCTTATGGACCCACATACTACCTGGTGGGTTCTGGGACCCAGTGACTGTGACCAAAACGGAGACATGGATGCCTGGAGCACGGATGCGAATGGACAGCAAACAATTGATTATGACTATGTGGCGGGATGGAAAGGCGCGGGGCCATTGAACGAAGACCAGGAGATGATAGTATGGTTTGATATCGGACTCGACGATTATCAAGATGCAAATGATTTGGTGATTCGTCTTTACTGTGGTTACAAAGCCAGAGCATCGGTATGGGCGAGTGTTGATGGCAATGACTTTACCAGAATAGGTGAGATAGTGGGTCGCGACGGCGGGATTCCTGGCACTCCCGGGCTATTGTACGATGCGTACTTCGACTTCGGCGGACTTTTTAGCCAAGAAGTACACTATGTCAAGGTGCATCGCGAAGCAACTGCTCCGGATACTGGGATGTTCTTCGATTCTTTTGCTTCCGCGCTTGTGATCGAACCAAATACCTGTGAAGAAGTGGATTACTACGGGTGGAGCTTAGGCTCTGATCTCTGCCGGGATTGCTATGTTAACTTTCGGGACTATGCAATCTTTGCTGACAATTTAGGGCGGTGCAATGATCCAAACAACGCGGATTGTAACTTCCCGGCTTCTTTATCTCTGGACGACCTACCTTCATCCTGTTATGGTATGTGGCAGAGCGGCTACGGTATTGATTCTGACCTGAATAGGGATTGCTACATTGATCTTCTTGATCTGGCCGTCTTTGCTGATGAGTGGCTCAAATGCAACTATCTGCAAGATGGTCGGTGTCAGCCTATCTGCTCGGCCTCCGATACCTGACCAAATCAGACACAACATATATCTTTGAGTATTTTCACGATGCGACAGGATTCACTGAGAGCGAAATGACAGATTACTTCTCGTTCATAGACAAGGGTTACGATACGTATCTTACATCAGGCGATGATTCTCTTTTAGAAGAAGCATCAAACGCAGCCGGTGGAAGCTACAACAGAAAAAATCCCATGAGAGACTATTTCTATTTACGCGGCAGTCAGAAAGAGCCGTTTGATATACTATATTTTACGCCCTCACTAACGGGGATATTTAATATCAATGATGGAAGCTTCTCTGTTGGCCCCGAATTATTGTACACCGGAGTCAAAAATTTAGAACTGCGACTCAGAACAACCTTTCTTATCGGAGACTCATACACTGAATACGGAGAAAAGCAGAACGATTTCTGGATAGGATTGAGGGCAAGGTATTATTTCTAAATCGCGGTTAATGGTATCTATGGCCGTACTCACCGCCGGCTGCCGGCCACAAAAAGGGTGAAAGACGGGATTCGAACCCGCGACCCCTGGATCCACAATCCAGTGCTCTAACCAACTGAGCTACTTTCACCATAATTCTTTCCCCGCCGAAAAGCCGATTCTATCAGCCCCGACCATTTACGTCAATGCCGAAAAAAGGTATCTTGGAGATTTTGCGATTTTAAACTTCGACCCTGATTAGAAGGTAAAATTCAACGCTTAAATGATAATTTTAAATTTCAAAACGTTTTGATTTTTACATTGTGGTTTTACACTTTGCACTTTAACTTTTTAACTTTTGTGTATCACGGCGATTTCGCAAGTTTGAACTTTGAATCCCCGTCCGTCGATTCTTAATTCTTCATTCTTAATTCTACATTCTAAATTCTTTTCGTCATTCTGAACGGAGCGAAGCGAAGTGAAGAATCTCACTTCTTCATTCGAAATTCCTTGTTCGATATTCAGTATTCCTTCAGGCCATTGCGACCAGGCCTGAGGCCGACGTGGAAATCCCGCTCCCTGTCATTCCTACGCAGGCAGGAATCTATTGTTTGAACATTTGAATTTTTTTAGGTTTTAGGGACCTACCCTGCCTGCTCTGAGCCTTGCCTGTCCTGCCTGTCCTGAGCGCAGTCGAAGGGAGCGAAGCTGAACGGGTCGAAGGAAGCGAAGTCGAAGGATTAGGATTTCTTGTTTTCCTCAATAAAGGTAGCGTCTGCAGCTTGTTCGCACACGCGGAATCTGCATAAACTCCGGTCAAAGCCCATCGAACAGACAGCGAACACCGCCGGGTAATTATTTATTCTTCTTTTCCTGTTTTAACCTTCGTTTTTCCTTTGGACTAAGCAGGGCCTTCTTCTGTTGTTCTCTTTTGCCTTTATCTCTTTTTCCCTTATCGCCCATATCAAATTCTCCATTCATTCAACAATGATTATACAGTCTGGTTGGGTGTGCAAGAAAACTTATCTGCCTAAGGCAGTTGCACACGCCGATTTTACTGCCTGTATAACAAACCCCCGTTGACTCGTCAATACTCGTCTTGTCATTTTGAGCAAATATCTACCTGCCTATAAGGCAGCGAGGCAATCTCTTACCACACCTTGTCATGCTGAGCGCAGCGAAGCATCTGGCCTCCGAATTGATTCAACCTGTATTTGGCCCAAAATTCAGCGCTGCATAATCTCCGTACAACTCTGCTGCCTTGGCATCATAAGCCCTCGCTGCCGATATCTGGTCGTCAAAATAACCAATAAAAATCGACTTGCCGTTACATGTTATTCTCGCCTGCCACTTTCCCGCCCTCTTTAACCACGTCGCCCCTTTATATTGCGAGCTGCAATTGCCCCTCTGTTTGCGCTTATTCCAGGTATTCTGCTGCCTCGTAACAACTCGAATATTTGCCCTTCGATTATCCAGGCCGTTATGATTTATATGGTCAATAATTTTACCTTTCGGCTCACCCAGTATTTCTCGATGCATCCTCACGTTTCTTTGTCTTCCTTTGTTGTCCTTACCCGTCCGCAGGGCGTAGAATCCTCTTTCAAACCGTGCCGCAAACCATTTATACCCGGCGATTCTTTCGTAATCCTCAGCGTCCACTATCGCGAATTTTCCCTGGGTAAGCGGAATCCTGCGGAAGGCGCAGCCGTAGTGTCTTTTCCGGTACCGAAGCATTAGCCATACTCGCAGCCGGAAGATAAATTCCGGCAGATATATCTTGACGTGAACCGCTCGCAAAAGCTCTCCTGCACGAATAAACAAGCCACAGAGTTCACCGAGAACACAGAGAAGTCATCAATAATTTTGTAATTTTGAGCTTTTTTGTGGCTAAAACGGACTGTTTCGTGGAACTTCTGCCCCTTTTCTTGCCCGGCTGGGCTTATCGTGGGCGGCTTGCCCGATTCGTGCGGTTCTCCGCAAAATATCAGCCATCTATATGGCTGGTTTATATTATACCAAACTCCCCCTAAATGTTCAATAAAAATCAAACTTTTTTTACAGAATTTCCCCCTTTTCCTATGAATTCCGATAGTTTCTTATAATTTACAATAGTATCTATAACTTTCACAAATCACATTCAAAATAAAAAAACAAAATACGTTTGACTAAGCATCAACACAACAATATAGTTGTGTATATGATACCAGATTTCGTAGATATTGGCGGTCTATGGAAGGTTTTGCCACCTGGGGTGCATGATGCAACACTTGAGGAAGTAGAAACTCGCTTTGCATCATCTGATCATCGGAAACGCCTATTTGCTGGTTTTAAAGAAGGCATCACAGCTTTACGTAAAGCAGGATGCCGAGAAATTTTTCTTGATGGCAGTTTTATCACAGAAAAACCTATACCCGGTGACTTTGATGTATGCTGGGACCCCATAGGAGTAGACGATACAAAGCTGGATCCTGTTTTCAGTGACTTTAATGATAAACGGAAGAAACAAAGAGAACGCTTCCACGGGGAATTTTTTCCAACTCATTTGCCCGCAGATGGGAAGCACATATTTCTTGATTTTTTCCAAATCGACAAAGACACGGAAAATGCTAAAGGTATTATCTGTATAAAGTTCCAAAAGAGTTGACGAAAAGGGGTATTGCCAATGATAACTAACGAAAGACAATATCGAATCACGAGTGCACAATTAGAAAAATTCCGAAAAGCAATTGACGATTTTGATATCAAAGCCGTTATTAAACAAACAAAGTCTAAAGTTCTGGCAAAGGCAGAACTAGACGCACTGCGTAGTGAATATGAAAATCTTTCTATGCAACTTCACGAATACGAAACATTGAAATCTGGAACTGTTGAAATACTAAAAGCATCGAGCTTGAAAGAGTTGCCAACTATTCTTATAAGAGCACGTATTGCTAAAAGGCTTTCACAACGTCAGCTTGCAGATGCTATTTGTTTGAAAGAACAGCAAATCCAGCGGTATGAAGCAGAAGAATACGCTTCTGCGAATTTGCCTCGACTTGTTGAGGTGGCAAAAGCTCTTGGCCTAAACATAAGTGAGGTCGCTGAATTCAGAACAATATCGCCAGGACCTCTTGTTGATACAGAAAAAGGTGATTTGGCATGGGACCAGTTCCCGGTTAAAGAAATGTACCGCCGGAACTGGTTTGAGGGATTTTCCGGCTCATTGGAAGATGCTGTAGCTAATGCCGAAGAACTTGTCAGGGACTTTGTGGAGAATTCTCTTGATAATCCAATACAATCTGCTGCACGTCAACGTGTGCGTTCAGGAGGTATCGTGGATTGGTATGCCCTTCTTGCGTGGCAATGTCGAATTATAGGCCTCGCTAAAAAAAATGAAAAGGAAGTGGCAAGCAAATACAAAAAGAAAGCAATTACCAATGAATGGTTGAATAAACTTGTCCATATAAGTATCGCAAAAGATGGTCCCCAAAAAGCCATTGACTACTTGCATGGTTCCGGAGTTCGTTTAGTCGTTGAACCACATCTGCCGCAAACGCATTTAGATGGGGCTGCATTTTTGCTTTCTGACGATTCACCAGTAATAGGGATGACCCTACGTTACGACAGGCTTGATAACTTCTGGTTTGTTCTTTTACACGAGCTTATCCATGTAATGAAACATCTACACAAGGGCAATATAGAAAGCATATTTGACGACCTCGATGTCGAAGCTGGGGACATCGAACATGAAGCAGATGAGTTGGCAGGTGAAATACTTGTTCCTGAAGACAAATGGAATACGGCCTTGGCCCGTTATTTGAGAAGCGAAGATTCAATCAAAGATTTCGCGAAAGAATTAGGTATTCACCCGGCAATCGTCGCGGGGAAAATACGAAGAGAAGCGAAAAACTATATTATTCTGACAAATATGGTCGGACAGAGTGAAGTAAGAAAACATTTTCCAAACGTCTGCTTTTCTTAATATAGGGGAACATAATGAGCTTTAATCATACCCACTATATGCCATGTCTTCGATGGAAACAGGGAGAGTATCAAGCCGTATCGCGATTACCAATCAAGACAAAGCGTGTATTTACTCCGTTGATAGAAGTTCCAGGGATTGGATATGACTTCGAAAATGAAACAAAAGCGAAAACAATAGACGAACATCTAGCTCCTTTTGCAAAAAGAGTTCTTGAAAAATGGGGAAGACAACCCTGTTTTGTTGATTTAAATCTCATTGGGCCTAATGAACGAATGGCCACAGGAGTTCATCCGGTGCGTTTTATATTCAATATACTTCGAGAGAGGATGTGTTCAGCCATATCTGTGACTGGGTTAGATAGGAATAATGCTTATCAGCAAGAAATCAAAAATATTATGACTCAGAACAAATCTGGTGTTTGCCTAAGAATAAAAATAGAACAAGCTGCAAAAGGATCGCTCAAGGACGACCTTGATTCTCTGTTGTCGAGATTGAAGGTTAAAACAGAAAGCTGCGACCTCATTATTGATTTAGGTGCACCAAATTTTATTCCCCTTGAAGGATTTTCTAAAGCGATTAAGATTATTGTGAGTTCTTTTCCTTATTTGGATGATTGGCGAACCTTTACAATTCTCGGCACCTCTTTTCCGAAAACTATGAAGGGAATTAGAAAGGGAAGTGAAATTGTTCCTCGTTATGAATGGAAATTATATAAGATTTTGATCGCTGGTTTCAGAAAAGCAGGATTGCGACTCCCCACTTTTGGTGACTATGCCATTAATCATCCTGAGATTCCTGAACTTGATTGGAGAGTAGTAAAACCTCCAGCAACAATAAGGTATACTATTGAAGATGGCTGGTATATTGTAAAAGGGGATAACGTTAGAGATTACGGTTATAAGCAATATCACAAACTGAGCCAAATTGTTTTGGCTTCTCGTTATTATTGCGGATCGGCCTTGTCATGGGGAGATGGTTATATTCAGACATGTACAAATAAGAGTGCTAAAACCGGCAACCTTTCTACATGGCGGCAGGTTGGTACAAACCATCACATCGTGAAGGTAATTCAGGACATCGCCAGTTTATACGCTTCTTAAAATACTTTCTGACAAATTTTCGAAGCTCACAAATGTTTAATGTGTTTACGAGATGCTCATATAATACCTCACGTGGCTGGCGAAGTATTTTGGACGATAGGTTTTTCTGCCGTAATATTTCTTCTACTTCATTACGCCATAATAGTCGTGCTATAGATATTTGATCGACATCTTTATTCGTCTGAGCCTTACGGATTGTATCAAAATTGACAGCACCTCTCGGGCCCCTTACAGATAATATCACTCCCCACCATGTAGGGATATGGCTTTGAATAGATTTGATATAACGATCACCCACAACTACGGAAATTTTGTCAAAAACTGCATTATATGATTCGACTTGGTCCTTAAGCCTGCGAAGTGAATCTTTGTTACTCTTGATCTCATAGCCAATAAGATGACCGTTAACCACGGCAATATCGGCCCGACATTTCCCATGATTCAAGCCAAGTTCGTCAATCACAAGTGTATCTTTTTGGGCATGTTGCCGTCGCAGTCTTTTTCTATGAAAGTTTTGCCTGATCTCTAAATCATTCATAACTTACCAATTTTTTTTATTAGACGAGGATTTTCCAAACAATCATACACAAACTCAAAATTAAGTAAAGAAGAAAGTGTTTCTTTCAATACAATCCCTTTCATAATATGTATTTCGGTTTTATCTATTAATATCTTGATTTTACCTAAATAACTCAAACTGACCGATTTTAGGCCGCAAGGAGTTTTTCCAAGCGGCGAATAACAGGTTTTTCATGACTATATTTGATAACATCTTGAATGTTCTCCTGCCATACTATCCGACGCATGCGATCTTTAAGTTTGCTGATAGGTTCAAGTCGCATCACTTTCTTGGATTTGTTTTGGCCTTGTGCATGATAGGCTTTTATGCCCACATGGGTCAGGCAGGCATAGGCAGCATCAACCAAGTGCAGGTGTCTAACCACAGCTTGGTACCGCAATACACGGTAATCGCCCAGCCCCAAATGCTGCTTCTCGTCCTTGATCAGCATCTCAATAGACCATCGTTTCAGATAGTCAGCCACAACGGTTCTCATAGAAGCGAGCAGGGCATCAGTGACAATTGCGATATGCTTGCTTTCTCCCCTGCGACGCGAGAAGACAATCTTGACTGTCCCCAATTTATTCAGTCGCCCAATTCGCTCAGCCAGCCTATACGTTCCGGTTTTACGCAGGCCAGCGATGTTGTACCACTTACCACTGTTTCGCAGAACATTCCTGCCGTATTTGCCAAGTTTGCGTTTAACCGAACCAACCGTAAACCATCGATTAGACTTGCCTACACCAATATAATGCCAGTTTCGCTCTTTGCAGGCATTGACGACTTCTGGGCACAGATAGAAGGCATCAAACAGAACTGTGATATAGAAATTCTGTGGCAAAGAAGCATTTCTGATTGCCTCGGCAGCCAGTTCCGTAAGCTTTTGGAAGGGGATTTCCAACTTGGCAGTATGTTCTTTCTTAATGTACAACCACGAGCCCCACGGGATGGTAACACCACGATAATACAAACTAACCTTCACGATGGTATGGCCTGTTCCGTACTTACCGGTGGCGTGATGGCGCAGTTTGCCAACAGCATCCATTTTTTTAGCATGCTTAAGGGTTTGAGTATCATCAATGATGAAAAACAGATGCCGGTTCTTTTTCGTAAACAAACTCCACAGCATGTCCAAAGCAATCTGCTGCATTACAACCGAATCATTCCAGATGCTGCGCCAGAGGAATTCACCATGATTGGTCCTGTGGGTCGAGCCTCGAAGTGCCCTGGCCAGGCGGTCAATAGTTGCGCCGTGACTGATGGTGATTGCCATTATCAAAGCCCAGAAGTGCTCCCAAGCTCTTTGGGTAAAATGGTCTTTGACAGGCCTGAAAAAACGTTGCAGTTTTTTTGGAATTCTGCCGATTGTAATCATATGGCCTCTCCTATGATAAACACTTGGTACTACAAGTGTTATCGTCAGAGTAGGCCATTTTTGTTTGATTTTTTCCGTAATCATAAATTCACAAATCGGTCAGTTTGAGTAAATAAAGTTGGGCTTCAGTCCCCGAAGGAGCTGAAGCCCGTTTCCCGGTTAACCACTGTCCGCCGAACGCCAAAGCATCCAACGGCTCTCCCCAGGAATAAATCAACCAATTAACCTTTTATGAAATCTATCGCGAAGCGATTCCACAATTTTACATTTTGCATTTTGATATTTAATCTTCTTTCACTGCCGCCTGTGCCGCTGCTAATCTTGCTATCGGCACCCTGAACGGCGAACATGAAACATAATTCATCCCCACCTTGTGACAGAATTCTATGGACCTCGGGTCGCCGCCGTGCTCGCCGCAGATGCCGACCTTCAGGTTAGGTCTGCTCGACCTGCCGCGCTGCACACCCATAGCAACAAGCTGGCCCACCCCTTCCTGGTCCAGTGTCTGGAACGGCTCATCTGGAAGGATATGCTTCGACAGATAATAAGGCAGGAACTTGCCCGCATCGTCTCGGCTGTAGCCAAACGTCATTTGCGTCAGGTCATTCGTTCCGAAGCTGAAGAACTCCGCAACCTCGGCTATCTGGTCCGCCGTAAGGGCCGCTCTCGGTATCTCTATCATCGTACCCACAAGATACTTGACGCGCACGCCCGTTTTCTTAATGACCTGCTTGGCCGTATCCACCGCCACCTGCCGCTGGTTCTCAAGTTCCGCCCTGGTCCCAATAAGCGGAATCATAATCTCGGGATAAACCTTCACGCCGCGCTTGGCAACATTGCACGCCGCCTCCATAATCGCCTGTACCTGCATAGCGGTAATCTCAGGATACGTGATACCCAGCCGGCAGCCTCGATGACCTAACATAGGATTCAGCTCGTGTAAAGACTGCACCTTTTCCCGTATCGCCTCCACAGAAACCTTCATCTGCTTTGCCATTTCTTTTTGGCTGGCCTCATCCTGAGGCAGGAACTCATGTAACGGCGGGTCCAGCGTTCGAATCGTAACCGGAAGTCCGTCCATCGCCTTAAAGATGCCGGTAAAGTCTTTCCTCTGAAGCGGCAGCAGTTTCTTCAGTGCCCTTTTTCGACCTGCTTTGTCGTCGGCCAGAATCATCTCCCGCATGGATGTAAGGCGGTCCGGCCCAAAAAACATATGTTCCGTGCGTGTCAATCCGATACCCTCGGCGCCGAAACGCCTCGCTAATTTCGCATCTTCCGGATTGTCCGCATTGGTTCGGATATTTAACTTCCTCAGTTTGTCCGCCCACGACATCAGTTTCTTGTAGTGAACGTTCTTCCCCGGGTCGGCGGCAAGCGAACCGACTTTACTTTCATAGACAACGCCCTTCGTGCCGTTAAGAGAAATCCAGTCACCTTCACGCAGCTTTTTCCCCTTTACGGACAGGACCTTCTTTGACGCGCTGATATTCAAAGCCCCGCAGCCCACGATGCAGCACTTGCCCCAGCCCCTTGCAACCAGGGCCGCGTGACTCGTCATACCACCCTTCGCGGTCAGAATCGCCTGCGCCGCCCGCATCCCGTGCACGTCCTCAGGACTGGTTTCGTCACGGACAAGAATGACCTCTTTACCCTTCTTGGCCCAGTCTTCGGCGTCGTCGGCGGTAAAAACGATTTGCCCGAATGCACCGCCCGGCCCCGCCGGAAGACCCTCTGCAAGTTTATTGGCCTTTTTTTCCGACTTCGGGTCCAGCATCGGATGCAAAAGCTCATCAAGCTGTTCCGGCTTGACCCTCAAAATCGCCTCTTTCTTAGAGATAAGTTTTTCCTCGCACATCTCCACAGCCATCCGCACCGCGGCTGCGCCGTTGCGCTTCCCGACTCGCGTCTGCAGCATGTACAGTTTCCCATCTTGGATAGTGAATTCGACATCCTGCATGTCACGGTAGTGTTTCTCCAGCCTCGTGCGGATATTGGCTAATTGTTTATAGAGCTTCGGCATTAGTTCTTCCAGAGATGGAAGGTGTTTGGAGGCCTCCATTTTCGAGACCGCGTTGATGGCCTGCGGTGTCCGAATACCGGCCACGACGTCTTCTCCCTGGGCGTTGACCAGAAATTCACCGTAGAATTTATTCTCACCCGTAGCAGGGTTGCGCGTGAAGGCAACGCCCGTGGCGCTGCCCTCGCCCATATTGCCGAACACCATCGTCTGCACGCTCACCGCTGTACCCCAGCCGCCGGGAATATTTTCGATTCTGCGATACGCCACCGCCCGTTTGCCGTTCCAGGACCGGAAGACCGCCGAGATAGCTCCCCAGAGCTGATCGTTGGGGTCATCCGGAAAATCCTTTTTAAGGACCTGCTTGACTTTTTTCTTGAAGATATTCACCAGTTTTTTCAAGTCGCCGACATCCAGCTCCGTATCAACCTTGACGCCTTTGGCATCTTTCATTTTTCGCATTTCTTTTTCGAGCTGCTGGCGAATACCCATCCCCTCCTTCGGCTCGATGCCCCCCGCTTTCTCCATAACCACATCTGAATACATCATAATGAGACGCCTGTATGCATCGTATACAAACCGTTCGCTGCCGCTCTTCGCAACCAATCCCGGCAGCGTAGACTCAGTCAGACCAATATTCAAGACAGTCTCCATCATACCGGGCATCGATATACGAGCTCCGGAGCGCACGGAGAAAAGAAGAGGATTTTCACTGTCGCCGAAGCGCATCCCCATGATTTTCTCGACCTTCTTCAAAGCTGTTTCCACTTCTTCCCTGAGTGCTTTCGGGTACTTTCCGCCTTTATTCATATAGTGAGTACAGACCTCGGTTGTAATGGTGAAGCCGGGCGGAACGAGGATGCCCAGCTTTGACATCTCCGCCAGGTTGGCGCCCTTGCCGCCCAACA
>Ga0315543_1003352_pt1 | contig 14445 bp, 8 predicted proteins | sample SalMarSW160210MG_2_FD_203098 | JGI IMG/M metagenome (GOLD analysis project Ga0315543, IMG submission 203098) | Salt marsh sediment microbial communities from the Plum Island Ecosystem LTER, Massachusetts, United States - Salt Marsh Sediment SW1601-210 ...
GCTGGCGGCAAGCGCGAAGAGTTGCCTGGGCACGCCGAAGAATGCCTTCTTGTCGAAATCGGCCAATTCGGTCCCCTGGAGCTTTTTCAGGTCGTCCTCGGTCGGCAGGCCCATCTTCCAGTGCATCCAGACCATCTTTTTGTTGTTGCCCGAGACGGCCGTGTACCGCGTGATGGGTTTGCCCGGCTCGTCAGTCCAGTTCATGAACACGATCGAGTGGGGCGAACCGCTGGCGCCGATAATCGAAACGTAGGAGCCGGGCGGGATCAGGCGTCGCTTCTTTTCATCCGGCCAGGAGGCGACCTGGCGTGCGGGATAGACGACGCCGTATTGCTGGCAGAACTGCTTCATCGAGCGATAGGCGATGTCCCGACCGCTGGGCGCGGGCGCCGGCAGCCTGCATTGTCGGAAAAGGTAGGCGACGAACTCGCTGCACCATTGTCGATCTTCCTTGGATTGTGGCCCGACGTACTTGCGGAATCCCGCCTGTCCGAGGTCGGCAAAAGCGCGGGTGAGAACGGGGTTGCCCTGTAGTTCATAGTAGTCGTTTTGGAAACGAGCCATGTGGCCCACCAGATTCAGCACCGGATAAGCAACACCGCGCGAGTGCAGCCGGGCCGGTTCGAACGAGACGTTGATAGGCATTCCATGCGGCCGGGAGGCCTTCGCCCTCGAGTCATAGAGAAGCTGGCCGTTTCTTTTGATCATGACGTGGTGGATCACGTAGGGGGCCTTGGCTCTCCGCTTCCGGCCGGGCACTGCCGTGATGGCCAGCCGATCCCATACGTCGGGCGAAAACCTCTCCCAATCTTGCCAACGGAAGTCCTCTGCGTTGTTCCAGGGCATGTTTCCATCCGGCGCCGGCCCGAAGAAATAGTCGAACTGTCCGGGCGCCGTCGCCCTTTTTCCATACACGCGGATCGGTACACAATCGCGTGAAGCCTCCAACCGCAGCAGATCGGCCGTCTTGATCATGGTCTGCAGCCGCCCGCGCGAGTCGACCAGCGGCTTGGTCGAGAAGATCAAGACGAAGCTCGGCTGCTCCTCGGAGAACTGTCCCCAGATCGTGACTTGATTCAAACGATCGGGAATCAAGCCGCCAGCCAATGCCACACGGCCGAGGGCAAGTAGGGCAACCACGATCAGAGTGCGCGGCAGACGTCTGTTGAGCATAGACGTTTTCCTCGGGAGGACCGGGTGCCCGATCGCGCTGGAAACGGCAATCCTGTCTCGGTGAGACAAGCACGCCGGCTCGAAGGGCAAGCACGTGGCCCAGCGCCGGGTCCATCAATGCTTGGCGTAAGAACGTGCTTTGAAAACGGTGTAGCTTTTCCAAGGGGGTGCCACTGCTGGCTTGTCCAGCAGTGTTCTTCCCGGGAAACTCGCTTCGCACTGCTGGACAAGCCAGCAGTGGCACCCATTTCAAAACGCGTTCTAAGAAAGAGGGGGCGCCGCGCAAACATCGGCAGGGCACCACCACCGTTTCTCACGGCCCTGCCGCGCGGACGACGCCCCTCTAGTTAGTGTACCGACGGAACGAAGAAAAGTCCACCGTCGGAAGCGGTAGGGTGGGGCGAGCTCGCCTCGCCCCACCAAGGCATAGTGTGAATGGAGAGGGACGCCGTTTGACTGGTGGGGCGGTTCCCGCCCAACCCTACTGCCGGCTGCCAAAGATCCCGGTGGCGTACCAGATGCGGTTGCTTCCGCGCCGCATGTCGTAGCCGTAGTAGCGGTGTCGGGCGCGGACGGCTCGCCAGTGGCCCGACGAAAGCCGCCAGCAGCGAACGCACTCGATGGCGGCTTGCAGCAGACCTTCGCCCGGCCAGCTCTCGGCGCAGACCTCGCAGGCCGTCAAGCTGCCCGGCAGGCGGCGGCTGATGCGGTGGAACCGTGTCTCCCAGTTGTGATGGCCTTGGAGTCGGATCCGAGCCTGGTGGTCGCAGTGCCGCCGGGCCTCCTCAGCCAAATCAGAATTCAGCTTCCCGTTGGTGCTGGCCGGACGCTCCGGATGGATCCGCACGGCGTAGATCAGGGTCCGCTGCGTCAGGGAGCCGGGCGGCAAGTCCAAAATAACCAACATCTTGTCCAGGCTATAAGATTGCTCGCCGAGCATCGGAAAGCAGCTTACCACGTACCCGTAGTGCTCGCTCTGTTCGTCCGTAAGATCGACGATGGCGATTCCCTGGCGCCCGAGCATTTCGGCAAAGGCCGGGTCGTCGATCAGCGTCACACGCTTGCCTTTCTGGCGGATCGTGGCATCCAACGGCAACCGCACGCGGACGAACCGCTTCAGCTTCGCGCGGACCTTTCGGTCGGCCAGCACGTCATCACACAGACAGTCGCAACGCAGCACGCTGCCCTTGGAACAGAAGACGATCAGCATCATCTTGCCGGCGCGCTTGGCCTGCTCCATCGCCTTGCCATAGCTCTTGTACCAATGCAACGGCGGCCCGGCCTTCTGCTGGGCCACTCGCTCGGCCATGGTCTTCTCACGCTCATCCGGCATGCCCGGCGGCAGATCGAGTAAGATGCTCATTTCCTCGGCCGTCAGATCCCCCTTGGCTCGCACCGGCACGGTCGAAACCACGCAGCCGTAGTAGTCGGCCTCGGGGTGGGCGAAATCGAGCACGGCCAAGCCGGGCCGCTGCTCGAGACCGGCAAACGCCTCATGCTCCAGAACCACGATTTCCCGGCCTTGGACACGGATCTTCGCCCCAAGGGGTAGTCGCAGGCAAACGTGGTCGGCCAACTTCTCACGCACCTCGGCCGTGGCGAAGACGTTCGATTCCAGGTGGCTGCGCAGCTCGCTTCGCCCGGGCTCGTGGAAAAACACGAGCATCATCCTGCCTTGCTCCTTGGCCAAAGACATGGCCTTGCCGTAATCGGCCAGCCAGGTCTGTGGCGCGGCGAAGGCCGCCGCAACGCCGGGCGACACAAATAGACTGATCATCAACATTACAACGGAAAGAAGGGTGGTTGGGCGCATTTGCAGTCCTCCTTGGTTGAAGTTCCCGGTTGGCCCGTCCAAGGACGCATGTGGAAATCGGCTGTATAACAACGCTTTGCGATTGCTCCGCCAGGCAGGGAGACCTAGCCCACCCTCCGAGGTTATGCCCGGGGATGTTGCATGGGCTATGGTTGCGGAAGGAATGTCCGACCAAGCCCTGATCGGTGGCGCTGAGCACGTGGTTTTCAGGCTCGTGCAGTCAAACTCCGTCGATTCTCGTGCCACGTCCGTGCTGGGCTTGGTCCGGCTCGCCGCACGACGTGGAAATTTGTGCCGTGCCGTGCCGGACTAAGGTTGGCAGGAATAGATTTAACGGGTAGGTTAGTGAAAATCAACCGGTCAGACCGAGTTTTCCGATTCGGAGGTTTATGAAACTTCCTCGGCCGTCACTCGGTTGGCCGGTACTTCCACCGCTCGGAGCGGTTGTTCTTCACCCCTATCCGTAAAAGGACTGCTGCGATGAAAACGAAAGTTGTCCGCATGACGTTTCCGCTGTGCATTGTCGTAGGTGCTTGTTTCCTTTGGCTTTGTGCCGCACCTTCGGTATGCGAAGTTCCGGAGTCGGGCGAAGCTGCGCAGAAGGCGGATGCTCCCCAATTCACGCCGTTAACCCAATCTCACGTCGCTCGGGCTAAGGCCGAGGTCTGCCGGATGGCTCGAATCCTCGAAGGGCGGCTTGACAAAGACGGCCCCAACGGTCGCGCCTGGCGCAAGTACGTCAAGCTCGACGAGTTGTGGGCCCAGTTGAACCGGCGCGATACGCCCGATCTGGAGAAGCTCGATTCGGTCTATACTCGGCTGAGCTACGACTATCGAGGTCTCGAACTGGTCTGGTTCGTGGACGTGAAGTCGGCGCTGAAGCGTTATTTGAACATTGCCCGCGCGATCGGTAATCCGGAAGTCGAGGCCACGTACAAGGAGGTTGTCGCAAAGGCACTGCCCGAAGAGTTGAAGGCTTTCGCTGCGGACGACTCGCCTGAGCGGGCCCGCGAGATCGGCAGGATACTAGGGTGGCTGTCCGACTTTCACCAGGCCGAGGAGTTGGTCAGTCTCACCCGAAAAAAGTACGCCCGGCGAAACGTTTTCATCGAAGTGTCGGATGACTTTATCTCCGCCGGTATGGCCGGTCCGATCGACGAGACCACGCAGATTTGCGACGAGATCTTGGGCACAACGATCCAGGGCACCGGAAAGACCAAAGGCCGGGTCACGGTCGAGATGGTTCCGTCGGACGACAACGCCGTGATCGAAACGAAGCTTTCCGGTACGACCAACTCGGACAACACGGGCCATCACGGTCCGGTCTGGATTCACAATACGGGTGTCACGACGTTCGAGGCGAGCAAGCAATTGATCATCACGCCCGAGGGCATCGAGACCTCGCCGGCCACCTCCGAGGCGGAGACCTCGACGACGATCAACTCCATTTGTTCGCGGCGCGGGTCCAGGTTCGTCGAGCGGGCCGCGTGGCGGCGTGCCTGCAAGCAAAAATGCCTTGCCGAGGCGATTGCCTCGCAACACGCCGAATGCCGCGTGAATCGGCGAATGGACTCCCAGGCCGGCGAAATGGTGGCCGAAGCCAATGAGCGGTTTGAGAAACGTTTCCGTCGGCCGCTGCGCGAGCGGAAGATTTTTCCCGAGGAACTCGTCGTCAGCACGATCAAGGAGAAGTTGCGTGTCCGGTCGCTGCGTGCGGCCTACGATCAATTGGCCGCGCCGGACGATCCGCCCGAGGTGGCCGCGCCGGCCGACATTGCCCTGCGCGTTCACCAATCGATGATCAACAACTCGGCCGCCACGCTGCTGGCCGGTCGGGTGGTGCATGAAGAGGAGTTTCTCAAGACGGTCGAGGACATCTTGGGCGAAGTGCCCGAGAGTCTCCAGCCGGAGGAAGGCAAGGCGACCTGGTCGATTCATTTCGCTCCGCGCGAGGCGTTCACCGTCATCTTCGGCGACGGTGGTTTCACCGTTTCGTTGCACGCGGTCGGTTATACGCGCGACGGGAAGGACTATCCTGGCATGAACGTCTCGGCGGCCTACAAGATCGAGAAATCGGACAAGGGGTTCGTTGCCGTTCGCCAGGGCGAACTCAGTGTTTTCCCGCCCGGCTTCGTCAAAGGCGAGCGTCAGCTCTCCGCTCGTGAGCAGACGCTGCGCGAGATGCTCGAAAAGCGTTTTGCGAAGGTTTTCAGCGAGAAGATCGTCCCGCGAGGGTACCTGGAGCCGAAGGATCGCTGGGAGAAGGTCGGCCGCGTGCCGCTTGCCGAGTGGAGCGCCCGGGACGGCTGGATGACGCTGGCGTGGAAGATGGCGAAACCGTAGTGGGCTTTGTCGGAAAACCGAGGTTGGGGGTGGCTGGGCCATGGCGCAGCGGTGGCCCAGAGCTTGAAAAGGCCGGTTTTCGCCGCGATCAGACACCGGGCACCCAGTCGCAAGATGGAGGAACGATCCGCCCTGCATCACTTCTGGCCGCCGGGTCGCGACCCAGCCTACGTTTCCTCTCCTTTCCCGGCCCGATCATGACAGTCGTGACGATCGTATCGATTTCGAGCGACCCCGTGTGGCAGATTCTCAACATTCCAGGTTGAAAAAAGTCCCCATGTTGCCCAAAAGCGTGGTACCTTTCCGTAGTGAGATACCGCGCGACGAACTGCGCGCAGTAACAAGGAAGCACAAGTGTTCGTTAGCTCGTGCCCGGTGTGAGGCGCTTCGCCGCGGGCATGTAGGCTCTTCTTGGGTGTGGAAGATTGAAGGAGCCGAGCTGGCGAGCCTGGGAGCTGGGCCATGAGGCCATTCGGAATAGGAAGCCGAATCGCAATCGCTTTGGTTTTGCTCTGCGCCTGCTGCTCGATCTGCGGCTGCCGCTCCAGCGGAATCGACCCAACCGGCGAGCACATCTTCGCCAGCCCACCGCCGCAAGGGCCGTCCCAATACCGCCCCTACCCGGGCAATTCCCTTCCCTGGGACAATGTCCAGGTGATCGTCACGCCGTCGCGGTGCGTCGCGCCGGTTGGCAGCGACGTGGTCTTGATGGCCGGTGTCTTGGGTCCGGACGGCTATCTGCGGACCAACGAGCGGGTCGAATGGCTCCTTTCGCCCGAGGGCCCCGGACAACTCGTCGACTTCGGCCGCGGCACGCTGGTCGACCTGATGCTGGGCGACTTCACGCGGCCGCGCAAGCTCAACAACCACTGGGCCGTCACCAGCACGTCGCGACGCTACCTGCGGCTGAACCGCGAAACGCCCACGCCGACCGACGACGTCCTCTTGGCGCGCGGCCAGAGCTGGGTGACCATTGCCTCGCCGGTCGAAGGTTCCAGCTACGTGACGGCCTACGCGCCAAGCGTCTACGGGTGGCACGCCCAGAAGCAGGTGGCCACGATCCACTGGGTCGACGCCGAGTGGCGCTTTCCACCGCCGGCGATCACGCCGGCCGGGGGGCGAGCGGTCTTCACGACCACCGTGACCCGACACACCGACAAGTCACCGCGACCCGGCTGGCAGGTCCGTTACACGATCGTCGGCGGTCCGCCGGCCGGTTTTGCGCCCGACGGGGCCCAGACTATCGAGGTGGCCACAAACCAGGCGGGACAGGCCAACGCCGAAATCGTGCAGACCGAGGCGGCCTCGGGCAGCAACCAGGTCAACATCCAAATCATTCGGCCCGCCGCGATCGACGGTGACGGCGGGAAACCCCTGGTCGTCGGTTCCGGCAGCACGATGGCTACCTGGAGCGCGCCGGAGCTGTCGATCCGCAAGACCGGCCCGGCGGTGGGCGCCGTCGGCGCGACGCTGAACTATCGCATCACCGTGACCAACCCGGGCGACCTGCCGGCCGAGGGTGTGACGGTCGTTGACGAGATTCCCGCCGGATTGGAATTGCTCAAGACCGCGCCGCCGTCGGAGACCTCCGGCGGGCGATTGCAGTGGCACATCGGACGCCTCGCTCCGCACGCGACGCGCGTCTTTGGCGTCGATCTCCGCGCGACCCGCGCCGGCACGATTACGTCCTGTGCCGAAGCCACGGGAGCGACCGGGCTTCGGGCAAGGCACTGCCTCACCACGACGATCGGTACGCCCAGCCTTCGGATACGCATCGTCGGTCCCACTTCGGCGAAGGTCGGCGATGAGGTGCAATTCGAAATCGTCGTCGAGAACCACGGCCAGATGACCGCCACCGGGCTGGAGATCTCGGATCGGTACGACGAGGGACTGGAGTTCCCCGGCGAGCCGAGCCCCATCCGCAAAGAGCTGGCCGACTTGCCGCCGGGCCAAGGCCATCGCGTCGGGGTCATGTTCCGCGTGACCCGACCGGGTAGACTCTGCCACGACGTCACCGTCAGCGGCAACGCCGGTGTGCGCGTGACCGAGCGGGCGTGCCTCGACGCAGCGCCGGGGGCCCTGCCGCCCGGTACAACCCCCGGCGCGGCGCCGCTCGGGGGACGCGCGGCCGTTTCGGTCGACAAGACGGGCCGGGTCGTGGCCGAGGTCGGCGAGACGGTCGAGTTCCAGATCATTCTACGTAACACGGGCAAGGTGCCGCTGACGAACGTGAAGATCGTGGACACCTACGATGAGCAACTCCGCCCAACCGATGTTTCCAAAGGCTACCAGTTGGTCGACCATAACTTGATCTGGACGATCCCGTCGCTGCCGGTGGGTACGGCGAGCACGCTTCGGGTGCAATGCCGGTGTGAGAGCGCAGCTGCCCAGACGTACAACCGGGTAACAGTCACGACGGCCGAAGGCGCCCAGGCAAAGGATGAAGCACGCCTCGAAGTGAAAGCCGTCCGAGGGCCGACGATTCCCGATCGGTCGTCCCTTCCCGACCGCCCGCCTGCCGCGCAGCGTCCCGGCTTATCGATGGAGGTCATCGATTGGGCTGATCAAGTCGCGGTGGGCCGGTCGATCACTTACGAAATCGTCGTGAGTAATAACTCGACGACCCCCGATCAGGACGTGACTTTGGAAGTGGACGTTCCCGCCCAGATGGAGCCGGTCGACATGGGTACCCGCGGCCCGCTGGGCGTCCGACATGCGATCGACGGCCAGACGATTCGATTCGAGCGCGTCGGCGCGATCCGGCCCGGCGACAAGCTCCGCTACGAAGTCCGGGTCAAAGCCAAGGCGCCGGGCAAGATGCAGCTCCGCGCGCGGCTCAGAAGCCAGCGGCTTACCGAGGAACTCCAGGCCGACGAAGAAACCGAAATCTACGACTCAACGTAATAGCAGGAGGTAAGTATCGCACAGAAAAAAGTGGACCGGGATTTTCTGTAGAGCATTTTCACAAAGGGTCCCGGCGCGCCGGGATAGCGAAGCGGTGCCCCAGAAGGCCAAAAACTGGGGCACCGCTGCGCTATGCCCCAGCCACCCAGTTGAGAGCATGCCACCCTCACTTCTTCCTTCTGACTTCTTCCTTCTCATCATGTTCCGTTTCGCCGTCCTCGAGCACGACAGCCCGCGAGGCCTCCATTGGGACTTCCTGTTGGAGACCGGCGAGGCGCTGAGCACTTGGGCGCTGGCCCAGGCGCCGGACACGGCCGGGCCGATCGACGCCGAAAGCCTGGCCGATCATCGGCTCGACTATCTTGACTATGAGGGTCCCGTCTCGGGCGGTCGCGGGGCGGTGGTGCGCTGGGACGCGGGCACGTATCAATTCGTGCGCCAGACGGATCGCGAGCTAGTCGTCTCGCTCGAAGGCGAACGACTGTGCGGTACGGCGACGCTCAGCCGAGTGGGCGACGAGGCGCGCCGGTGGCGATTCGCGATGAGTGCTAGGGAACCCGCTCCGTGACCCCGGCCATGTAGATTCTGCCGTTGTCGAGCTGCACCGCCTCGATCCGCACGCACTTGTTGTCTTCGATCAAGGGGATCCTGATCACGGCCACCGGGTCGCCCTCGGTTCGGCTCCAGCGGAGCGGGATGTCGGCTTTGCCCGCCGAGTCGGAGATGCCGCCGAGGATCTTGTCCAAGGGCCAGGGCATGCGTCCCAGCCGTGCCCGGCGAATCCGCACCGCCACGACGCTCGGCTCGATCAGATAGACGTCGACCTTCAACGAGCCGACACCCGAGATAACCCCGTGCTCGACTTGGCAGGCACCCGAGACCCCGTCGGGCTCGATTTTGATGCGGGGCTCGGCAAAACCCTCCGGCAGCACGTCGGGATGTTTCTTCTTGAGCCCCACGGCCAGCCAGCCGTTGATCTGCTTTTCGGTGAAGACGACTTCCCAGCGGCCGGTCGATTCCAGCCCACTGACGAGATCGGCCGTGCGTTGCTCCATCCGGTCGCTGGCCTTCTTCTGAGCCGCCCCGTCCGTGGTCGCGACGGCCTGTTCGTACCACTCGGGCACCTGCCGGGCGGCCCAATGGACCCACACGGCCAAGCCGATCAACAGCAGAACGACCAAGCCGGCCGACAGCAACCAGATTCGGATGTTTCTTCGCACGCGCGGGCAACCCATGGGTCCAGAAGGATGGGACAACGCCCAAAGTGTCCCGCATCGTACGGGCCGAGGCACTGGAGGTCAACGCGAGCTTCCTTGCGCCCCCTCAAGAGAGCCGTTTCCACGAGCTCATCGACTGGTTGTCTATGGAAGGGCCGCCTCGAAAGCCGCACTAACCAAGTATTCTTTTGCTTCCTCGGTGAGCCTCGTCTTCTGGGCAACCTTCATCAGATCAATCCGGCGCAGAACCTCGGCATTGATCGGCCGCTTCGCATCAAAGAAGATCAGAGAGTGGATAAACCTCCGCGAAATATCGGCGTTGAGCAAGTCGGTAATGAATCTCGCTTCTCGCCGGGTCTTGCAGGCAGTGCAGTAACATGTGTCATCCACAAGGATGGGTTTCCCATTCGCGTTTCCGACACAGCGAAAATGAATGTTCTTATACAGGCCCGCGACGGCGACTTTCCAGGAAGCAAACGTGTAGTCGCCCACGCCAAATATCGAAAACCGCGCGCGGCCTCTGTAAACGATGCTCTTCCTGCCGTCAAGACGCTCTGCGTGTGCGAGCAGGTAAGCCCAAGTGCGGGGCGCCGTTGCACGGATGGTCTCCGTGTTGTCACCGACCCTCCTCTGCGTTACAAGGATAAATCGAGTTGGAGTCAGCCTGTTATTGGCAAGGTCGGAGGACTTGAGCAACGGATAGAGGTAGTCGTCCTCTAGATCACAGACCTCATTCAGTCCATTGACGTAGTGGCCGCCTTGCCGCGTGAACTCCATCACCCGCACGGCATCGTGTTTTACACCGGAGCGCCATTTGTAGTACTCGATGCCGTCCAAGTCACGGGTCGCTTCATAGTCGTCCACGTCGGCGACAAGTTCCTTGCCCATCAAACCCACTCGTGAGATCTTGCGGTCAAAGCTCAGATCCGCGTAAACCGATGCGGACCGCTGGCCCGAATGTTTCCCGGTGCGGGCAACGAGCAAGCACGCGGGCGCCGACACCCCAAAATGCGCCGCGGCGTCGATCGAGTGGATCGATGCACTGTGTATAGGAAGGTGGTTCACCCATGCGTAGCGAAGTGTCTTGCGAGCGGTTCCGGTTTTGCAGAGCATGGCCAGGCAGGCGTCTCTCTGCTGCAACCCTTCAAGAAGCCTGATGAGCATCCATTCGGAAATGTCAAAGTTTGCCTTGCCCGTCTTCGCCGCCAGGCCGGCATGCTTCTGGAAGTTGGACTTCTCTGGCAAGTTTTCGCCGCACAAAACACCTAAAGCAGCGTTTGTGACCCAGGGGGGGTTGCCGATGACGAGAATGCTTCCGGGAACCTCCGCAAAAAAGCTGGCCCAATCCATCTGAAAAAAGTCTTTTGCCCGGATCTCGACCGACAGGTTCTCGCCGGTGCCGAGCCTGTTGCGCGTGCTTGCCACGTGGCTGGGGTTGATGTCGAAGCCGTAGACGTGCTTGATGCTTCGCAAGGTGGAAATCGAGCCATGGAGAAGACTGCCTGCTCCACAGGTCGGCTCAACAACGCTGTCCGGAGTCAACCCTTGTGTGCCGAGTAGTCGGCAGATCTCACGAGCCAATGAGACTGGAGTCTGAAAGTCGCCATACTCGATTTTGGTCTTCTTTGTCATCGTCGAACGGTCCGTCGGCCATGGCAACTGCAGCAAGGTGCCCGTGTCGTGAATCCTGGCAGAACGTTCCGAGCTTGTCAAGACAACGCCATTTCCGTGGGCGCGTTGCCGTCTCATCTTCGGCACGAGCATGGTCTGGAGATTCACCGGCGCGGCGAGCGGCGGACTTTTTTCGGCCGGTTCTCGGGCCGAACCCAATCGAGCCGGGCGTTCTTCCACTGCGTCGGTGAATAGTCCAGTGGACGGGCCCAGGCGTTGCGGACCACGGCCATCGGGTTGCCGCGGTCGGTTCGCGGTGTGCCCATTACGCTTAGTCCCGGATCGCGCTCCGACTTCGGGATTGGCCCGCTCGGGCAACGCTTGTCACTCTGCGTCGGATGGCACAAACCCAGGTTGTGGCCCAACTCGTGCATCAGGGTCTTCGCCTGATATTGATGGAAGTCAGGCCCCACAAGCGGGAGATGCGAGCGCACGACCAGAGTGTTGCCCGGTAGTTCCGCGAAACCCCACGCACCAGGCGGGTTGGAAGATACTCGGGCGGCCAGTACGACCAGGTGGGCATGATGCAGCATGGGACCTTTCAAATGAGCCTTTCGCATCCGGCGCGCTTCCTCAAGAGTGATCGCATGATCGCGCGGCAGCGTCTTGCCTCGAAGTCGCATGAGGCCCGGTGTGGCAAGCCCCAGCCCCTCCTTCTTGTTTGTGACAACGTACAAATTGATCCCGCGCTGATGGAACCGGGTCCGCAGCACGCGCCGGGCCAACTCTGTTAGCCGCCAGTCGACGTGCGTATGGCCGACCACCAGAACGAGATCCCGCCGGCCCGGATCGCCCAGGCCGACGCCCTGCCGGGCGTATTGGGCTTCCTCCCAGTCGAAGATCCCGTCGCGATCGGCGTCGCCGTCGCGGTTTCTCGGATCCGGGTCTTTGAATCGCTCGACGCTTGTGCGGAAGTCGAGCCGCACTTGCTCGCCATTGCCAAGCGGAATCGTGACGCTCTGATCCGCCGGCCGGTTGCCCCAGGCGATCGTCTTGTTGCCCGTTGCCGCGGGCGTGCCGGAGCGGGTCACGGTGACCTCGGTGTCCCACGCCTGTTGCCCATCCTTGGCCCGTCGCTGCCAGGTGCCGATCGCGCGGCTGGCGACGTCGTAGTCCGACGCGAGGGTCGTCTCCGGCTGCGTGTGCACGACCGCTTGAAGATTCTTCGGGGTGTGGGGGAAGCGGACGCCGTCGACGGCGACGTCGTAGTCGCCCTGCTTGTTCGACGTCAAGCCGGCGAGCGTCAACGTGACCCTTTGGTTTCTCTTGCCGTCGTACCAGCCGTCCCGGTCGGCGTCGGCAGCGGCCCAGGCGCCGCAGGATTGCAGGGCGAAGCCGAGTATGAGAACAATCAGCAAGGGCACCGGGTAGCCCAGGTTCTCGAACCTGGGCTGCCGAAGGCAGCAAGAGGTTATGCCATTTGTTGTTGCAGAACTCATCTTGAAGCGAAGTCCCGGGTTGCCATGTTCCTCGATGCCGATCAGCACTACCGACCTTTATTGTACCGTGGGGCACCTGGCGACACCAATGAGGCCGAAAAGAAACGGCATCCGTCGGCCAAACGAATCGTCTGGCTTTTAGCCCGGATTTCTCACCACAGAGACACGGAGACACAGAGACTATTGGATGGAAAGCATTACGAACGACATTCTCCAAACCACCCTGTTCCCACGACACGAGCCCCAGGGCCCTCATCCAAAGCTTTTCTCCGTGTCTCTGGGTCTCTGTGGTAAATTTTCTGTTGAGAAATACAGGTTAGCCCGGCGCCGGCTACGACAACACGAGCGACTGGCTCTGTTTGTCGAACAGCACGCACTTGTTCTCGCGGTGGGAGATAATGCCCATCGACAGCGGCGCCTGAACGCGAACGGCCATGTCGATTGAGCAGGCGGGCCGCCGTCGGGTTTTCACGCAATCGAGCAGGTCTGCCCAGAGCTTTGCCGTGTCGCCCATCCCTTTCCACGGCAGGAAGATCTCCTTCTTGCCCTTGGCGAACGGCACGATGCGCATTCCCTTGGAATGGTGGAGGAAGTCGTGCCAGATGATCACGCCGTCGGTGCCGCGAATCACCGTATCGGTCGGGACGTGATTCGAGAGCGTGTTCATCATGACCACCGACGGTCCGTCCGTGTAGTCGGCGATGATGTTGCACTGGTCGGGCACTTCACGGTTGTATTGAAAGGTCCCGCCGCCGCCGAAGACGCGCTGGGGATAGTCCAACCCCAGGATGGCGAAGATCGGCGTGAACGTGTGCACGAGCAGATCGGTGGCCGAACCCCCGGCATAATCCCAGTACAGCCGCCACTGAAAAAACCGCGAGACGCTGAAGTCGACCTTCGGCGCGTCGCCGAGAAAACGCTCCCAAAGCAGCTCGGGGCCGGGCTTGGCGCTGGGGTCGGGAATCTCCATCCGCTCACCCCAGTCACCCCGCCGGGTGAACGCACACTGTACGTGCACCGGCTTGCCGATGATCCCCTCGGCGATCATCTTCCGCACCACGGGGTAATTCTCGTCGGCTATGAACTGCGTGCCGACCTGAACCAGGCGATCATTCTTCTTGGCCGCCTCTTCGACCTGCTTGGCCAACTCGAACTGCGACCAGTGCGTCAGCGGCTTCTCGCAGTAGACGTCCTTGTCCGCATTCAGTGCGTCGATCGCTTGCGGTGCATGGAGACGGTCGGGCGTGGCGATGCAGACCACGTCGACCGCGGGGTCGGCCAGCAGATCCTCGTGCTTCATGTACTTCTTCGTCCCGCCGGTATTCTCGCTGGCGGCTTCCAGACGCGGCCGATAGACGTCGCAAACGGCCACCGGCTCGGCAACACCGCGCTTCTTGAACTCGTCGACGATGCGCATGTGTTCATGGGAGCGTCCGCCGGTACCGATGAACCCGACGCCGATCCGCTCGTTGGCGCCCTTGGCACCCTCGGCGAGCACACGGGGCGCGGGAAACATCGATGCGGCTACGGCGGCCGTCGTCGCGGCGGCGCCGCGGAGGAATTCTCGACGTGTGCGGTGCTTTGATTTGGCGTTCGATTTCATGGCTGGACTCCTGGTTGAGGCTGGTGAGCATTGGTGGCCGCCCAGCGCCGGTAGAGCGCCTCCACTTCGGCTGGCTCGACCGTGCCGTCCCACAGCGCCACGCCATAGCACAACGCAAGCGGCTCGGCCGCCTTCAGCTCCAGCGGCTGCTTCCACAGGTTGAGCGTGGCCGACAAGTAGGCGAACGGACGGGTCATGGTGAACATCTTGCTGGGGTGGCGGGGATTCTTCGGATGGTCGAAGATCGCCACGGTAACCGGCTTCCCGTCGGCCTTGGTCGGG
>Ga0315543_1003359_pt1 | contig 14428 bp, 11 predicted proteins | sample SalMarSW160210MG_2_FD_203098 | JGI IMG/M metagenome (GOLD analysis project Ga0315543, IMG submission 203098) | Salt marsh sediment microbial communities from the Plum Island Ecosystem LTER, Massachusetts, United States - Salt Marsh Sediment SW1601-210 ...
TGATCGTCCGGTAGTCAAGCGCGTTTGCCCACGGGCGGACCAGTCGCGAAACGTCTGCCGACCTGGAGATAGCCCACATCGGTGTGTTCACACACATCGAAAAGTCCTATAATCCGGTCGACCTATGCTGTTGACTCGACGTCTTTGGAGATCCCGGTGATGTCGCTGCCGTTTCCGCCCAGGCAAGTCCGCTGTTCGGACAAGAATGCGGCTGACCCCGCGGAGGTGGATTTCCAGGTTCCTGTCTACCACTTGGCAAGCATGGCACGATGTGGCGAGACTCTAATGCTGCGGACGCTTGGGGCACATTCGAGAATACGGGTAGTGCACAACATCGAGGAGCAAGAGACCCCGGAGGCGGTGACACTTTTCGATTCTCTCCGTAACCACGCCGGCGGTACGATAGCCGGTTCCGCCGGAGAGGTGCGACAATTCGGCATCCGTCCCGACGAAGTGTTGCTCCTCAAGCAGGGAGCCTACGAGCACAAGCTCCCATTCCAGGGGTTCATCCTGGTTCGCAATCCCCTGTCCGTGTACGCGAGCCTCAAGACCTACGACCGGGCGTCTGGGCACTTCTCCCGGCTGCGCGACCGGATCTTTGCGATCCGTTCGCGGAGACGACCCTCGGCCAACCGAAGCCGCATGTCACGTTGGATGTCCGACGTGGATGCCGACCTGGGCAAACGAGTCCGCTCGCTGTGCGATCTCGAGATGTTCTGCACACTTTACAACCGCAAGATGCTGAGGCTCTTCGAGACGGGTTTGCCCGTCGTGCACTACGAACGATTCGTGGAAGATCCCGAGAAGACGCTGCAGAGACTACTTCCCCTCTTGGGGCTGGAATTCGAGTCGTCCTTGTTGCACGCTGAAGAACGGTTTCGCGACGGGACGGTTGGTCATGGAAAGAACGATCTGACACGGCCCATCGACAAGAACTCGTTACGAAAGTATGGACTACTCACGCGGAGGGAAACGGACCGGATCGTCGCGCTCACCTACCCAACTTGGACCGCGTACGGCTATGAGATAGGCCCGCAAGAAATCCGGGTCGAGCGAGACCTGCTCTATCAGCGGCCCCCGTCCTTACAGGAACAAATCCTGGGCCAACGACTTCCAGCCGAGTGAATAGGCCCGATAACGCCGACGGCGCAACTCGCCGGCGACCAGCCGCAGCCGCCGCGGGATCGACTCGCGCATCCGCGCCTTGGCCCGAAAGTGATCGACCTTCTCCTGCAAAGCGTCGAGAACGCGCCGGTCGCGGAGCCGCTCCGCGTGCCGCGACAATCGCTCGGCGGCGGCCGCGTAACTGTCGGCGACCTGTCGGAAATCGCCTCGGCCTCGGCCTCGAATCCGCAGATAGTCCTGGTAGAGGGTTCTCCTTCGCTCGCCGATTTGCTGCGTGGCGTGTTGGCGATACTTGACCAACGGCTCGTCGATGATCCGCAAGGGCGCGGTGGCCGCGATCAAAAGCGCGATCCAACCATCGTGGATCCAGCCTTCGGCCACCGGCAGCACCAGATCGCGATATGCGGCCCGAAAGACCGTCGTCGCCCCGGTGACGACGTTGTGCCGCAACAGCACTTCGATCTCACCTCCGGCGCGAAGCCGGCGCCGCTCGGCCGGGTGAAAGCCAACGGCCCGCCAAAGGTCACAGCCCACAGGGCGGCCGTCGCCGTCGATCAATTCCGCGTTGCTGAAGACGAGTCCCACCTCGGGCCGCTCGGAGAACACCTTGGCCAGTCGGGTGATTCTTTCGGGCAGCCACACGTCGTCCTGGTCGGCCGTCACGATCAACTCACCGCGACAGTCGGCGATGGCTCGGGCGAAGTTTTCTCGAACACCCAGCCGCGCCGGGTTGACGGTCAGACGGACCGGCATCGGCGTCGACTCGGCAAATCGGCCAACCACGTCGACCGTCGCGTCGGTCGAGGCGTCATCGTGGACGACCAGTTCATCGGGCAAGCGCTGCTGTGCGGCGATACTGGCCAGTTGCTCGGCCAGGTAGCGCTCGCCGTTGCAGGTGCACATGGCCACCGAGATTGAGGTTTCCGGTGGGTCACTGGGCCACCGCTTCGCTATGGCCCAGGCACCCTGCTCTTTGGCCCAGGCACCCTGATCGTTCTCGGACGGATTCATGCGGCCCTCCTGCCGGGACGTATGCGACCGAGCAGTCTCTTGACGCGCCGCCGCAGCCGCAGCGCCGGGCCCCAGAGTGGATGCGTCTCGATGACGCCCTGTCGGGCGATCGCTCGGCGCAGGTGGGCGATCTCCATCTGCAACTCGGCCCGATCCATTTGGCCGAATACGGGATGGTCGGGATAGAGCGTCCGATAGTCGAATCGCTCTTCGGGCAGGTGATGGCCGTCTTGCGGATCGGCCAGGATCCGCCGGGGCAACTCGAGCGGCCGGCCCGACGCACGGCATGCCCGACCGATATGGACCATCTCTTCGATCAACTGGACCAGTCTTGGCCCGGCCGGCGTGCGGCATTCCAGCGCGTCGTGCAAGAGTGTGTCCTGATAGAGCATTTTCGCGGCCGGCGGCTCGGCCAGCTCGGCAGCGACCTGGTCGAGATGCGCCTGGGCCGTGATGCTCCAAGCGGCCGGGACGTAGGGCGGACAGTTGTGGTAATCGAGCAGGGCCACCGGCACGCCGGCCAACATGCCTTCCAACAGCGAGGTGGACGGCGTGGTGACCATTGCGTCGACCGACCCGAGCAGCTTGGCCAGTTCGTCACTGAACGTGTCGCGGAGTTGGTTGTCCACGCCGATCCGGCGGGCCAGATCGCCGGTGAGCCGCCACACGGTACGAACCCGACGGCCGGCCAAGGATGGGTGTCGCTGCAGCCAACGTTTCAGATCGACCAAGGATTGCTCGACGACGGCCGACTGCTCGGGCGTGAAGCCGGCCGCTCGGGCGGTCATGACCAGCAGCCGGAATTCCCTGGGATCCGCGCGGCGCGGTCCGATGGCCCGGGCAAAACCGTCCAGCCGGGGCAGGCCCACGACTTCGCACCGGCCCAGGTTGCCCCACGATTCGAGGATGCGTGCCTGCGATCGGCCCGTGCAGGCGATCTTGTGGCACAAGCTGGGCTGCAGAAACGGGACGGCCGGCTCCCGGCCGAGCCGCAACGTCGGGTTTTCCCAGGTATTGCGCCATTCGAGGATACCGTCGGGCGGGGCGTGCAGTGTGGGGATGCCTTGCCGGGCCAGTTGTCCGACGGCGTCGACGGCATAGGGCAACGCGCGCTGGTCATTGACCACGGCCAGGTCGATCTGCGTCCGGGCCCGGGCGATCAGCCGGGGCGAGGCGCCGGAGAACCATCGTGCCGCCAGCAGCCGCACCAGCGGCGCGTACCAGTGCTCGCGTTCGGCGCCGTCGATCAGGAGTATTCGCGGAGTGCTCATGATGGAGTGGCGATTCCCGGGTCTTTTCCGGCGATGGGTTTTTTGAGCGGGCTGTTTCGCAAGGTCATGCCACGGCCTTGCGATCCGTTTGATCCGAGACCATCTGCTCGTGTCGTTGTTTCTCTTCCGTTTGTTTGGGAGGCGTATCAAGCAATGGATCCAACTCGGCATAGACTTGTTGCGGGCCGAAGTGGTTTGCCGCGAACGTGTAAGCCGCCTCGGCCAGTGCGCGGCGCCGTGCTTTGTCACTCAGCAGGTGGGACAAATGGCGGGCAATTTCGTCCGGTCGGTTGGCAACCAGCATGGCCGAACCGACCGCCTCACCGAGCCCCTGCGCGCCGACGGGGGTGGTGATCACGGGTTTGCCGTAGCAGAGGGCCTCGACCACCTTTGTCTTCAGACCGCTGCCTGCCCAAAGCGGCGCCAAAACGACGTCGCAATGGTAGGCCGCCTCCAGGTCGTCAATGATTCCATGTAGTACGACGGACTTTTCGAAACGTTGTGCGGCTTTCCTTACGTTCTTGAGCTCACACACGCCGCCATAAAGGTCGAATACGGCATCCGGGTGTTTGTCGGAGATCATCGGCCACACTTCGTCGAGTACGCGCACGGCTCCCTGCGCGTTGAGTGGTGAGTGCGACCCAACCAGCGTGACGTGTTGACCGCGACAAGGCAGTCTTTCGAGAGGATAGGTCATGCCCACGCAAATCACTTTTTTGTCGGGAAGCATCTCTTGAAAAGCGCGTCGTTCGACGTCTTGAATGGCAATGATCACGTCGAAGTCCCGTAGAGCCTCGATTTCCTGTTCCCGTGTGAAATCATGTGCGGGATGGACCGGGAAACCCTGTCGGCGCAGACTCTGGGCCCGTCTGTGGAAGCAGTCATGGGTATCCAGCAGCCAGAGACGGCCGTGACGGGGTATGCCTACCAGCAGCGGCGCGACAACGGCGTATTCAAGAAGAACCGTATCATAGTCGGTCTGGTCAAGCAGCTGGCGAAGGTGTTTCTTCTGTGGCTCCGTAAAGCGGAAGCCGGGTGGCGTGCGGCAGGCGGCTTGGTTCGTCAATATGGTGGGGCCGCGTGGGAAACGGCGGCGTAACTGCCTGATCCTCGAACGCAACCGCTGTGCTCCGTGAAGTGTTTGCCGGCCGAGCGTTTCGAGGATGGGGATGCGTGTGGCGCGAATCACGTTGCCCACGCCCTGAACGAGGCGAGCCGACCGGCCACCTTCTCCGACGGGAGGACTCACGATAAGACGCTCAACCAGCGGTGGAGCGGACTCGACACTCGAGGGCGACAGAGGACGCTGTGGCGCCACGAGAAGATCGGCCCGATGATTCTTGGCTCGAAGATGTTCCAGCAACTGATGGACTCGTTGCGAGCAGCCCTTGTGTACGGGCCATGGAAAGAAATGGGTGATAACAAGGATTCTTCTCATGAGAGGGTCACGTATTGAAGTTGGCTGGGATGATGACCAAACGGCTATCGAGGACCAAGAACCTCATGTTACAACACCGGCGGGCGAAAGGTTGGTCTTTGGAGAAAACACCTTGTGTAGCGTGGTATTGTTTTTCTGATTATCACGGGAGTCTTGATCCGACCAGCGGCGTCATGCGGCCGCCGCGGAAACGGCCGATTTGCGGCAAACAGCAATCAAGAAATACTTTTCGCCTTGTGGGTCGAGTTGGAAGTTGACGTGCCGATTCTGAAACAACATCTGCTCCAGCTTCAGATCGGTGGCCCGAGTAAGCTCGCCCAGTTGCTCAACGGTGTAGTGCTGATGGTGATAGGGAAATTGCTTCCCATCAAACGGGACCACCTCTTGGTTGGGAGTGGAGCAGATCAGACAACCGTTTGGCTTGAGCCAACGGGCAGCCAACGCCATCAGGCGTTCGGGATCCGGTAGATGCTCCAAGACTTCGAAGCAGGCAATAAGATCGAATCGCCGGTCTCCGAAGTCGGTGGTCATACAATCATCAACCCGATACTCCACGTTGGGCCTGGCATAATGGCGCTTGGCGTAGGCGATCGCCTCTTCGCTGATGTCCAAGCCAATCGCTTTCCCATCGGCCGCTTTCTCGGCCATCATGTACGTTCCATATCCAATCCCACATCCCAGATCAAGGATGAAACCGTCGGACGCAATAAACTCCATGGCGGCTCGATAGCGATTCAGGTGATCGTCGCGGATCATTTCGACGGTCGGGGCGACCTGACGGTCGCCGTGTTTCATGCCATGATGGTCGTTGTGGAGGATGTCCAGCTTGGCCTGCAGACGGCCGATGGAATTCTGCAGAGGTTGTATCTCGCCTCGCAGCTCGCGTCGAACGTCTTGGCGCATTTCGTCCCGCAGTTGCGCTTTCATGGTTTTGAGTTGTTGCTGCAGGAGCGGTCCGAGGATGACGTCGGACGATTTGCGCGCGAAGTGGGCCGCTTGCTGCACGATTCCCGAGCGACGCAGCAGGTGCTTTGCCCATCGACGCCGTGCGCTTCGGCCGATCGCCCGGGCGAGCGGTCCGCGGCCGGTGTAAGCGACCGCTGTGGTCGGCTTGGCGGCGAGGAGCTGCCTGACCATCCGCTCGTTGACGCCGTCGAAAGGCGCGGCCTTTCTGAGGTAATAATGGCTGTTGTGGCTGATGTAGACGAGAAATCGGTCCGCGGCTTGGCGCATCGCCGGCGTGAAGCCGCGGGCCAGGGCCTCTTGGAACGTGTCGTGGAGGTGTTCCGGCGAGGCCACGTCGAAAGTGAACCCTTTGTGAGACCAGACGGCCTTGCCCAACACGACGACCGGTTTGTCGTGGCTGGCCGCTTCCAGCCCGACCGTCGAATTGCGAACCACGACCAGGTCGGCCGCACGGATGAGGGAATGAATGTTGTATCCCCCCACGGAATACCCACGGCTCCCCAGCACGCCAATGGCGTCGCCGGGTCGGGGATTCTCGGGATGGGGCTTGAACAGGACGGCATAGGGATCCATCGACATGCAACCCTTGAGGATGGCTCTTAGCGCATCTTCGTTCGTGGGATAGTCCGGCGCGTTGTAGATGACGTTCGTATCCCAATCGAGTTGCTCGGGCACGAGGATGAGTCGATGTTCTTTGGAAAGGTCCAACTCCGCGCGGAGCGTTTGGGCGGTGACGGAGCGTCCCTGGCGTACGACGCTGCGCTGCTTGGCGTGGATGTGATCCAGATAGGTCCTCAGCTGGGCAACCGCTTGATCGCTCGGCTGCGAGTCGGCGATTGTCTTCCAATGATCGGTGCAGAGGATGCTCCGGGCGTTGACCCCCAGCGGATCGATGACCAGCGAGTCGGGAAACAGTCCTCGTTCCATGCAGAACGTGGCCGTCCCGGCCTGACGGGCCAATTGAAGCGTCATTTTCATTTCGACGGGCACGCCGTTCCAGGTGACCAGTACGTCGGGCCGAAAGTCGCCCAGCACGGCCTCCAGCGCGAGGAGGTCTCGGAGCACATTGCTCATCATGCGCTTCAGGTAGCCGGCTGGCGGTTTGAAACGGAGACGCTCGTACTCACTGGCTTGCCAGAGGTTCACGCCCTGGTACCGCATATTCTCCAGCTCGGCCGCGCTGATCTTCGCCCAGATCTTGTTCAGGCGTGCCTGACCGCAATGGCCGATGCTCCGCATATGATAGCCGGGTATGCGATGCGCGCGCAGCAACGCGTACTCTTCGTCGTGGGTATAGAGAACGGCCACTTTGGCCTGTTTGCGCAAGTCGAGGGCCAGTTGCACGACGGCCTCGGCGACGGTGGGGCCACGGCCGGTGATCAGGATTCTCATGAGACCTGTCCTTCTACGCGCTGGGTCATGATATTACCCTCGCTCTGCCTCTGCCCATAATCTGCATGGCAATTGGCCTTCTACTCTTGGATAGCCTCTCAGCGTGCTGTCTGTGAAGACGATATTCATTGGGGCGCCGTCTTGTCTTGGTTTCTCGGAAGCTGGGAGTTGTTGGCTTGTGATGTTCTGGCGCGAACTGGGCCGTCTGGACGCCCCGTCCATATTGCACGAACACGGTTACTTGCTTGTCGATAACTGTTGAACACCCGTGATTCTGTCGCCGTCGAAACTCTGGTATGCCTTGCACGGGAAGTAATCGGCCAGCCTTTCGATATCACCGTTGTCGTGTGCCAGCGAGGGTATTTCGAAGGTCTTGTGCCGCCCCATGACAGCGAGGCTGTATTCACTCTCGACCATGAGCACTTCTTGACAGTTGATCCCCAGGAGAACCAGATTGTAGAGCATCAACCCTATGTTGAAGCAATGAACGTGCCCACCGACAATGGCGGATTTCGGACGTGGCCAAATGATGCAGTAAGCACCGTTGGGAACAAGGAGCGAGAACATCTTCCGCAAGAACGCTTGCGTGTCGGGAATATGCTCAATCACGTGCGAACTGAATACGGCATCGTAGCGTTTCTGCGTGCTGAAACACATGAAGTCCTCGCGGATGTACTCGATAGGACGTCCGTTTATCCGCTGCACCACGATTTCTTCTGGAAGGATGTCGATTCCCGTAACCTTGATCCCTCGCTCGACAAACGAGGCAAACGAGCCACCGCGACCGCAACCGATGTCGAGCAACTCGCAAATCTCGAAATGATCGAGGAAGTGCGCCGTGCATTCGGCGCATCCGGAGATGTTGACGTCGGTATCGAACCGGGACAAGGAAGCTTCCTCGGCCGGGTATGCTTCATCAGGACTTCTACCCGCTGCCCGTTGGATTGAAGGAGCGGGACGGCGATCCCCGTAGAGCAGGTCGCGCAGATCGGCGTAGCGTGCGTCGATCCTTGCCTCCACCACCTGCTCAATCAGCGTTGTCTGCTGTTGGAGTCGTGTTTCCATTCGTTTCAGCGACGTCTGCAGATCGTGCCTGACGGTACGAGCGTAGACCTTCTGGGCGACCCTTTCCATCCAAGTGGTTATCGGCTTGCGCCTGAAGAAACGTCTCACCGAAGGTTCTCCTTCCCGCGCCAAGGCGCTGTGTTGCTCCAGTGGTGAACGGAATGTCCTCTTTCCAACAATGTCACGTTTGTCGCATTGTGGAACCGTGCATCACATCTTTACACCGTGACGCGGATTGCCGCGGCCCATTTGCGGTCACGCGACAAGACCGTGATCTCACGCGAGAAGTCTCGCATCCATTCGCGTAGTGCCTGCCATTCACCTTCCGCCCAGTTGTCGTACACGTCGGTATCCCCCCATTCGCTTAGCTCATCGAAAACGATCACCGTTCTCGGCACAATTCGGTCGTTGAGCAAGGACAACGTTTGGACGGTTGACGAGTAAAGATCGGAGTCGTTGTGGAGTAGGGCAACGGGTCCATCGTTGCCGGAGAGCCACAAAGGCAAGGTCCGATCGAAGAACCCTGGAACCAATTGAACGTTTGGGGCAACCTTCGGGAGATGCTCCACTGCGAAGTGTCCGGCCTCGTAGCACGTGCCACTTCGAGTTCGTATCCATTTCTTGGGAAGGCCGACAAAGGAGTCGAAGCCGACGATTGGTCGTTCCGGAACAAGTCCCGCCAGGAAATTGATCGAGTCACCGCGAAATACACCGAACTCGAGAATGTGCCCTTCGGCCGGTGCCAGAGCCAAGCTGGCCTGGAGTTGCAGAAAACGATTCGGGTAAACGGTCGGGGCTTGGCGAAAAGGCTCGATGCTCAGTGATTGGTACGAGTAGCTCGGATTCCAGAGAGAGGATCTCGACAACCGTAGGCGAGGTCCGAGTCTTCGTAATCCTTCCCAGAAAACGTCGGGCAGTTGTGTCAAACGCGTTGCCATCGGGGTTTCTCCGAGCTTCTCGCGTGCTCATGCCGCAGCGGTTCGATGGGTTTGGGTCCACGCCGCATCGAAGTAGGTTGCCGCGGGCCCACAGTATCGGGGCGTTCCTGTTACCTTTAGATCCCACGCTGCATGATGCCAAATCAAGTTGGTGTGCACCGCCTCATCGAAGACAACAAGGCTCAATTTGTAATCGCCCGCCGTCAACATGAGAGGGTTGATGTCCACAGCGATACAAACGTGCCCATCGTCGTTTCGAATGCTACCTGCTTCCGAGATACAGATGGCTGCAACCTGCCATTCCCGGTTCAAGAAAGCCAATTGGACCACCGGACGGCTGATTCGTTGGTCAACGGTAGCCTCAACCTTGATGCGCAGCGGCTGCCCGTGCACGGCTTCCACAATGGGACGATCCCGTTCATCGCGGAACTCCAGTGCATGGAGCTCGTTGCCCTCTTTGGTTACCCGGGTAGAGCAAGAAGTCTGATCGAACAGCGAGTAATACCGGTCGATTCCCTCGGCCGTGTCTCCGAGAAACTGCGACGCGCCGTGATGTAGCAGAAACACTTGGCCTGCGTATCGATGTACGTGCTGCATCGCATGCGAAACAAAAACCACCGCCGAGCTAGTGGCCATTTCCGCAACCCGGTTGTAGCATTTCGATCGAAAACCAACGTCCCCAACGGCCAACACCTCGTCGAGCAGCAATACGTCGGGCTCCATCCGCGTGGCCACGGCGAATCCCAGGCGGACCTTCATGCCGCTGCTGTAGGATTGGACGGGCGTATCGACGAAGTCGTCGATCTCGGCGAAGTCGATGATTTCGTCGAACTTCCGGTCGATTTCCCGCTTGCGGATGCCGTGGATGGCCGCATTGACGTAGATGTTCTCACGGCCGGTGAGAATCGGATTGAAGCCGGCGCCCAGCTCGATCAACGCCCCCACCCGGCCTCGCACCGTGATTCGCCCTCGGTCGGGTTTGATCAGGCCGCTGAGCAATTTCAGCAGGGTGCTCTTGCCGGCTCCGTTGGGACCGATCAGGCCGAGACATTCTCCGCGGCGCACTTCGAACGACACGTCGTCGACGGCCCAGAACTCGCTCGGGCGAAGTTCGGCCGGCCGGCCGTTGTGAGCCAGCAACTCACCGGCCAAGTCGCGGACGCCGTACCAAAGCGCGCGTTTCAAGCTTCGCGCGAAACGCTTCGAAACGTGCTCCACTTGCAGTAGAACCTGTTCATCCATGATCGAGGTCGTTTGCTCAGGCTAACAAGGAGACAAGAAACCGGGCCATAACACAGAAGATTCACGCGTTCATTCGCGCGATCAAATGGGGCATCGAAACACGAAACACCACCCAACCGGCCAGCCCCAGCACCAGCGTGATCGCCGTGACCACTAGGAAAGCAGGCCATTGGGTCAAGGGTTCGCCAACGAGCAGCTCGCGGGCGGTAATCAGAAGCGGGCTGACCGGGTTGTATTGGCTGAGCAAACGGGCGGGCCAGCCGGCCGGCGGTGGATAGATCACCGGAGTGGCAAAAAACCAGACCCGGGTGACCATCCCCAACGTCTTGCCCACGTCCTGATAGAGTTGTCCGATCGGTACCAGGATCACGCCGAGAGTGAATCCCAATGCAATCAGGGCCAAGAAAGCCAACGGTGCCAGTAACAGGGTGACGCCGACATCGATCCTGAACCACACAAAGACGGCCGCTACCAGGAGCATCTTGATGCTCAGATTGAAGACGACCTGATAGAAGCTGGTCAAGATCAACGCCTCGTGTGGGAAACGCAGCTTGGTCAGCATGGAGGCTGCGCCGCGGATTCGCCCCAGCGGGGCACACAGTGACCCGGCGAAGGCCTCCCACAGGAGCATTCCGACGAGAACATAGGCAGGATAGGGAATGCTGGTTTCTCCCACGTTCAGGATCTTGCGCGAATGAAGAAACACAAAAAAAAGTGTCGTGACAACCGGAGTCAGCAAAATCCATGTGTATCCCAGAAGCGACTTACGATACATTGCTTGGACGTCGCGTACGAAAAGACGCCAAGCCAGCTCTCGAGAGGCCAGTAAGTCGCGAACCATGCCGGTCAGCAGCGCCGTGGGTCGACGGAGCGAGGAGTCAGGCGTGTAGACCACCTCGGCCAGCAGCCCCGGCCCGACGGCTGTGGCTTGGCCGAGGCTAGACGAAACCGGTGCGGCCGGCCGGGGAGCATGACGGCGCGACGAAGGAGTGGTCTGGCTGGTTTGCAGGCGGTTTGAGCTCATCGGAAATAAAGGAATAAAGGAGAGTGCCGGGGCCGGATGGCGAAGTAGCCTGTATACCGCATCCTGCTGCTTGCCGGAAAGTGCGATTTCCACCTGACCAACGGGCCGACGGAGCTGTACCACCTGAAGGAGGGGGGTCACGCGCGTGGCAAGGCACATCTCCGGCAGGACTCGGCAGTCTCGGAGAAACCGTGGAGGATCGAAAGCATTCAGTAAGACAGGTGATCGACCGTCGTTACCTTGCCGGGACCACTTGTGGTTTCGTGGGGGTTATTCCTGCTTGACGGGAAAAAGCGGAGGTTTTCCTTTATCAGTTGCACAAACTCTGACGAAGAAGGCGAATGTCACGGGCATGCCGTTCTGGGGTATCAGCCATAACGCTGTGTACACAGTGGGTATGTTGTGGGCACGTTTCGGCCAAGAAAAGGCTGGCGGGACGTCTCGGGGGGAGCGTTTTCACTCTGTTGGCCTATGACGTTACAAGAGGGGGGCAGGATGCCGCCGGCTCGGCGATGAATCTGAGGCTCCTCTGAACGACCAGATTAAATGTACAGTTTGATTCTTCCGTGCGTGGTTGCTCTGACGGCCTCGGCCGCGTTGACGGCTGGGGTGCGGCGAGTTGCGCTGCGCTGCAGCGTGGTGGATCATCCCGACGGACAGAGGAAACTACATCCGGCGTCCACTCCACTCTGGGGTGGGATTGGCATTTTTCTTGCCCTTTTGCTCGCAGTGGCGGCGGCCGGCCAGGATGCACTGGGTGCCCAAGCCGGACCCTTTGCGTTGATCGTGGCTACCCTGGTGGTTGCCGGGTTCTTCTGTGTTCTTGGGGCCGTCGATGATTACCACAACTTGCCGTCTCGTCGGAAGTTGCTGCTGCAGGTGATTGCCCTGTTGCCCTTGGTTGCCCTGGGATATCACTTCGATCACGTCAGCTTGTTGAACCGATCTGTTGCACTCGGATGGCTTGGCTATCCCATCACCATGGCTTGGTTGATTGCCTGTATCAACGCCTTCAATCTGTTGGACGGGAGTGACGCCTTGGCGGCGACCGTCGGTCTGTTGGCCAGCGTTGTGGTGGCCGTCGTGGCGCTGGCCATGGGCCATGGTGGTGTGGCCGTCATGGCCGCGGCGCTGGCAGGAGCCACCGCCGGTTTCCTGGTCCACAATCGGCCGCCGGCGCGGATCTTCTTGGGTGATTCGGGCAGCATGGTCATCGGGCTGGTGGTGGGGATCCTCAGCGCCGAGGCCGCCATGACACCCAAGGGTGACTTGGTGGTCGCGTTTCCACTCGTGTTGATGTGTTTGCCCTTGTTGGACAGCTTGCTGGCGCTGGGGCGGCGCAAGCTCACCGGCAGACCGTTTGACGCGCCCGATCGAGAGCATATCCACCATCGACTCTCTGAACGTGGAATGGGTCCTTGGCAAGTGCTTGCGACGATTACCGGGCTGTTCGCCGTCACCGGCGCCGCCGCAACCGCGGCGATCCTTTCCGGACACAAGGCGCTCGGCTGGACGGCGGCCCTGACGTTGGTCGTATGGCTCGTCAGAGCGCGATGGTTCGGACATCACGAATGGGAGCTGGGCTGCGGCGTGCTGCGACGCTGGGGCCACCGTCTGGAGGGGCGGGTTAAGACGCGGCTCGTAGGGCAACTGCGCCTGGGCAAACCGAGTCGGGATGACATTTGCAGTCCATCTCGGAATCATCGATCGAACGAAACGGTGACCGGGACAAAGCGCAGCGGCGTCCTGGAAGACAAGGGCTCTGGGCCCGTGCTGTGCTTTGTCCCGGGCACCCCGAAACCGGGTTCCGGGAGGGGTTCTAAGAACGAAGAAGGATCTTCACAAAGAAAGGCAGCCTAGGCTCGGTTCGGCTGCTTCGGAAGGAATCAATTGAGTGTCCAGGAAGGACGGGGAGCCCACCATGCATCTTCACCGCAACTTGCTTGCCGGAACCTCTCGCGATCGGCCGGAGGCCACCGGTGTCGACATCGGCATCATCTATACCCATGAAGACGACTACATGCCACGGCTCCTCTCCTCGTTGGCCGAGGCTTGTGGCAAAGTGGATGCGCGGCTGATCCTGGTCGACAACGCGTCGCCCGGCGGCATCTCACGGTGGCTGAGATTCTTTCACCATACGACGGTCTTGCGCAATGCGAGGCGATTGCACTACTCGGCCAATCTGAATCGGATTCTGCGGGCTTCGACCAAACCCTACACGTTGTTGCTGAACGCGGACATGTACTTCGAGCGGGGTGAACTCTGCGTGGAGAAAATGATCGACTTCATGGGGCGCAACGCCGACTGCGGCATTGCCGGCTGCCGCCTCCATCATCCCGGCGGCGATTTCGCCTTTCCCGCCCGGCGCTTCCAAACGGTTCCCATCATCCTCGGACGACGGCTTCCCCTGGGCCGACTCATGCGGGGCGTGCTCCGCGACTACTTCTACCGCGAACATGACGAAGACGAGGTCTGGGAGTCTGATTGGCTCTCCGGGTGCTTTCTCATGATTCGTCGAGAAGCGTTTGAGGAAGTCGGTGGCTTCGACGAAAAATTCATCAAGTACTTCGAAGACGTCGACATGTGTCTGCGCATGGCACGGGCGGGCTGGCGCGTCATGTACAACGGCCAGACGTTCTGTTATCACGTCGAACAGAGAGCCAGTGCGAGACTCCTCTCGGCCAACGCCTGGATCCACCTGCGGTCCTACATGCGTTGGCTCTACAAATGGGGATTCTCGCCGGCGCGAGCGATTCCCAGCCGTCGCCCGCAGATGGATCGCAGAGAATCCCGCCGCGCGGCCTAGGGCTCCGTGACAATTCAAATTGTGGGTGCCATGCAATGCCGTTAACAGTTCAGCGTTCTAGGCGGCCTGTAAGTGGTTTCGGATATTGGTCTTTTGTGCTTGGCTGAGGGTCAGGATAATCGGCGGATGAGGTGGCTTATGTTTCTTGCG
>Ga0315543_1003360_pt1 | contig 14424 bp, 18 predicted proteins | sample SalMarSW160210MG_2_FD_203098 | JGI IMG/M metagenome (GOLD analysis project Ga0315543, IMG submission 203098) | Salt marsh sediment microbial communities from the Plum Island Ecosystem LTER, Massachusetts, United States - Salt Marsh Sediment SW1601-210 ...
AAGGAATTAACCCTTTCCACCTTTTAACCTCCTACTCATAATGGCTCAGTAATTCCCTTACCTTTGTTGGTTTTACCTTCTTGTGAACATCGCCCGCTACAGTCATCACCGGAGCCAAGGCACATGCACCGAGACATCGGACAGTTTCTAGGGAAAACTTACGATCAGAAGTGGTCCCTTCAGGCTCAAGCTCATATTCCTTCTTTAAAGCCTCTAGGATCCTTGGCCCTCCCTTAACATAGCAAGCGGTTCCCATACAAACTTGAACAGTATATTTCCCTCTGGGAACCATGTTAAAAAAGTGATAAAAGCTAACTATTCCATATATTTCGCTTAACTGAACCTTTAGACCTCGAGAAATGATCTTCAGCACCGGTGGGGGCAAATAACCAACCAGCCCCTGTACCTGCTCTAAGACACGTATCAGGGTGCCCGCTTTCCCTCGGTTCTCATCAATTATCCTCTGGATTTGCTGAGACCATTTTCCTGCTTCCCTAGCCTCTTCATCCACTTGCACATTTGATGTACTTTCCATCCTAAACTCCCCCTTAATTTTTGGTAAACATTGCTCTACAATCCCTAGCGAGCTAGAAAGCGACTTCAACTCCGTCCATGATTAATTCTCTGTCTGTAACCAACCTGAGCGGAGGGAGTGAGTTTATATTCATCCCAAGGCCACATTGGGTTACGTTGAACCAATCTCCTGCAATACAAGATTTACAACCTTTGGAATAGTTTCCTTAACTACTTTATCATATTCAGCAATGAGCTCTAATAAATTTAAACCATTTGTGCTGGCATCTTTTACATCTATTATTATGCTTTCATCTTTAACTTTATCAGCTAGTTGTCGAGCAATATGAAAACCTATACCATTGTTTCCCAGAATTGGATTCCCTATACCTAAGACCAGAGTTTTCAAGTTATCTTCTCAATTGAGAGCAGATATTGCCATTGGGATCGTATATGTTGACTTCCAAGGGCACCTGCACAGGGCATACCTAAGCGCATTCACCGCAACCAGTGCATTTATCCTCAATAATGTAACGCGGGGCCTTTTTGACAGCGACCTTGAAATCCCCGGCTTCTCCCTCGACCCCTCCTATGGCTGCCTGTGTAATAATCCTGATATTTCGGTGCCTACCAGCCTCGACGAGCTTGGGGGACAGTATGCACATCGAACAATCGTTAGTGGGGAAGGTCTTGTCTAACTGAGCCATTACACCTCCAATAGCAGGAGATGACTCTCCTAAGTAGACAAGAAATCCCGACTCAGCTAAATCAAGGGATGCCTGTATCCCACCTATTCCTCCCCCTAAAACCAGGACTGCCCCTACTTTCTTGGTCTCTGATTTGGTGCCCATTTCCATATGCTCCAATCTTCGTAAATCCTTTCAGCTCTTCTTCAGTTCCCCGTTTCGATCAGCACCATTTGTTTCAAAAAGGTCCAACTTAATTAAGAGGACCAAGTTCAGTAATTTTATAGATAAACTCATTGACTGCGCTTTGGAACTTTGCCCCCTCATCTGTTGAAATCCATTCTAGTTTTAGTCTTTCAGGCTCTATTCCAAGTTGAAGGAGCATGTTTTTGAGCAACATAATCCTTCGTACTGCCTTAAGATTCCCACTCGTATAGTGACAATCTCCCGGATGGCACCCTGTCATCATAACTCCGTCTGCACCCCTAGCAAAGGCATGAAGAATAAAGGAAGGGTCTACCCTTCCTGAACACATGGTGCGAATTATCCTGAAATAAGGCTTGATTCCTGATCTTGAAGTGCCAGCAAGGTCTCCCCTGTTATATGCAGACCAGTTGCAACAGAAGAGTATGATTTTAGGGTTAAAATCCCTCATAGCTTCTCCTCTGTCACTATTTCTTGCGCTATAAATGGTATCCTTTCTTCCACCTCTTCGGTGCATCCCTCTCCAAAGGTTGTATTATCCTTTATCTCCACAGCATATATGCTGACATATCCGGGCATCTTATATCCTAATCCTTTTCCGATTTCGAATGCAGTGGCAATATCCATACCGTGGGAGGAGGATAAATCCGCGGCCGACTTCAGATCTTCCGGCTTGAGCTTATAGAAATCTCCAGGCCTCCCCTTTTCGGTTCTTATAGAATCGATGATGATAAGCTTATCATATCCAATTATATGATCAAGGAGAGTGAGCCCGGCTTCGTTTGCTTCTATCACCTCTAAATGGGAATGCCTCTCCTTAATCTTCTGAACGATTGTGATTCCAGCCCCATCATCGGTAAGAATTGGATTCCCAAGCCCTAAAATAAGTGCTTTCATCTTGGAATTTCTTTCACAACAATCTTGACCGCTTCCTGCTCATCCAACCGCTTCCACTTCCTTCTTCATGGCTTACCTTCTCCTTATTCATCTCTCCTTAATTTCCTCAGCAAATCTCCTTCGCTGTTATATACATTCACTTCAAGAGGCATCCTTCCCGGAAGGGAATGAGTGGCACAGGCAAGACAGGGGTCATAGGCTCTAAATGCCATCTCAATCATGTTGAGAATCCCGTCAGAAACCTCGCCCTTCTTTATAAGCGATTTGGCTGCTTTTTCAATGGACATGCAAATGGAAGCAGCGTTATTCTGGGTAGCGACGATTAAATTGACTTCCGTAAGGATTCCTCTGTCATCGGTTTTGTAGTGATGGAAAAGGGTTCCTCTCGGCGCTTCTACCACCCCGATACCCTCTTTTGGAGTCTCGGTAGGTAGATTTACAATATCAGGAGAGGTGAGCTCAGGGTCACGGGCAAGCTCCAGCACCCGCTCAGAAGCATAAAGCGCCTCGATAAGTCGAGCCCAGTGAAAAGCCAAGGTACTATGGACCGGCTTCCCACCCAATGTTTCATACATCTTCTCATAGGCTTCCTGAGCCAGTGGTGTTGCCATCCCGTCGGATGCATTCAGCCGAGCCAGTGGAGCTACCCTAAAAACACCACTATCTTCCCCATCAACAAATCCCTTCCAGCCTACACTCTTGAGATAAGAGAACCTCACGTAAGTCCAGGGCTCGACATGCTCCCTGATATGATCAAGGTAATTTTGACCCTTAAACTTGGCAAACTCTTTACCATTTGGATCAACAACCCTTACATCACCATCATAGAAATTCACCTTGTTATTCTCATCCACCAACCCCATATAATATGTCCTATGCTTATAAATATCTCCGACGACAAGGTCAACATATTCTTTATTTTTAAGCACTACATCGTCAAAAAGCCCTAGGGCAAATTTACAGAATTCCACCGCATATTCCGCCGCATCTATAATTGTCTTCCTTTCCTCTTCAGTAATTGCTTTTGATACCCCTCCAGGCAACCCACAGGAAGGCATAACTGGCTTGCCTCCGATTATTCTCAGAACATTCCTCATCCTTTTTCTCATTTCTATTACTTTTCCCCCGACGTCTAACCCCACCTTAGCAATAACCCCCAAGATGTTCCTTTCTCCAGCAGGTGCCGTTGGGCCAACAACAAAGTCGGGACCGCCAAGGAAAAAGAAATGCAATATATGGTCCTCCGCCTGGAAAGCATTGTACATAAGCTCTCTTATCTTTTTCGCCGTTGATGTTGGCTCAACCTTGAAAAGGTCATCAAGGGTCTTAGTCGATGCCATATGGTGAGCAGTAGGACATACACCGCAAATCATTGTGGTTATTCTCGGCATCTCCTCTGCCGGTCTTCCCTCACAGAACTTCTCAAATCCTCGAAGCTCGGGGATCTGGAGGTAAGCCTTGTCAACATCCCCGTCATCATTGAGAAACACTTCTATCTTTCCATGTCCCTCAAGCCTGGTTATGGGGTCTATTGTTATCCTTCTCACTCTATCCTCTTATTCCATTCTCCTTCTTGTAAGAAGAGAAGCCGGTAGGCTGAATCTGTAGAATGTCCCCGCTGGATCCACGAGCCCATTGATTAATTTTTTGATATCTTCCTCTGTCATCTTGTCTTCACCTTCAAGTCCCAATATAGATGCAATCATTGAAAGTCCTTTTGCTCCTTGGTCTATAACCCCTTCTATGGGACCCATGCAACCCCGGCATGGCATATTAGCTCTAATGCATGTTTCCCCACATCCCGAGCGCGTGGCAGGGCCGAGACAGATTACCCCCTGCTCAAGGAAGCATTTCTCGGGGTCAAGCTTGACCTCGTAGGGTCTTTTTATTTCTTTTATTGATAATTTCTCCGGCTTTTTCTCCGCCCTGGGGCACGTATCGCATAAAGCTTTCTCAGGAGCAAGGACCGCTCCTTTTTCCGGTAGTTTGCCTGTGAGAATGGCGTTTACCGCATTCATTATTAAATCAGGCGGCGGTGGACATCCGGGGAGGTAGTAATCCACAGGAATAGTCTGATCCAAGGTCTTTACCGTATCATAGAACTCCGGCAAAGTGAGTTCACCAATCCCGATTCCTGTCTTCTCCTGTGGAACAGTTCCCTCTGGATTTTCAACAGACGGGACTTCTTTATAAACCCTTTGAAAAATCGTATCCCTTGTCCAGAAGTTCCCTAGCCCCGGTATTCCACCCATGTGAGCGCAAGAGCCAAAGGCAACCACAAGGCTGGATTTTTCCCTCAGAAGCTTTACCATCTCCTCCTGCTCCTCTGTTCTCACAGCACCATTTATAAAGCTCACAGCTATCTCGCCATCCCTTAGAGCTTCAACATCCTTCCTCTTAAAATCCAAGGCAACAGGCCAGAAGACTATATCCACAGCATCGGCTACTTTCAGCAAATCTTCATTGAGGTCAACAACTGCTTCCTCACATCCACCACATGAAGCACACCAATAAAAAGCAACCTTTGGCTTAGCCATCTTTATTCCTAAAGCTTCTCACCTCCGATATCTTCTTCTACTGAACTGCGTACATTATGTTCATAACGCTCTTGCTGCTACATTCATCCTGTCATGCCGCAGGCGCTTCTATTTGGGCGAAAAGCTGCTCGTCTTCAAAGAAGTTCACTGAGATTGCTGCAGATGGACACGCCGCGCCACAGACCCCACAACCCCGACATAAGGTAGTAACCAAATGGGCAAGCCTCTTCCCATTCTGTATCCGGAGCTCTATGGCTGAATATGGACATGAAGCAGCGCAGATGCCACATCCTGAACACATATCCTCATTAATCGACACGGGAGGGGGATATCCCTCTTTTGTCGCCATATCCTTCAGGACATTCCACACGCTGGAGAACTTCACCTCCTGTGGGCAGTGTTGTTCACAGATCCAGCAATCAGAACAATACCAGATATAGGGGCCACTTAAAGCCCTCTCCCTCATGCCAAGATTTACCATTCTGACTATCTTTCTCGGATCATGTTGCGGGTATACCACGTGGATAGGACATCCCGCTGTACAGGTTCCACAGCAAAAACACGCAGTTATATCACAATTAGCTTCATGAGCTATTACCTCGAGCTTGAAATTTGGATCGAGTTCTGATAGTCGAATTGGTTGACCACGCATTGTCAAGACCTCGATAAAATTACATCTCTGGTTAATGTCTCCTTAAGAAGCCAGCATCAGTAGTCTCTAAATACTAAATGGATAAATCTGGCAGAAATAGAAGAAAGACGGATAACCAAATCGGCATATCCATCCTTCTTCTGATCATAACCTGCACATTCTAAGCCTTCACCTAAGCTGAGTCAATAGGCTGCTGTGGGATTATTCAGCAGTTTTCCGAAGAATCTTCTCGCAGAACAAGCTGGATAGCCTCAAATCTATTATACCAAAGCAAGCCCTCGCATATCCCTTCAAGGGAGAAGACGATTGCTCAAAGAGCAATTAACATCAGGATAGAAATAATCTGCCTGCCTTAGTGCAAGCCTGACAGCTCTGTAGGGTTCACATCCCCTCAAGGTTGGTGTGCCGACTGAAGAGCTAATCGTGATGTGTAAAACTCACCACCATTTTGCCTATCTATGGTCGGGGTGAGAGGATTTGAACCTCCGACCACCTGAACCCCATTCCCTAAAAACGTATCTGGTAGTGAACATCCCTTTGTTAACTTAGCTAGCTTTCGTTGTAGCTTCTTTGACGGTTGTCTTTTGCCTTGTTTGAGCATAGTGATGTATGACCTAGTTACTCCAAGCTGTGATGCCAAGTCCGACTGATTTAAGTTTTTCATCTTACCCCCTTTAGAGTTTCTATTTAGCCAACCCTTGTTTTGCTATCGTTTCACTACCTATACTCTATTGTACTACAATGTAAAGACTACTGTCAATAGCTATAGGCTATGTAAAGTAACAAAATTTCATTTAATTTAGCTTTGCAAAGCTATTGAACCCTTGACATAAATGGTCTGCTATGATAGAGTATATGTAAGAATAATGTTATTAAAATAAACAGAATATAATATACATAGGAGGTGTATATGTATAAATTAGTAATGAACATAGGAGGTGTATATGAGAAGAGTATTTGAGATTCTAAGAGAACTCAGGCAGATTGTTGGCATAAGCCAAGAACAGCTATCAGCTAAGATTGGCTGTAGTAGAATTTCTCTAACAAACTATGAAAACAATTGGAGTAGACCCAAGAGACCAATACTAGAGAAGTGGTTAGCTGCGTTGTCTGAGGAAATCTTATTTTATAATGATACACATAAGGCTAAAGAGGTGAAGCAATGATAGATGCTGAAGGTAACATAATTGAAGATAGTGGCAAGGACAAAATTAAGAAGGGGTATAGTAACATAATTGAAATTGAAGATGAGCCTAGTAGTGCTCATGAGAAGATTAAGAAGGGGCTAAGAAAGCTACATGCTGACCCTGATAAGAAGAGAGAGTATATTCCACATCAGCCTGATGGAGCTAAGACTAAGATTAGAGATGGTTTAGAGGAGTGGATACCTAGTGGAAAAGATGGTAAACCATTACCTAAGCCATTAACTGTGGAAGAGAGGAGAGCTGCTATAGCATTAGGCTTAAATCCAGACGAGATTGAAGATAAGAGAATTATAACTAAAGATGAATGAAGGCAAGGATGATATTGACCTGGAAGCTCTTGATGTTGGAGAGGCTATTATCAGAGAGCAAGAGTTGGCTGAAGCTCAGAGTATGCAAGAGAAGATTTTAGATGAAATATTTGGAGGTAAAGAATGACTAAGAGTTTAGATAAGTTAGAGAATTTAAGAGTAGAGCTAAGTGAAGAGTTAGAGCATAAGATACATAGTATGAAGTCTCAAGATGATAAACTGGCTGTGAATCAGATACGAGCTAAGTTGACTGAAGTCATTGATGATATACAAATTGCTCATAATTTGGAAGCTGATGCTGAAAAGGAACGAATGTTATCTGATATAAGGCAACACGAACATGAAAATCAGATTCATTATAATGAATATTACAATCTGTTACAAGTTGTTGTTCCAGCTTTACAAACTGTGGTAGATAACTTGGATAGAGCTAATCAATTAGCATCTTGGTTACAGTCTGATAGGAGTTCTATAACGCAGCTACAAGGACATTATAATAAAGAATATAACGAGAGCATAGAGGTTAATCCTCATTCAGCTAGAGGAGTTCCAGACCATGACCAAATAACTAGAGTGTTAGAGTGGCTGCAGAGTGATTTGGATAGCTATGATAAGTTGAAGGAAACGGTTGTTGCAAGTAAAGCTAAAGCTAAACAGGTTGTAGCTGAAGGTAACTTGGCTGGTGGTAGCAAGGTAATGCAGAGTGTAATTAAGAATAAAGCTGAAGTTGAAGCTGCAGGGAAGGTATGATGGAAGTTAAGACTGATATAGTTTGTCCTTTCACTGGAAAGAGATGCCTAGCTTCAACTCAATGTCCATTTTGGAATTACAAGAATAACACCTGCATTTTAGTTAGAGCATGTGTTTCAGTAATTAGTACTAATAATATATTAAGAGGTGACAAAGACAATGATAGAGAAGATAGACCAGTTACAAGCTGAGGATTTAATCCAGCTACAGGATAAAGCATTTCAATTATTACCTCATTACTGTCATTACAATGATAAGAGGGAAGTAATTGGAATCAAGGGTTATAGTAAAGGTGACCTTGATTGGAGCTATGAGGAATTTATGGAAGAACTTGACTGGTATCGTGAGCTAGAGGATGCCGATGGTATTAAACATTTAGACAAGAAACTGGAGAGGTTAGAGAATGGAATTAGCTTAGTTGTAGATGTAAGTGAATTTCCTGAACCTGATTGGATAGTTGAGGGTTTCATTGTTAGACATGGATTAACCTTACTATATGGAGATTCTGGCACAGGAAAAACTACACTATGTTTATACTTGGCAGATGCTATGCAGAAGCATAAAGATTTCTTTGGAGTGAAGTGTAAAGGTGGTGACGTTATCTTTGTAGAGAATGATGAATCAGGTGAATTGCTGAGAAGCCATAGGGATAAGGTAGGATTACCTGAGAAGCTACCTACTGCTAATTGTGAGGTAGCTTGGGATGCTTCTAAGAAGGAATTTAATAAGGAATTTGCAGATATGCTTTATTACTATACTCCAGATGTTGTAGTGATTGATGCTTACACATCATTGGGAATACCTGATATTACTAGACCTGAATCAGCTTTAGTCCTTGATGAGTTTAGAAGGTTAGCTGAAGACTATGACTGTGCTTTTGTTATTATACATCACCCGAACTTAAGTGGTGGACAAATGGGAAGCAGTTTACACAGAGCTAAGATGGATTCCATAGTATCTTTAGCTAAAGTTTCAGAGGAGGAAATTATGTTAAGTCAAGAGAAGGTAAGGGGAAGTAAGTTTGATGCTAAGTTTATTAGTTTCAATACAGATACTTTGGAGATGGAGGAAAACACTACGAATCTAAGAGAGCGAGTTCAACAACTCGCACCAACACATTCCGTAGATGAACTGGTAAAGCAATTCCCAAAGGCTAGGAAAGCTACAATTGAAAGATACCACAGAGAGTTTAGCTAATCCATATTTTATAGCGGATTATCCTATATACATATATAAGTGTATCTGTAGGCATGACAATCCTAGCGGATTGCAAAAGTGAATCCTAGCGGATTGGATTTTAATTCAAATCCGAATCCTAGCCAAAACGGATTGAAAACGGATTACCTCTAAACCCTTCAATGGTGAGGTGTCACTTGGTGTGGGGTGGGTGACGCCGAACCTGGGTGGTTGCTGGGTGGGTGGTGAGGGGAATAAACCGAAAGTCATATTGACCTATCCCCTCATGTATAGTATATTCCTCAGCTGAGGTAGGCTATGTTTTGTAGGAATTGTAGTCTCAGTCATTTCATACTCCATGGGATATATTGTCGCTGCACAGGAGAGAGGTGATAGAAATGCCAACTTGGTTTCAAAAAATAACAACTAAACTAGACCACACCATAAAAGAAGCTACTAGGTATGAAGAGCCAGCCGCTCTCGATAAGGCAATAAAAGTGACAAAAATAATGGTTGGGGTTACGGATGATAAGGTTATTGATTCGACATTAAATGTCTTAAACAGGCTGAAGATGATGAAGCCAGAGAACCCTACACGAGATTTTACGCAAAAATTATTAGAGAAGTATTATGTGCTTCCCCCCGTTCTGCAACACAATAAGCAGGCTGAACTAGATTTCTTGCAAAAATTATTAGTGGAGGAACAACAGCAGCGAAGAAATAAAGCCAAAAGGTGAGTTGTTAAAAGCAGTGGAATACGATAAGCAATAAGTAGCCGACTACATCACTAACCTCAGAGTTTCTGAAAATAAATTTTTTCTATGAGTGGAGTTTCAATTCACTATCTTCCATCAATTTTGCTTGGTGGCAGGGATACCCCCTATATCACAGCTGTGGGTCAATCTGAAGCGAACTTGTGCCTGTGAGTTAACAAATCTGAGTGGGTATCAGATAGTCAAGCTAAATGCTAACTCTTAGCTACAGCTTTATAGTGCTTTAAGCAATCTTCAAAGGAAACGCTGCGGGTATACTTCAACACCATATCTAAATCTTCCCAACCGCCTAGATGCATGATGTCTAGTGTAGATAGTCCTTTGCGATGTAGACTACATGCCATGCCTCTACGGAAACTATGAGGATTGCAGTGAATACCAGTCTCCTTTGCTAATCGTTTGAGCATAGTTTGAATACCATACCTTCCCATATCCCAGATATTACCCTCAGTATTATCAGCTAAATAGACTTGTAACAGTTTAGCAGTCCTTTCTGTGAATGGTGCTCTTCTCTGTTTGTTACCCTTCCCGATGATAGTAATAGTGAATGTATCCCAGTCAATATCAGAAGCCTGGATATTAGTTAACTCACTAAGCCTCATTCCACTATCAGCAAACAAGCTAATAATTGTCTTGCCCCTTATGTTATCAACTGTATCAATAAGAGTATCTACCTCTTTATCAGTTACACTGGGTAGCAATCTTTTGGCAGGCTTAGGTTTATCTACTCTACTTAGTGGATTGTCTTTGAGATACCCTTCTCTTATTAACCAATGAACAAACACAGTTAAAGCTCTGTAGTGATTGAGCTTACCATTGCCACAGGTTAGATTAGATAGAAACAAGTTAATACCCTCTGAGGTTATCTCATACTTCACCAATGGAGTTAGACAATCCCTATAGAATTCTATTGTCCTGGGTGATAGACCTTCCCTTCTAGATTTGAGGAATCTTGCTAACAAATTAGCTTGGGATTGTATCTGAGATTTTGTTAACTGAGAAGGTTTTTGTTGTGCCTGAGCTATGGTCGGGGTGAGAGGATTTGAACCTCCGACCACCTGAACCCCATTCAGGTGCGCTACCAGGCTGCGCTACACCCCGTCGCCTTGCCCAGAACAATATGCTATCATAACAAAGCTGGTAGAACAATCACCAGCAAGGATGTGACTATTGGGCAAGAAGCAGGTAACAGCCATACGAGTCCCTACAAAACGCCAGGAGGCAAAATGGCACCGGCAGAAGCGCATTCGTCGCATGATAATAATCGCTAGCACTGTCTTCTTAGTTGGTATTATCAGCTATGCATCCTACGGATATTATGCTGACAAAATCAAGGGCTTGAATGAGAAAGTGATCACCGTAAATGATGCTTCCTTTAATATGAGATATTATGTAAACATGCTCGACGCCCAGACCAAAGAAGTGGAACCAGATAGCATATACCAGTACACCAATGCGGTTGCTCAATATATTGAAGATGCCGAACTGATAAGGCAAGGAGCAAAAGACCTCAATATAACGGTAACTCAAGAAGAGATAGAGGAAATGATCAAGGAGCAAAACTTTCCCAAGGATCAAGTACATCAAGATATAGTGGAAACTGTGCTACTGAGCCAAAAACTTCTAGAATATTTTGATTCTCAGTTGCCAGATGAAATGCTGCAGGCAAATACCCAGGTGATGTTCGTGGAAAGCGAACAGGTGGCTAACGCGGTAATAGATCTAGCTAATAGTGGTGAGAACTTCACCAAGCTGGTCAGAGAATTCTCCTACGATAACAGGACCAAGGAGTATGATGGCAATCTAGGCTGGCTTCCCCGGGAATTAATGTCGCCAACTATGGCAGAGACCTTCAATCTTACCGCCGGTGGAATAAGCCAGCCCATCCCCGATAATTCAACCAACAAAAGTGTTGGCTACTGGCTGATAAAGGTTAATGAAGAAGACCCTGAGAAAGGGATAAATGTTAGTGCTATGCTATTAGGCAGCGGGCAAGAGGCTGTAGAAATCAAGACTGAACTGGACGCAGAAAGTAATTTTAGCGAACTTGCAAAAAATTACTCTCAGCACAGCAGCAAATATAAAGGTGGTGAGCTTGGCTGGCTCAAGGCAAATGAGACAAATGACTTCAGTGATGCCTTCAATGAAGTCGCTTTCCAGCTTCCCGTCGATGAAGTAAGTGAACCGGTCAAGGATGAAACTGTTAACACCGACGGAGGCTATTGGGTAGTCAAAGTTTTAGATAAACAACAGCGAGAGTTGGACAACGATGTCCGGGAAGCGCTGAAAAATAAACGCTTCAGCGAGTGGCTTGACCAGCAAAGGGAAAATAGCACTATTGAGAATAAACTTGATGGCACGAGGATGGCCTGGGCTGTAGCGGAGGTTATTAAAGGAAGGTAAATATGCAGACAAAGCGAGAGGTAAACATTGGCTTGTTAGGTCTCGGAGTCGTAGGCAGTGGCGTAGCTCATGTTCTGCTGGAGAAAAAGGATAGTCTGGCTGAGCAATCAGGGGGACCTGTGACGTTAAGGAAGGTGCTGGAAAAACGCTCCGTAGAATTTGAACCTAGGTTACTAACCCGTAATGCCGAGGAAATTTTGACTGACCCCCAAATAGACATAGTCATCGAGGTTATTGGTGGAGAACATCCCGCTACAGAATATATCAGGCAAGCCCTCACAAATGGAAAGCATGTGGTTACCGCCAATAAGGAGGTGATTGCTAAACATGGCCATGAGTTATTTTCGCTGGCCAAGGAAGTCAACGTTGAACTTCGCTATGAAGCAAGCGTAGGCAGCGGAATACCGCTTATCTCTTCCTTCCAGCAAGGCTTGGCCGCCAATGATATCTCAGCCATTTATGCCATCCTCAACGGCACCACCAATTACATTTTGACCAGAATGGTACAGGAAAGACTGGAGTTCCCCATGGCTTTAAAACAGGCCCAGGAATTAGGCTATGCCGAGTCCGACCCTTCAAATGATATCGAAGGGAGAGATACAGCTTACAAATTAGTTATCCTGGCTAACTTAGCTTTCCACGCTAAACTAGACCCTCAAGAGATATACTGTGAAGGAATTCCACACCTCGCCGTTCAAGACTTCCTCTATGCTGAAGAATTTGGTTATGTTATAAAGCTCCTGGCGATAGCTAAGCGATATGGCAACACTATCGAGGCTCGAGTGCACCCTGTTTTTCTCCCCAAGGAGTCCCAACTGGCCCAGGTAAATGGTGTTTATAATGCCATTCAAGCAGAAGGCGACTTGGCTGGTAGATTGCTCTTCTACGGGGAAGGAGCAGGAGGAATGCGAGCTTCCAGTGCTATTGTTGCCGATGTGTTGACCATAGTCAGAAACAGTCGCCTGGGGATAATTGCCACCCCGGAAACAGGGATAAATCAAGAGCTAACCCTCAAGCCGATGACAGATGTAGAGACACGCTATTATTTCAGGCTAGATGTTGCTGATCGCCCTGGCGTTTTGGCACAAATCTCCAAGGTCCTGGGGGATAACTCAATCAGCATTTCATCGGTGATTCAGAAAGAGAGCAACCGGGCAGCTCAGACCGCCGAGATAGTCATCATGACCCACCCGGCAAGGGAAAACGCAACGCAGAAAGCCATCGAACAACTAAAATTGTTGACCATGGTAAATGAAGTGAGTAGCTTTATCAGGATTGAAGAATGAAACAAGGCGTTCTCGCTAGATATCGCCGCCTGTTGCCCGTCACCACAGCTACCCCTATAGTCACACTTGGCGAGGGAGATACCCCCCTGGTAAGGTCTCGAAATCTGGAGAAAGAACTTGGATGTGGGGAACTCTACTTTAAATTGGAAGGATGCAATCCCACGGGTTCATTTAAAGACCGTGGCATGGTAGTCGCAGTAGCCAAGGCAGCAGAGAATGGCAGCTCCACCATTATTTGTGCTTCCACCGGCAATACCAGCGCTTCAGCGGCTGCTTATGGAACCCGCTTTGGAATGAGAACCATCGTTATCATCCCTACAGGGAAAATAGCTATGGGAAAGCTAGCTCAAGCCTTTGTTTACGGCGCCCAAATCGCGGGCATAAAAGGCAACTTTGACCAGGCGCTGCAAATAGTCCGTTCCTTGACCCAAAAGCACCCTGTTACTCTGGTTAACTCGCTTAATCCAAACCGCATTGAAGGGCAGAAAACAGCTTCATTCGAAATCATCGATGATCTGGGGGATGCTCCGGATTATCTATTCCTTCCTGTGGGTAATGCCGGGAACATAACCGCTTACTGGAAGGGATTTAAAGAATACCACCGCATCGGCAAGGCAAGCCATACCCCGAGGATGATGGGCTTTCAAGCTGCTGGTGCCGCACCCATAGTTCAGGGCAAACCGGTTAAATATCCCAAGACCATCGCCACTGCTATCCGCATTGGCAACCCTGCCAGCTGGGAGAAAGCAACGGCAGCAAGAGATGAATCTGGCGGCATCATAGACTTGGTGACCGATGATGAGATTTTGAACGCTTATAAATTATTAGCAATCAAGGAAGGGGTTTTCGGCGAACCAGCGTCAGCCGCCTCGGTAGCGGGACTGGTCAAGATGGCAAAGAAGCAGACTTTCTCAGGTAAGAAAATAGTTTGTATTATCACTGGAACAGGGTTAAAAGACCCTGATGTGCCTCGCAGATATACCCAGCCACCAATAGAACTAGCCGCCGACCTAAGCGCAGTGGAGAATTTCTTG
>Ga0315543_1003361_pt1 | contig 14421 bp, 15 predicted proteins | sample SalMarSW160210MG_2_FD_203098 | JGI IMG/M metagenome (GOLD analysis project Ga0315543, IMG submission 203098) | Salt marsh sediment microbial communities from the Plum Island Ecosystem LTER, Massachusetts, United States - Salt Marsh Sediment SW1601-210 ...
CAGATTCTCTAAAAAAGCTTCCCAACAAGCTGTTGACTCCGAATTAGCTCGCTGGAAGCTGATGAGCTCCCGGCTGCCGTCAGCCTTGATACCATAAGCCACCAACAGCTTGACCTTCTTCGCTTTCAGCTCAAAACGAATCTTCACCGACAATGCATCCAGAAACAAAAAGACGAAGTCATCCTCGATGGGGCTGTTGGCAAAGTCGATAACAGCCTGATCGAGCTCTCTGACCACTGTGAAAACCTTGCTGGCTGAGAGCCGCTCACCGCCCAGAACTATTCGAATTATCTCCTCTGATGGTGACTTCCGAAGCTGTGTATAAAAGAGTCATTAAGAAAACCAAGCCGTCTCGTTGAGTGCAAGGTTTAGATTGAAAAAAAGGCTACTGCTAAATATCCCAGTCGGCCTTAAAAATATTCCAGTTTTTCGGATCATGTAAACACTCACTTAGTCCCGCACTTTTGGGAGGCAAATATAACATTAGCTTATCCTCGGTATCTCTCTCGATGAACCCCAAAGTTTTCCCCAGTTCTCTGGAAAGGTTCGTATTAGTAGTAAACATGCTGACCACACTTACTTTTTTTCTTTGTCTCAGATGCCACAAAAACCGGCCCATAAGTAAGATATGAATATCCCGCCGCGAGGAAAACTGTAAATCATCGATGACACATCGATTTTCTTTTAGATGATAAACAATGAACCCCTTTATTTCGGATGTTTGCTTGTGCGTAAGCGCAAATACGCAAATATATGATATTTACAATAAGGACTACCACAGAACTTCCAGTTCAAGTATTTTGCATCACGCACCCCAATTAGCTTTGATTGACTTAAGACCTCATTCCAGAAATTATCGAAACGCTCATCAAAAAAGGACATCGATTCCTCATTCAAATCTGCCTTAAGGATTGTTTTTTTGCTTTTGGGATTGTGCTGCAAATATATATTTATCAGCGGGGCTATGATTCTGGCCAACAATGGGTTGATTACTTTTTTTAACTTTTTATCAGCCCATAGCATATTTGCTATTCGTGATATATCGTCTACTTTAACATACCCAACCCTTTCCATTATTAATTCGGATTGTGGGTTTGGTATACTATAAATAAAATCAAAATTCTCCTTAGCATATTCAATTGCCCGTCGCTGTAATTGGAATCCAAGGAACCCCCGGATGTTCTTATTGACTGCGAAATCACCGGTAATTCCAGCCAGATACTGCCTCCCTGAGGCTACCATCCGACGCGGGAAGATCGAGACGCAGCCAACTATTTCTCGTAAATCAGAAAGGCGAGCCACAAAGGTATCTGCCCGACCACAGGGATTGTTGAGATACATCCAGTCAAAGCGATCGGGATTAAAATCGTTGAAGCTGGAGGACAGAACTCTTGGATAGCGTCTTTATCTCGGGTTAGATCTGCTTTTTCGATATCGCATTTTCTCATTTCACGAGCCTTACATTATTCTATATCTTCCCACTCAAGAAACAGAAAAAAAGTAACCAGAGTTCTTTTAACATAAGACTTCTTTCGCAGCGAATTTCTTACAGACCATGATGGGAACAAGAATTTTTTACTTTATAAGATTTACTATCAAAATCTAAACGTAAATCACATATATAGCTATAAGCACTTTAGATTTTCTCACTGTTTACAACATAAGGCTTTCACACAACAAATACGTTATTGGTGAAATCATCTATAAGGATAGCCATTGACAGGTGAAGAAGCAATGGTTACCTCAGTCCACTATTTACTTCTCTGCCGCGGAAACAGGGACTTTACATGTAACATATCCAAAGTGAAGAGTGGTGTCTTTTCCAAGGCGCCGAGCATTCACTTATCGTAGCAGCGGTTCCGGCAACAGCATCATGCGCTTAGCACCCAGAAACTACAGGCTCTGACAGGCCAACATGTTCCAATAGACCACTTCACGCTTCCAAGAGACTAAGCTGTAATATTCTTACGCAGTTTCGGCCCCAGCCACCTCGTTAATCCAACCGGCAGGCGCTTCCAAAGCGACGTGGCAAAATTCAGCTTATGCTTATATGTCGTTGGCAATGATCTCTCGCGGTCCTTAAGGAGTTTGAACTCCCAATATAGCGGCTTGGGAGTAGCGCCCCACCGTATTTTGAATTTATAAGTTCCCGAGCCTACAGACGAACGTCCAAAATCGAATTTGTGAAATTCGTGCGTAAGAGCGTATCTCATGGACTCCCAGTAGAGGATGTTATTGGGATAGAGGTTAAAGAATTCCCGCAGAGACGAAACCCAGGGGACGGCCATCAACCCCTTGTAATAGAGACAAATTGCAGCTCCAACATAAGTCTTACCAAACTTAACAAGAGCGATTTTAGAATACGGCTCGAAGACTTCCAGGATGTTTTAAAAAAAGGCAAGACTGTGTGCAGGAGAGCCTAAATCTCGCATATTTTCCATCCATATCTTGTAAAAGATAGGAAGGGCAGGCAGTTCTCGAAAATCGACTGCCAATCCTGCTGTGGTAGCCTTTCTTATTCTGTTACGTCTCTCTGAGGGAAGAGATTTCCAAAGTCGCTCTTCGTTAACACTGAGTTCCATGGTGAGCGTTACCTTGGATGTATCGACTCGATATCCATTTGTGTTATTCTCAATGTGACGGAGCTCAATATAATCGACGTTTGACTTTTCTGCAATTAGCAGCGCCCCGGATAGTAACAGCTGTGTACTCTGCTCATCCATTGCTACAAGGCCTGCAAAATCTAAGAAAGGCAGGGAAGTGAGAGAACTGCCAAATAGTCTGCTCCTGATGAGGGTCAACGGGAGAATTCCCGTAACGATGCTATCACGCTGCGTGAAAAGGTAATAACATTCATGTCCATAGGCGCATTCGATAACCTCTTTCCACTCGAAACGATGGTATAGCCAACAGTGTCGATTATCGTTCACAAACTTGTTCCAACAGTCAGAACTACTGGTGTCACAGACAAAAATACTAACCATACCACAGCATCTTTTAATAGAATCCCGATCCAGCCCAAAAGATATAGCTGCAACCTACTATAGTCAATTTCAACCTTCGTGTCGCCTGTAAACATCTTTGGCTTTAGGGGTAACAGCGCATCTGTGTCCTCCATGTACATCGTTGAACATGCGAAAGTATCGCTCCGCGATTCACGACACTGGGCATTCTGGTGAACCGATTTAAGGAGAACCGGTCAGGAAACCGTAGTGATTTATTGAACCTGAAAAACAATGTTCGAACTGTCGGAATAGATTTTTGTGTAAGCTATGCTATATTCCAAAGTATCAACCAGATCATCCGGTTAAAGAAATGCCTTGTGGATAACGATGTACTTGACACTATCTGAGGCCAACTGCTGTTTCTGGATGTAAAGGTCAGTATAATTCAGACGGTCTATCAGGGTCTCGTGAAGTTTGCGAGACACTACCCCCTGAACAATCGGATGCTCATGGATAGCCTGATACATCATATAAGTATTTGACTCCAAATACCCGCCGGGAAGGTCGAGGATGGCGAAACTCTCTGAATCCCTTAATATGACATTGTAGCAAGAAGGAAGGTAAACCGGGGTCATTTCTTTTTCTACGGAATAATAATCCACCAGAATCAAGACTATTAATGCTGTTAAGATATAATTCTTGTATTTGCCCAGTTTACCAAAGGAGTAAAGGTAGTTTATTCCCATAGCGAGTATTATCCCAAGAAATAGGTAACCATAAAAAATATGCCGTGATGGACAGCGAATATTTGATAAGAAGGGTACCAGGTATAGTATTTTGTATGGTAGTAAGATGGGGGTGGAATATCCTATAATATGAAATGTGGAACCCATTGATATTATGATAAGTGTAATTAGAGCCAACAGATATGGTGCTGCTTCTTTTTTTATTTTCTTAAAAGCAAAGATTATGATGGCCAAAGCTACCAGGCCGAAATAAACTGCTGTTTCCCACACTTTGCCGGTAAATGAGTCGTTTACTGCTTTTATCAAAGATATATTGCCGAGAGTATGGTAATGGCCTGGCGTTATAAAACCTAAGAGATCCGACACATAATAATTATGTCCGACTGCCGATGCCCCAGGATATTTGAGTCCTAGAATAATCATGCGCACCAGCCAGGGAGAAATGGAAATGAGAGCCAAAAAGGAAAGGAGCGCTGATTTGGCCGCAACATCAATAAGCAGAAGCCGTCTTCTGCGAATGGCAAGGTAGATATATGAAAGCGCCATAAAGTAAAAAGCAAAAATCATGTGGTTCCAGCTACAGATGGCATTCAAAAACAGAAACAGTGCACAGATAAGGATGTTTTTCAGACCGCCCTCTTTAATGGCCTTGATGAAATACAAAACGAAGAAGGGTATGAATTGAATCGAAGCGATATTTATGTGACCGCCGGTGTGATGAGCAAAATATGCCGGACTGAAAGCGAAGATAAAACCAGCCACGAGCGCTAGCGGGATATTACCCAAAAGATAGCGGGCGAGCAAAAAGGCGCCCAGCCCTGAAAGGATGTAAGTGTGAAGGATGAGAAGATTGTACGCCAACACAGGGCCGTGAATATGTATGAGCAGAAATGACAAAAAAAGGTTATACCATGAATATGAATGATAAAGCAGGCTCGTTCCCTAAGGATACAGCAAGAATTTGGTCGATGCAAACTCTCCCATTTTACCGGTAATGACATTAAATCCCCACCAGAAATTCCAGAGATTTTGCATATTATCCTCGGGCGTTCCAATAAGCGCCGTGGATATACTCCCCAGATACTGGGGAAAATATAAAATTGTTAAACCTGTAAAAACCCCCAGCGCCGGTACGGAACCATTTCTCCATACAGATTGACCATGCTGATTAATTATTTCTGTTTTGGTAGGGATTGAACCTAAAAAATGTTTATAGATTCTATATAGGGCGTAGTAAAACAAGGCAGATAGCGGGATAGATAGGAAAAGCAGTTTGATTAACTTCGACGTAAAATCCATTTTTCACTCATCTCTGTAAGCAGGAAATGAAACCCTCCACGAGCAAAAAGCAACCAATAACAGGTAGGACGATCTGCAATCACAATCGCCGTTGCTGGCAATATTCAAAACATTATAAAGTTGATTCAAATATACGATTGCGCTGCAACAAAACCCGGATGAGTGGCCAATTTCCCAGCGATTATCATAAGTTCAAATCATATTAACGCCGCTCCTTGTTGAGCTGTACCAACACGTTCAAAAAAACACCTCTGTACCATCCGGTACAGTGGCAGAGCAATCTTCGCCATTCCTTTTATCAACTTAACCTATTGAACATTAAACGATTATCCCGTTAGCGAGGAAGTGGCATGTCGGTTGATACTATCTCGATCGGAAGCAAAACATGTAACAGTTAACTGATAAAGAAAAGGAGAAGCAACTATGATCCGCAAGCTGTTGGCACCGATTCTGGTTGGGGCATTGGTCTTCTGGGCGATTGGCTGCTCGGAAAGTCCGACCCAGTCTGTGGGTGAAGACTTCAATCTTGATGATGAGTTCGGCGGCTACACAACCTCTCCGGAGATCCCGGGCTTTGGCGATCAGGAGCTGGTGGGTGAAGCAGAGGGTGATTCGGCATACGACGATGAAGAAATCCAGTCCCTCCCAGAGGTTGATTCGATAATCGCTGAGCCTCAGACCGGTTATTATCATTTGAGGGCTGTGTGGGGACGCCTGCAGTACGATTCCACTGTTACAAGTGTCACCGATTGGAGCGGTTCTTTGAGCGTCTCGCGGGGGATTGAGATTATTCGGAGGGTGATTCGCTTTGAATCGGGCCAGGACTACATTGTTCGCCCCCGCACCGATCCCAAGATTATTGAGTGGGTTTCCAAAACCACCGTTCATAACGACGGCCTGGCAGTTGACATCTTTGTGCCTCCCATATTTGACACAAGCAAGGTACCCGAAGTCGATTCCCTTGGCGACACCGGCTATATCATCGTGATTGACACATCATATTCGGCAACAGTGTCATTTGCAACGGGACCGTACAGCCGAACATTTGACCTTGAGGAGCTTAAGTCCCTCGATACAGTCATCTACCTTGACGACTCGAATGCTGTCGCCTTCCAGGCATTTGAGCTTGACCGTTTCCCCTGCCCGCGGGGTTTTCTAGCTGGTCGCTGGGGGTATGACGAGAACGGAAACGGCCGGTTTCGCGGCGTATGGTGGTCAAAAAGTCCAAGTGCCTTCCGCTGGTACATCAGCGGTTATCTGAAAGGGCATTTCGGCAAAAACAACGCAGGCCTCAATGTGCTCTTCGGCAAGTGGATTTCAAAAACGGGAGAGTTCAGAGGATTCCTCAAGGGAACCTATGGTCATCGGCCAGTCGTGGTCGACAATCCGGCTAATCTGAGAAGAGCCCACGGCTGGTTTGCGGGACATATCTACAACGCCGATCGTGAAGAGATAGGCGTCTTGAAGGGGAGGTACAGGTCAGCGCCGAGGCTTCATAATGGCTTTTTCCAAGGTCGCTGGAAACTGCACTGCAACGCAACTGTGCCGGACCTGTCTGACCATGAAGAAGGCTTTTAGATGATTTTGCTACGGGATAGAATTCCGGCTTGGTCCACAACCCAAGCCGGGAATCGAAAGTTGCTGGCCGTGGCCCTCTTGCGGCCGGCATTCTCTACTTTTAGGCCGCGTAGATGTCCTAAAACCGAGACGAAAAAAAAATTAAAAAAAGTGCATTTTTTTCTTGCCAAACGAACCAAATAGGTATTTATTTTGTTATAAATAGTAAAATAATGGTGTTTAGAAAAGCCCCCCCTCTGTCTCTTACCGAGACAGCCCTGCGTTGGGCAGGATTAGCAATAATCCTGCCCTTCTTTTTTTGCTGCTATTTTTTGTAATTGAGCTCCTCCTCAAGAGCGCGTAATAAGGAATCTACATTGAAGTCTTTACTTACTAACGGATTGAGGTTCAGGTATAGATGATATGCCTCCTCTTTCTTGGCCCGGTCGTCTTGAGAGGCAAGGCAATTAGCGAGGTTTATTCTGTATGCTACCGAACTGGTATCTTTGTCTACCAGCGACCGGAAGATAGCCTCGGCTTCTATGTAACGCCCGTTGCCTATCAAGTACATGGCTTTGTTAAGCAGGAACTTGTCGTTGACGCCGAATTTGTCGATTGCGCTATCAATAACGTGGAGAGCCGTCTCAGCCGAGTCAAGCTCGATTGCCAAGTTGGCAACTTTCAAATAATTGTCGGGGTTATCAGGCTCCTTTTCAAGAAGCTTGCGATAAAAATAATATGCCACTTCAAAATTCTTGATTTCCAGGTTCAGCTCGGCCAGTTCACGATCATATTGCTCGCTGGGGTCACCTGTTTTGATCAACACGTGGATGGCTTTGATGGTGCTTTTCCAATCCCCAATTGCTTTGGCAACCTGGTACAGTATGAGATTAACCTCCCTGTCATCGGGAAAAAGCATGGCCGCCCGTTTCAAGTAGAAAAAGGCGGAATCGTACAGATAATCCCGCTGATAACTGACACTGAGCAAGTACAACAGATGACGATCTGACGGCTTTTGGGCCACGGCCTGAGATAGGTATTTTCTCGCGTGATCATAGTCTTGATCTACAAACGCCTTTTCGCCTGCCTTTTCTAACTCCTCAAATGTCTGAGGCTCTTGACTGCAACTACTGAAAAAGACGATGAACAGGGTTGCAAATACGATTCTTCCCGTCCAATGCATCACCATTAATCTTTCCATGTTGCACTATAGAGCATTACCCCTTGTAATTCAAGCTCTTCAAAGGTAGTTGGCGCGAGTTAGCAGGAAAAGAGCTATGTATACTACTCAGTCTCGGCCACAAGTACCTTTTTACCGCCCGCCGGGGCTAACAGCCACGAACGAGGGCACACTTTCAGAGATTAATTCCAGTTCTGCAGCAAAAGCACGGGATGGTGGCCTCAGTTGACAACTCAACCCAATGGCGTAAATTATGGAGTGACCCGTATAGAGGACTACAACACAACAACTCAGGTACTGGCTCTGTGCCTGTTCTCCGGCGTACAACCCCGGCTTTTCGAGGCTCTCATTAATCACTTTGGCAACCTTGAGGAGATTCTCAAATCAGAATCCAGCTCCCTGAAGGCGATAAAAGGCATGACTGCCGAAACCATCAAGAAGATAACTACCGCCGCCACCCACTTAAACAAAGCTGTCGAATTTCATGCCGGCCTAAAGGATCGGGACATCATAGTCAAAACACGGTTTGACCATGACTTTCCCCGTCTTCTGTTTGAACTGAACGATCCGCCACCGCTGTTATACCTGCGCGGCAAGATGCCTGATAATACCAAGAAAACAGTGGCTCTGATCGGCACTGAAAACGCCACTAACGAAGGGATAGAACTAACTGTGAAGTTAGCTGGTGTCTTTGCCGAAGCGGGAGTACAAATCATTGCATCTTTGAGTAAAGGTATCGACGCCGCCGCTCATCTGGGGGCAAAAACGGCCGAGGGGATTTCTTTTTCTATCATCGATTCGGGATTTGATCATATTCTTCCCTTAGAGCACATGCCTCTGGCGATAGACATTGCCCAATCGGGAGGAGTGATTAGCGAATACCCTCCGGATCATGCAGGCACGGATGAAAACTTCAAAACTTCCAATAGAATCCTCGCCGCTCTGGCTCAGGCGGTGGTAGTAACAGAGATTTACAAAGATTCAACACGCACCCATGATATTCTGGCATGCTGCAACCAGATTGGTAAGCTGGCTTTTATCATGATAGACCCCCATCTTGGGGCACTGGCTGATGCAGAAAGCCTCCATGAGGTAGTTTCAATGGGAGCCATTCCGTTGGTCGGCCTGGATAAAGCGGATGATGTCATCAAGTCACTGGTATAGTCGTCATGGACGATCAGTATTATACCATCAGGGCACCGTCACAACATGAGATAAAGGTAAAAGGCTCCCGCTTCCTTGCCGAAAGCGAAGTGGTCGCCTCTGTGGAGGAAGCCCAGAGGTCGCTGGAGAGGATTCGCAAACGAGAGCATGCCGCTACTCATCACTGTTATGCCTACCGGGTGGGGATATCTGATCAGATGAGATTCAAATACTCTGACGACGGCGAACCGTCAGGGACAGCCGGGCGGCCAATTTATGACGTCATTTGCGGCCACGATCTGACCAACACCATCGTGGTGGTAACCCGATATTTTGGCGGGACCAAACTCGGAACCGGCGGGCTTGCCAAGGCATACAGCGAGGCTGCTAAACTGGTTATTGGGAAATCAGGCGTAAGACAAAACTACATAACAGCATCTCTCAAAGTTGAAATTGAATTCCCCTTTCTCGATCAATTGCTCAAAACGCTGCCCAAGTATGCAGCTAAACAAAATAAAGCGGAGTACTCCGACCGGGTCACACTGGAGCTTGAAGTGAGAAAGAGCAAAGTGGAAGACTTGATCGCCGAGATTACCAGACTGAGTGCTGGGAATGCGAAGATTGAAAAAAACCAAAGGTCATAAGCCCCCCGTAGCACTGGACTGTTTGGGGATGGGGATTATGCCTCTCGATCTTTTGTATACCATCGAGCAGTTTCCCCCACCCGGGGGAAAAGTAAATGCTGTCGATATGTGCCTGCAGGGAGGTGGCCCGGTGCCCAACGCCTTGGTGGGATTATCACGGCTTGGGTTGAGAACGGCGCTAATTACCGTTGTGGGGAATGACTGGATTGGACGAGTCGGCATTGAAGAGTTGAAAAAAGAGAAGGTTGACTACCGCTATGTAATCATTAAAAAGGCCTCTTCCGCTACGGCAGCGGGATTCATCGAACAGGGAAGCGGACAGAGAACAATTGCCTTTTACCGAAAGGTTTTTCTTAAACCGACAGACTTGAAAACATCACGTTATCCAATACCGCGCCTAGTACATCTTGATGGCAGAGACCTGGAGGCATCGATCAAACTCGCCAAATGGGGAAAGCGGGTGGGAGCGTTGATCTCATTCGATATTGGTTCAATACGCAACGACGTTTCCCATATTTTCCCCCTGGTTAATCATTTGGTTGTGGCCGATGCCTATGCTTTGCCTTTCACTGGCGCCAAAACCATCAAGCAAGCGATAAAAAGACTAAGGCGTCATTGTCCGGGCAGTATTGTTATAACTGAAGGAACTCAAGGCTCCACTGGTTTTGAAAAAGGCGAATTTATTTACCAGCCCGCATTCAAGGTTAATAGTGTCGACACAACTGGCGCCGGAGACGCCTTCCATACCGGCTATTTGTTTGCTTTACGGCAAGGATACGATATGGCGGCTAGGCTCAGATTTGGTGCGGCTGCAGCGGCTCTGAAATGTACCAAGGCCGGAGGACGAGCTGGCCTGCCGATATTAAACCGGCTCAAACGATTCCTCAACAGCAATCCAGAGACCTATGCTTGATTACCTGGCCGGCATTGACCGGATATTGTTCTATTTTATTAATGTCCATCTGGCAAATCCCATAACAGACTTCATCATGCCTCTGATTACCTCTGACATGCTGCTTCGGGCAATCTATGGTGCAATTGTTGTGGTGCTGCTCTGGCGCGGCGACAGGCGACTGCGCTGGCTGGTATTGTTTTTGGCCGTGACTTTGGTGATAACTGATCAATTGTCAAGCCGGGTGTTGAAAACACTGTTTGAGCGACCTCGCCCATGTCACGAGTTAAGTGCGATAAACCTGCTGGTAGCCTGCGGCTCCGGTTTTTCCATGCCGTCATCCCATGCGGCCAACGTGTTTGGCCAAACAGTTCTTTTTTCTTATCATGTCAAAGCAGCCCGATGGTACCTTTTGCTGTTCGCCACGCTGGTGTCTTTGAGCCGTATTTTTGTGGGTGTCCATTATCCCTTTGATGTGCTGGCGGGAGGGCTGCTGGGCTATCTTGTGGGCAGCATGGGAGCCGTCGCATTTCAAAAGTTTGAGAAATGGAGATTGTAATATGATATATCTCATTGAGGCTGTGAAGGGGGACATCACAAAAACAAACACCGAGGTAATCGTCAACGCCGCCAACAATCACCTCTGGATGGGAGCTGGGGTGGCGGGAGCGATAAAACGAGCCGGAGGGGAGATCATAGAATCCGAAGCTGTCAAAAAAGGACCGATCATGCCGGGCGAGGCGGCTTACACCGGCGCCGGGCGGCTGCCGTTCAAGATCGTCATTCATGCCGCCGTCATGGGACAAGACCTTCGCACTTCGGGCGAACTGATCAGGCTGGCAACGATCGCCAGTTTGAATATTGCAGAGAAGTTGAAGATTGAATCGGTGGCCTTTCCAGCTTTTGGCACCGGTGTGGGAGGCTTCCCGATTACTGCCTGCGCCAACATTATGGTTAAGGCAGTGCGGGGGTATCAATCGCAGTCTAAGAATATAAAGCGAGTTCAGTTCTGTCTTTTTAACGAACTGAGCTACAAAGTGTTTTCAGATCGGTTGAAGAAAGACTCTTAATCAATTGTTTTCCGAGGCAATTTTCACTTTGAATCGTCCGTCAAACTCCAGCGGAGCACCGGACCTGTTTTCATAACGCCCCTGAATTGCACCAAAAAGGTTTTGGGACGTAACTGAATCGACAACAAATGTTCCCGAAGCCGGCAGAAATATCTTTGATTCGAGCGGGAGTTCGTATCGCCCCAGAAGTTGAACAAAAGAGTTACCAGCCAAGACAATTGTATCCACCGTTGGCTGATACGGTAACTGCAGGTAAATACGGCATTTTAAGTACTCATCAAATCCCAACATAAATGCCCGATGGTTTTCTGATCGTTCCCATCTGGTTCCGGTTGTAATAATAGCAGTGCTTGCAGAACCGTCTACGATCTTTACCTTGGCATACGGGTCATTCAAGGCAGAACCAGAGATAAACTCAGCTTTTTCAACTTTAACTTTCTTTTTATTCCCTTCACTCATCATATACAAATCAAGGCGATAGCGACTGGAGCATCCGAACAATAAGACAGCGCCCACCAGATACCACAGAAATCTTTTTTGGGTCGGTTTTGTCAGTGAATAGGGCATGTTGTATTATATGAAGTCATTACTGCCAAGTCAAACGTTGGCCCCTAAACCCCGCCCAGATGCGTTGACAAATAGCCGTATAAACTCAGAGCGGCATTTCTACGATGCGGTAGCGTTTGTGTAATGTGGCACCCATCTGCTCTATAGCACGGAGCATCAGATCGTTGGTTTCCAGGATCCAAGACAGCTCCCCCCATGTATACCCCTTCTCCACCCCCCGGCGGTAAGTTGAGACATAAAGCATCGAGTCGATACCTCGCTTCTGGAACTCTTGATTTACTCCCAGCATGATAGTCCGAACTCCGTCGATCTTGTTTCTGATCTTAGTGTGCCATAACAGCTTCAACAGTCCAAAGGGAAACAGCCTCCCTTTCAGGTAAGCCAGAGCCTGATTGATGTTTGGCAGAGAAAGCGAGAAAGCTACCGGCTCACCCTCATGTTCAGCGATGAACACCAGATTTGGATCAACAATTTGTTTCAACTGATGCGCCGCATGGAAGAATTCTTCTTCCGTCATAGGTACAAAACCCCAATTTCGTTCCCAGGCATTGCGGTAGATAGAATTGATTTTACGGGCCTCGTTATCGAAATCTGACATGTTTATGTTGCGGAGGTTGATTCTGGAGCGCACCCTCATTTTGTCTACCACGGTTTGAATGCGTTCCGGAATGGGATCATCACTGGTAAGCTTGTACGCTAGCAGGTCCATGACCTTTTTGAGTCCGAACCTTTCAGCCAGCTTAGGCAGGTAGGAGTGATTGTATGTCATCATCATCACCGGCGGGCTGTCAAACCCTTCGACCAGAAATCCACACTCATGGTTAGTAGAGAAATTCATTGGCCCGCGCATTTTGTCCATGCCCTCTCTCTTGAGGGTTATCATGGCCACCTTGAGCAGCTTAGACGCGATTTCAAAATCATCCGGGCAGTCGAAAAAGCCAAAAAAGCCTACTTTCTCATGGTGGTATTCATTGTGATTGAAATTAATGCAGGTAGCGATACGCCCTGTAACCTGTCGCCCCTGCAGAGCGAGAAACAGTTTTACCCGGGCGCTGCGATAGAACGGGTTTTTCTGGAAATTGAAGAATTCTTTCCGCTCTGATATGAGGGGAGTTACGTAATTGATGTCGCCTTGGTAAAGCTCATTTGTATAGGTGATGAACTTCTTTAACAGTGATGCCGACTCGACTTCGACAACTTCAATGTTGGCCATAAGGTGTTATGGTATAAGCCTTTTTTCTCGACCAACCTTCGCCACAACCTCCGCAATGCGGTCGAGATGTTTGTCGGTATGGGTGGCGGTATATGAAGTGCGTATCATGGCTTGTCCCGGAGGCACCGCCGGCGAGATGACCGGGTTAGTGAAGACACCGTTGTCGAAAAGCGCCTTCCAGAATGCAAAAGCATCCAGGTTTTCGCCCACTACAATCGGGACAATGGGGGTTTCGGTTTTGCCGATATTGAAGCCCAAGTCACGGAACTCCTTTTGCATGCGCTGGGCGTTCTTCCAGAGGTTTTGGCGCCGCTCGGGCTCAGACTCGACAATGTCAAGGGCTGCCAGGACCGCAGCGGCATTGGCCGGAGGAATCGAAGCTGAGAAAATCAACGCCCGAGCATGATGCTTAACGTAGTCAACGACATCCCTTTCTCCGGCAATAAATCCGCCCAGCGAGGCGAACGATTTAGAAAACGTCCCCATGGTTATATCGACATCGTCCAGCAGTCCGAAATGTTCCGCCGTACCCGCTCCGGTTTCGCCGAGGACGCCAATGGCATGAGCATCATCGACCAGTACCCGAGCCCCATAACGATTTGCAATCTCTACCAAGCGAGGTAGATTTATTATATCGCCCTCCATGGAAAAGACGCCGTCGACTGCAACCAGAATTCCGCCGCGGCTGTTGTTGCTTTTGATATTAGCCAGGACTCGCTCAAAGTCATCCATGTCATTGTGAGCGAACTTGTAGATCTTGCCATAGGAAAGGCGAGCACCATCGACAATACAGGCGTGCACCTGACGGTCAATAACGACAGCGTCATTTTTGCCGACCAGGCTGGAAATAGCCCCGAGGTTGGTTTGGAAACCGGTTGAGAACACCAAAGCCGTCTCTTGTTTCATAAACCGGGCCAGCCGATGCTCCAATTCCAGATGCAAATCAAGCGTGCCATTGAGAAAGCGTGAACCGGTGCAACCGGACCCGAATTTCAAAGCGGCGTTGGCGGCCGCCTCCTTAACCTTCGGATGATTGACAAGGCCAAGGTAGTTGTTGGAACCGGCCATAATGACCTTCTTGCCATCTACAACTACTTCGTCGCCGGGCGGTGACTGAACAGGATGAAAATAGGGATAAATCCCCATCTCCTTAATCCGGCGCGCT
>Ga0315543_1003362_pt1 | contig 14419 bp, 9 predicted proteins | sample SalMarSW160210MG_2_FD_203098 | JGI IMG/M metagenome (GOLD analysis project Ga0315543, IMG submission 203098) | Salt marsh sediment microbial communities from the Plum Island Ecosystem LTER, Massachusetts, United States - Salt Marsh Sediment SW1601-210 ...
AACATATGATTTGGTTTACGATTAATTAGCGTATCAGAAATTACCTAATACCCCCGCTCTTGATCTAATGCCAATGTATTAGAAATCTCGGCCTGAAAAATACGAATAAAATGGTACTGTTTGTTCATTGACGGGTTTATTATATTTTTAATACCCCGTCCGCTTGCGGCGGGGTTAAAGGCGTTGATATATTGCTGCTATTATGGAAATGGGTAAAATATAACAACGTATATATAAAACTAGATTTTTTCCGCTTTGATACCCCGCCTGCTTGCAGCGGGGAGCTTCATTTGGATGTTGATAAAAAATATTTTTTGTTATAGATTTCGAATCGAATATCGTTTGGGATTGGCGTTTGTCAAATTAGATGAATCCTATATTTTTTAAGTGGTGAAACATGGAAAAAGTATTTAACGGCAAAAAGACGGCAAAATTAGGTACTGAAAAGAATCCCGCTGTTGTTAACGTAAAAACAAAAAAAAGAATGAATGAGGTTGTAAAAATTTTTGAAAAAAACGGTTGGAAATATACAATTGAATTACAACAGGATAAACCGGAAGATATTACCGATTTAGAAATATTATTGAACTGGCCGAAACCAATAGAAGCCCAAAACAAAGTCGGGCGTAATGAGCCCTGCCCATGTGGAAGCGGGAAAAAGTATAAAAAATGCTGTGGTAAGTAAGGCTATGTTATGTTTTAAAACATATATTAGTATTTATTGTATTGGAGGTGTCTAAGCTCTGCAATTACATATATTTTTTTGGAGAATATTGAAACAATGCCAAAACAAATTCGTGTCCTCTTGTTCGATTTAGGAGGTGTTCTCGTTGAACTGAACGATATATCAACATTTCTACATTTGAACGGCGACGAAATAACTATGAACAAGCTTTGGTCGGATTGGCTCTCCTCTCCGGCTGCACGTGCTTTTGAAACGGGTATTTCCACCAAAGAGCAATTTGCAGACAAATACATTGAAGAAATGAATTTACCAATAAAACGCAATGACTTTCTCAAAGTATTCACCCAATTGCCGAAAGGTCTGTATCCTGATGCCGGTAGACTTGTACAACGTTGTCGAGAACGCTATTTCACCGCGAGTTTGAGCAACACCAATGCTCTGCACTGGCAGAGACTTACCCATGAAATGGGTATCGATAGGATGTTCGATCAACATTTCGCATCACATTTGACCGGAAAACTTAAGCCGGATCGTGAATCTTTTGAGTATGTTCTTCAAAGCCTTAATTGTGATCCATCGGCTATTCTTTTCTTAGATGATAACGAAATAAATATTAAGGGTGCAAGATCAGTTGGAATGATCGCTTACCGCGCCAAAGGCCCACAGGAAGCCGAAAACATTTTAGAGGAAATAGGAATTTTAATATCTGAATTTTGAACGAGCCGGAGTTTTTTTCACCCTTACCCTATCGTTGCAAAAGCTCAGGATGCCGTAAGTCCAAGGCGTCCAAGGGTGACGCTGTAGTAAACTACCGCGAACCCTTGGCAACGAAGGAATTACGGTATCATGGGCTTGTCCGCCTCTGGCGGGCTTTCCCGAAGGGTTAAAAATATGCCTTACGAAACGTTTTTTCCTGGAATTCACGATGGGTTTATTCTAAAAGCCTCTATGCGATATTCGTAACATATAGAAATATTTTAATAAAATATATTTTTGGCATATTTTTTATGCAATTATAGGGTTTACCCTTCTGCTCCCAATCCTCTGAGGAACTTCATGTGCTCCGGCAAAAAACAAAAAAAGTGTGCATCTTAACTAGATTATCCTGCCGCCCCTCTTCTCCCCATGTTGATTTTTGGAATTCACAGAAAATCAGAAAGTGAGGAAAAAAATAACAGCAAAATGCCTTTGCTAAAGGATTAGAACATTGATTTTTTAATAGAAGAATTTTCAAAAGTATATAAATAGTTTCACATTATTTGTGAAATCTATTTCATAATCTTATGGATGTATAATTTAGTTGTTTGCTAACTATTTTATTTTATTAACTTATTATCACTCGATCATTTGTGCACGCTTTTTGCAGCATGATTTGTAATTTTTTTTCGCCACATAGATAATACATGTCATTAAACAAAAAATAGCATTTTTAACTGGAGAGTATCCAATGATAATTAAAGTTAATGGTTCTGAACTTGAAATTTCTGAAGAAAAAGATGTGTATTTTGGATCTAAAACATCAGGGCAAATCTTTAAAAAATGGTATGGTCTCGAAGAACATGTAAAACTTGGATTAGAAATGATACAGAATAAAGCTGAGGCGCTAATAGTAGAATCCAAAGAATTATTATCAGCTACAAAACCTGATTAATCCTATCCTTGCATAAAAAAACAAAACAGATTATACGTTAACCGGCCGGGACAAACGCTTTGTGTTGATTGGAGTAACCATTATAAGATCTAACCGTTGGTGTCATCCAATGAAAACACCTTTTTTGCTGTTTTGTTTACCTTTCAGGAAAGCCCTCCGGGGGCGGACAAGCCGATGATACCGCATCTTCTTCATCACAAGGGCTCGCAGTAGACGATCCCGCGTTATCAAGCGGGGCTTCGCCCTTGACGCCTCTCGTAGTAAAACGAAGATCCCGTTATCGGGGGGATCTGCCTGCCCTGCCTGCCCCGTAGGTAGGAACTTTCGTACTGGGGTGAAATGCTTGCCCAATGAAATGCAACGCGTATTTCATCGGGGTGAAGCCTATTTCACCGGGGGGGCATCCTCGACTTTCGCTCATTTAGGGTAGAATTTAAGTCTACTCTTTTAGAGGTTAAAATGACCACCTTTACATATAGTAAGTGGCGTTCCCTGTCTTATGTATCCTTGCTGTTTATTTGCTGCGGGGTCGCCTTCTGCGGTTATTTGGGTTCAAACATGCGCCTTCCCGTCGTACCCCTTTACGCGCGATCTATCGGTGCCGATACGGTTCAAGTTGGACTAATCAATTCTGCTTTCTTGCTCATAGCAGGAATATTGTCTTTGCCTATGGGCATACTCTCCGACCGCTTTGGACGTAAACTTTTTGTGTCTCTGGGTCTTATTGTGCTGTCCGTCACTTCATTTTTACTCTATTTTAGCAAAACTCCGATGCAACTCATGTGGATCTATCTTTTTTTCGGCGCCGGACTGGCTGCGTTCGGTCCGACCATGATGTCCTTTGTGGCTGATTTTTCCCCGGCCACTCATCTTGGGCGCTCATATGGCTGGTATACAACGGCCCTTTACACCTCAATGAGTTTGGGTCCCGCAATTGGAGGATTCGTCGCTCAACACAGGGGATTCCTCCAGGTTTTTCTCATTTCCGGCACGATTATTTTCTTAACTTTTTGGGTTGCCGTGCTTTTCTTGCCCCCGACTCATCTTATTATTGCCCACAGACCCAAAAAGCGAAACCCCTCAATCATTTTAAGAGAGCTTTTGAAAAATCGCCCGCTCCTGAGTTGCTGGCTTGTCACTCTTGGGGGATGTTTCGCTCTGGGAATGTTTATTACCTTTCTTCCTCTCCACGCTCAAAACCAGAGCCTGACCGTATGGCAAATTGGCCTTGTTTTTGCAGCCCAGGGACTCTCCAATGCGTTATCTCGGATTCCCTTTGGTTATCTGAGCGATAAGGTTGCAAATCGCAGCACTCTCGTTGTTATAGGACTTATCGGATTTGCCGCTTCCATGGCGGGTTTTGCAATATCAAAGAGTACGATTCACTTTGTGACATTTGCTGTTGCATTCGGAACCAGTATGGGGTTGGCCTTTACTTCCGTGGGCGCCCTGATTGCTGAAGTCGTTCCTCTTGAATCCCGAGGACTGGCAATGGGCGGCTATAATACCTGCATCTATTTTGGGATGATGCTAAGTTCTGCCTCCATGGGAGCGATTATTCGAAAAATCGGCTTTGAACACGGATTCCTCATTACAGCGGTGATAAATTTATTTTTGGTCGGTTTTTTTTATCTTCTCATGAAAGAGTTTTCCCGGATAAAGGCAAAAGCATGTTGACCGTTCTGGAGGTTAGAGGCATAAGCGCTAAGTTGTTTTTTGCGCCGGAAGGACTGTTGAGGGTTTGCTGAAAAAGATGAACATCGAACATCGAACGTCCAACATCGAATGTTGAATAAAAAAACGAATATTGAACAGCGAGTGGTAATTGGGGAAAAACATGACGAAGCAAAGGTATGATCTTGAAAAAAGGCTGCTTGAGTTTTCGGCGCAAATCATAAAGATTTTAGAATAATTTGAGGAGCGAAGCGACATCATTATTCGATGTTCAACGTTGAATGTTCGATGTTCAGTCTGTGGTTATAAAAAGGTTCACAAGCCCGCTGAGTGAGCTCTCGGCGGGCTGTGGGTGCCGAGGAGGGAGCCGGCGGTTATATGTCGAAATAAAGGAAAAATTCGTGCGGATGCGGACGAAGTTTTACTTCATTCACCTCATTTTCAATTTTGTATTCAATCCATTTTTCGATAACATCTTTGGTAAAGACATCCCCTTTCAACAAAAACTCATGGTCTTTTTCCAATGCTGCCAGAGCTTCTTCAAGAGAACCCGGCGTAGACGGTACTTTGGCCAGCTCCTCGGGCGGCAATCCGTAAATGTCTTTATCCAGCGGATCACCCGGATCGATCTTGTTTTCGATGCCGTCGATCACGGCCATCAGCATAGCGGAAAAGGCCATATAGCCGTTGCAGGACGGATCAGGAGGTCTGTACTCGATGCGTTTGGCCTTGGGTGACGGTGAGTACATGGGAATCCGAGCGGCTGCGCTACGGTTCCTGCTTGAGTACGCCAAGTTTACCGGCGCTTCAAAGCCCGGGACCAATCTTTTATAGGAATTGGTGGTCGGGTTGGTAATGGCACACATCGCCGGAGCGTGTCTTAGCAGCCCACCGATGGCATACAGCGCTTCCTGGGAAACTCCGGCATATTTATCGCCGGCAAAGAGCGGTTTCCCGTCTTTCCAGATACTGGTATGGACGTGCATACCGGTCCCATTGTCATCAAAAAGGGGTTTGGGCATGAAAGTTACGGTATGGCCATATTTGCTAGCCACGTTTTTGAGTACATACTTGTACCACACGAGCTGGTCGCCCATTTGCAGCAACGGTTTAAACCGCATATCGATCTCTGCCTGCCCTGCGGTGGCCACTTCATGGTGCTGGCACTCAACCGCTATCCCCAGATTCTCTAAGGTCAGAAGCATTTCAGTGCGAATATCCTGAAACTTGTCCATGGGTGGCACCGGAAAGTAGCCTTCCTTGTGGCGCGGTTTGTAGCCTAAGTTGGGGCACTCTTCCCGGCCGCTGTTCCAAATCCCCTCAACGGAGTCGACGGCGTAAAATGCGTGGTTGTTTCCGGATTCGAACCGGATGTCGTCAAAAATGAAAAACTCAGCTTCCGGTCCGAAATAAGCCACATCGCCGATGCCGCTGCTCTTTAAATAGGCTTCGGCTTTCTGGGCAATATAGCGGGGATCGCGGGTGTAGGGCTCGCGGGTTACCGGGTCGACGATGTTGCCGATCAAAACCAGGGTCGGTACTTCGAAAAAGGGATCCATTTTGGCGGTGGTCGGATCCGGTACCACCAGCATGTCACTATGATGAATTTCCTGCCAGCCGCGGATGCTGGAGCCATCAAAGCCGAAGCCGTCTTCAAAACTCGACTCCTCCAACTCACTCAAAGGGACCGTAAAGTGCTGCCATACCCCCGGGAAATCCATAAATCTCAGGTCAACAACCTTTGCCTCATTTTCTTTTGCAAACTCCAATACTTTTTTGGGTGTCATAATACTATTCCTCCTTACTGTTTATATTATATTGCATCCTTGCCTTTTTCCCCGGTTCGAACCCGAATCGCCTGCTCAACGGGAAATACGAAAATCTTTCCATCGCCGATTTTACCGGTATTGGCGGCATCCTGGATTTTGCTGACAACTTCATCAATCCGGGAGGCTTCCAGCACAATTTCAATCTTGATTTTGGGAATAAAGTCGACGATATATTCTGCCCCGCGATAGATTTCCTTATGTCCCTTTTGCCGTCCATACCCTTTTACTTCCGATATGGTCATGCCCTGAATGCCGATTTCATTGAGTGCTTCCTTGACATCATCCAGTTTAAAGGGCTTGATAATAGCTTCGATTTTCTTCATGATTTCAATCCTTTCAATGATTAGTCGATCTCAAACGCTCTTTCACCATGGATAGTATTGTCTAACCCTAAAATCTCATTTTCCTCATCCACCCTGAGCCCGCCGGTTATGAACCGGGTTATGTAAACAATAATGAGCGTTGCGATCGCCGTATAAGCGGCCGTACCAACAATGGATATGGCCTGAATCCAAAGCTGTTTCGGGTTTCCAAAAACCAACCCTTTGGCTCCCTGGGTAATGGCCGGGTTGGCAAAGACCCCGGTTGCCAGGGCGCCCCACACGCCGCACATGCCGTGCACCCCGAATGCATCCAGAGAATCGTCATAACCCAGTTTTTGTTTTAGCACGGCAACACTGTAAAAACCGAGTACACCGGCAACCAGCCCGATAATCAGCGAAGCCGACATGCCGACAAATCCTGCCGCAGGCGTAATGGCAACCAGTCCGGCCACAACCCCTGAGGCAATTCCCAATAGGGTTGGTTTTTTATTAACGAGCCACTCGGTGAACATCCACGCCAGGGCGCCCATGGCCGCCGAAGTATTGGTAACCAAAAAGGCGGAAGCGGCAACGCCGTCTGCGGCCAGTTCGCTGCCGGCGTTGAACCCGAACCACCCAAACCACAAGAGCGCGGCGCCCAGGGCGGTCAGGGAAATACTGGACGGGAACATGGCCTCTTTGCCGTACCCGATGCGTTTCCCGACGACCAGGGCCAGTACCAAACCGGCAACACCTGCATTGATGTGCACCACAGTCCCGCCGGCAAAATCGAGCGCGCCCATTTTCGACATCCATCCGCCGCCCCATACCCAGTGACAAACCGGAGAATAAACAACCGTCAACCACAGCACCGTAAAAACAATCCATGAAGAAAACTTCATTCGGTCCACGATGGAACCGAGGACCAGAGCCACGGTGATCCCGGCAAAGGTCATCTGAAAGACAACAAATACATAGGTGGGTATGGTCCCGGATAGAGTGTTTACACCGATTCCCCTTAAAAACAGGTTCTCCAGACCGCCGACCATGCCTGCCTGGTCCGGTCCGAAGGCAATGGTATAGCCCCACATCATCCAGATCACACTGCCCAAACAATAGGCCACAAACGTCATGGCATAGGTGTTCAAAAGGTTCTTAGACCTGGACATGCCGCCGTAAAACAGGGCCAGACCGGCGGGGGTCATCACCATAACCAGGGCCGTGGCAACGATCATCCACGCCGTGTCCCCGGTATTTAAGACATCCGCAGCAAACGCTGAAGAAAACGGAAAAAACAGACCCAGAACAGCAATCGTAAAACCGATTAATTTCATTCGTAATTATCCTTCATTTGTTTGAATCCACTCCAAAGCGGAATTTTTTTAACGCTAATCGACGCTCAATTAACTCAGCAGTCGGGGTGTTTTTCTTATAAAGCTTTGTATATAGCGTAATGAATGATCAGCAGCGAAATCATACACTGTATGAGTTTGTATGATGTAGTCGCTGATTATTCATGGAGCTATTGAATCGGAAAAACTCCCCGACCCCTCAATTAGCTTTACGTTAGGTTTAAGGTAAAACTTTCTCTATAGCCGCTTTAACGGCCGCCACCTGATCCGGCAAATCGACCTTCTGCCCGTCAAAATCCCTGACATAAAAAACATCCACCACCTGATCGACTTTGGTAGAGATTTTTGCTACCCATACATCCAATCTGCATCTAAACAGAGCGTCTGTTATGCTGTAGAGCAGCCCCGGAAAGTCGTAAGTAAAGACTTCAACAATGGTAAAAAAACTCGAGCTGTTATTGTCCAGAACAATTTTATGCGGTCTATGCCTTGGGCGGGGTTTGGTGGATCGATACACATCCATCTTTTCGCTTAACGCTGATGTAAGATCCAATTCGCCGACCAGAGCCGATTGAAGTTGCTTTGCCGCACGTTCCCAGGTTTTGGTTTCAAAAATCCGGTCCGGAGGGGGTTTAACTTCAAAAATGTCAAGGGCGATATTATTCCGCCATGTGAAGACCTGAACGTTGAGAATATCGAGACTATTTAGGGTAAATGTTCCTGCAATCTTCGAGATTAACCCCGGGCGGTCTTTGGCGCAGATGGTGACCGTCCGCGTGTTGGAATCCGGTGTCTGAACGACATTCCAGACAAAATCATCCGCACCGATATTCTGGTAAAGTTTGATATGCTCCAGGATATCTTCAGCCGGTGTATAAAGGAGGTATCGCGGAGGCATAAAGTTAAACAAGGTTTCTAATTCCTGTTTGGGATGTAGCTCGAATCCCGACGATAGAACCTCTTTTTTCTTTTCCTCAACACCTTTGACGGCCTCACGGCTTGCAAGTTCTCCATGTTCCAAAATCTTCAGAACTTTAAAAAAAAGATCTTTCAAAAGTGCCGCAGTCCATTCGTTCCATGCTTTAGGACCGGTAGCCATGGCATCGGCTACGGTCAAGAGATACAGCATTTTCAGATGCCCGACGTCTTTTATTTTTCTGGCGCAAAAAATGGCTGTTTCCTCATCATACAGATCCCTTCGGGTTGCAGTTTTAAACAGCATAAGGTGTTCCTCCACCAGAAAGGAAACCGTTTCAATATCCTTGTCTTTAAAGCCTCTTTTGGACAACGCCGTGCGAACAATCTTTGCCCCGGTTTTGGAATGGCTCTCACCCGGGGCGCCTTTGCCGATATCATGCAACAGTGCTGCCCATAACAACAGTCTCCGGTTATTGAGTCCTTTGTAAAAATCAGCGCATAGCGGGGCTTTGGACGCTCCTTCTTTGGTGCCGAATGATTTTAGAATTTGAACCGCCCGCAGGGAATGCCGGTCCACGGGATAGAGATGATACTCATCATACTGAATGCGATTTTCAATGTCCTTAAATTCAGGAATATACTGTGTTAACAAGCCGGTATTTAACATTTCATTCAGCACATTGAATGTTGGGGTCGGCGTAGCCAAGATGTAGTCAAAGGATTGAACATTTTTTAACGAATATAAAAAATCATCATCCATAAGATATTTAAATTCCCTGGCCAGCCTTTTGGCCTCAATACTCAACGGGATCTTTAAACGGGCGCTTTCTTCAAATATTTCCATCAAAAGGCCCGGAGATTTTAGGATTGCTTCAGAGGAAACAAAATTAAGCATTCCCTCTCCGGATACTTCCAGGCCCTTAACCGTCGTATATTTTTTTGTCTTTATTTTACGTTTTGAACCTGATGCATATCCAAGCTCATAAAGAAATATCAGATGCTGCTGTTTTAAGAATTCCATATGTCCATGGAGTTGGCTTAAGAATCTTTCTACGGGTTGTTGTCCGTTTTCCTTTTTAAATTTCAGGACGGTAGCCAAAGGTGCCTGGTATTCGAAATATAGCTGATCACATTTTCTACCGGTTATGTAATGCAGACGATTTCTGATATTCCAAATGAACCGTAACGCTTCCCTTAAGCACTCAATCTCGTCGTGAGACAGATAGCCGTGATACTCAAAATCTCTAAACTGCCTGAGATTCGATTTGATACGGGCAATCCAGAGCATGGTGTGATAATCTCTCAACCCGCCCTGCCCTTCTTTGAGGTTGGGTTCAAGCAGGTAGGCGGAATCTCCGAAATACATGTGCCTTTGGCGATTATTTTCTATGAGACCGGCGATTATTTTGTTCGATCGTTTGGGCGTGATTCTGTAACCGAGCTTTTCCATTAGAGCTGAATATAGAGGTGACATGCCGCATATGAAACGAGCATCCAAAAGAGATGTTAAGACTTCAACCTCCTCTAAAGCCAGATTAACGCATTCCTTAATCGATCGGGTGGCATAACCCACATGAAGACCGATGTCCCATAACGGATAGATAATCTCGCGAACAAGATCTTCGCCATCTTCAGGAACACTTTTTTCAAAAAGAAAAAGCAGATCTACGTCAGAATGGATACATTGCTCTTCCCTGCCATAGCCTCCCAGAGCAATAATGGCGTAAAGATTCTTATCGGCAGCCATCCTGGGTCCGACCATGCTGTTCTCAAAGCATCGGCGAAAATAATCGTCGAGAATTCGTGCATGTTTTTTTATAAAATCCGGTTCCTTTGCTTCCAAAAAACCGGAAATCAGCAGTTCGGTCTTTTCCCGCAATCTTTCTGTGGCAGGCTCATGAATATCTTTTATGTTTGCTTTTTGAAGATTCATTATATTTCAACGGAACAGGTCTTTGAATTCGGTCTCAAGATTTTTTTTGTGCATTTAAAAAACGCATACAACCCAAATTATTAAAGCGCCGATTAAAGAACCATTTAATCAGAATAAAATTACAATATTTGTGACGACGTTTTAAGACGAATAACAGCAACAATTATGCCACCCAATCGAACAATTCGTTATTATATGTCTTTACAGAGAGTTAACTGTTGATATGGATGTCGAGGAAAGATTGGTGAATTACACTTTTGTCATATTATGGATCTAATAATTTCAAAATTGTAAATTTATGTTATGGTAAAAATTGGGCTTTTAAATGGTAAAATTGTAACCTAAGTTGAGCGATTAATAAAAAAAATTTGATCTTCTTTTAAAATTTGAAACGCTCATCTTAGGTGTAATTTTTGACCCTCCCATGGGTCATACGTTTTTCGGAAACCCCGAATAGGTCATTAAAAACATCTCAAGATCTTTTTTAATAAATGCCTTCACATCCCATCCTTTCAAAGACAGATACCCCAGATACTTGGACTTGGTTACATAAGTTTCGGCATTCTGCATTTCTTTTGCTTCCGTTTCTACCCATATCCGAGTCCGCTCATACAAATCGCCTTCAAATGTATCCAACTGCCCCAATGACAATTCATCCACATCGAAATAAATTATCCCTTCGGTAATCGCATCTGTTATCGGAATAATTCCGGGATACGATTCTCCTTTTACCGTAAACCGGGCATAGTTTCTAAGAATGGCTTTTTGTGAACGAAAATCACGGCCTGTTACCGCATGCATTACAGAAGGTATCATTAAGGTGCCGTATGCAAAGATATTCATATCCGATGTCTTCAAAACTCCAACACATTCACCGCGTTATTTGATCTTTTAAAACCAACTTTTTATAAAATCATAGCGCAAAAGGCATGCCAAGAGGGATCATTTATTATTTTCTATTGTAATTCCAATCAAATAAAGCCAAAGCAGGGACAAATCAAAAAACAACTGATATTACAATTTTGTACATTTATTTTATATTAATCTTATAAATGTATGATTCGGCAATTGAAAAACTAAGAAAACCCTTGAATTCACGAAATATAAAAAATACAAAAAATACTGCTTGAATAAAAACAATTAATACAAACCCGGCCATTTTTGCCATATTTTACCTTTACGGAGTTGCGTTTGTGAACCCTTCGAAACCTTGGTATATGCAATACTATATGCAACAATTTCAAAAGGATAATATATTTTTTACTGGCAAGATCACTCCCCTTTTGAAAAACGAGATCTTTATGGGATACTCTCAATCACAGGTTGATGCCAATATGGTATAATATTCTCTTATCGCAAGAGTGTGGGTGGTTGTGATCTGCAGCAGTGACCAAAGGATCAACTTATTTCCATGTACGTTGGAGATAGCCCAAGAATTAAAACAGGTCCGATTCGTGTGCTCTCCATTACATATCTCACGTTGACTTATTTGTGTGATCAAGTTATCAAAGGCCAGCATCAAGGTGTAAAACACTTTAGCCAGCTTAATTAACCCTCAAAAGACAGAAAAGAGAGTTCAAAACCTTACACGCTTAAAAAACTCCCGCTTCACCACTTCCGCGGCAAAAATGTAGACGGCGACGATAACTCCAATAATCAGAAGAAATCCCAACGGCAGCGGTCCAAAACCGAAAATTTTCCCCAAAGGGCTGAAGGGAAAAATAATCGTAAACACTGAAATGGCGAGCGTGGCGATCAATAAATACTTTCCCGGCGCACTTTTGAAAAACGGCTTCCGGCTCCGGATAACCAGAACAATCAAAGATGCAGATACAATGGATTCAAGAAACCAAGCGGTGCGAAATTGTATTGTGGTGGCTTTTAAAAAAAACAGCAATATTCCAAAGGTAATGTAATCAAACAGGGAGCTTAAAATTCCAAAGGTAATCATAAATTGTCGAATGAATTTAATGTTCCAGCGTCTTGGTTTTTCGATCATTTCGGCATCCACACTATCGGTTGAAATGGTCATCTCCGGAAAATCCGTCATTAGATTGGTTAACAGGATCTGCTTGGGCAGCAGGGGCAGAAACGGCAAAAAAAGAGACGCACCCGCCATGCTGAACATGTTGCCGAAGTTGGCGCTCGTAGCCATGAAAACATATTTCAGAGTGTTGGCAAATGTTTTTCGACCTTCAAAAACGCCTTTTTCGAGAACACCCAGATCTTTGTCCAAGAGTACGATATCGGCAGCATCTTTGGCGACATCCACAGCAGTGTCGACGGATAGACCCACATCGGCAGCATGGAGCGCTGAGGCATCATTGATTCCGTCTCCCATATACCCGACGACATTCCCTGCTTTTTTTAAGGCAATAATAATCCGCTCTTTCTGATTGGGTTCGACTTCAGCGAAGACGTCTACATCGTTTACCTGCTGGGTCAACGCCTCATCATTCATTTGGCGCAGATCGGAACCCGTCAGAATTTTGCGGCCCGCCATGCCTACCTGTTGGCTGAGATTGGCGGCCACCAGCTGATTATCACCGGTGATCACCTTGAATCGAATTCCCAGGTTTTTAAGTCGCCGGACGGTTTCGACGATGCCGGCCTTGGGCGGATCATGGAGAACGAGAAATCCAATAAAGGTCATATCCACTTCATGATCTCTGGTAATGGTGGTTGTTTCGACACCCACCTCCCTGTAGGCGATGCCCAAGGTGCGAAAACCCTTGCCGCTGAAAGCTTCATAGTGCTGTTGAATTTCATCAGCAATTTGTGCCAGTGGAACTGACTCTCCGGCGGCATTTTCAGCTACGGAACAGACAGCCAGGACATTTTGCAGCGCCCCTTTGGTTACCATGATATGCCGGCTGTTATCGGATAGGAGAATGCTCAAGCGTTTGCGGATAAAGTCATATGGTAATTCATCAAGTTTGCGGTATCCTGACACATCAAACTTACGATAGGAGCGAATGGCTTCATCAATTGGATTGGCAAATCCGGTCTCGTGGAACGCGTTGAGATATGCATGCAGCAGCACATTTTCGCTGCTATTTCCGTGGACGTCTAAAGCAGAGTGGATGCTGACAATCCCTTCTGTAAGGGTTCCGGTCTTATCAGAACAAAGCACGTTCATGCTCCCGAAATCTTCAATCGAGGACAACCGTCTGACAATAACCTTCTCCTGGGCCATATGGCTGGCGCCATGGGACAGGTTGACACTGATAATCGCCGGCAACAATTGCGGTGTCAGTCCGACGGCAATGGCTAGAGAAAAGAGAAAAGCATCCATAACCGGTTTAGATAGGAAAACATTGGAGGCGAAGATAGCAATTACCAATAACAAGGTCACCTCCATCAGGAAGAAACCAAATCGCCTGATACCGCGCTCAAATTCTGTTTCCGGTGGTCTGAGTTTCAGCCTCTCTGATACTTTTCCGAATTCGGTGGCCTTACCCGTATTCACTACCAGAGCCGTGGCGGTGCCGCTGACCACATGGGTCCCCATAAACAAGCAATTCGTGCGCTTACCCAGCGGTGTTTCGCCCTGCAGTGTCCCCGCCATTTTTCCCGCCGGATAGGTTTCACCCGTCAGGGCCGCTTCATTTAGGTAAAGATCTTTGGATTCTATTATGACACAGTCTCCCGGAATGCTTGCACCGGCAGACAGGATTACCACATCCCCCCTAACAACCTCTTCAACCGGAATTTCGCTTGGGCTTCCATCCCGCAGCACCACCGTTTTAGTTTGCACGATGGCGAGTAATTTCTCAACCGCATTGGCTGCGCTCTTTTCCTGCCAGAATCCCAGAAGGCTACTGATAAAAACAATGGTGAGAATAATTATCGCGTCGACGGCATCCCTCAGAAAGAATGACAATCCTGCAGCAAAAATAAGAATTAACACAATCGGGCTCTTAAATTGCGAAACAAAAAGCAGTAGATTATTCGATTGCTTTTTTGGCCTCAACAAATTTTCTCCAAATTGTACCAACCTCTGTCGGGCATCTTCACGGGTCAAACTCTGCGGGGAGGTTTGCAAGTTTGTCATCAGATCATTAACAGATACGCT
>Ga0315543_1003365_pt1 | contig 14415 bp, 8 predicted proteins | sample SalMarSW160210MG_2_FD_203098 | JGI IMG/M metagenome (GOLD analysis project Ga0315543, IMG submission 203098) | Salt marsh sediment microbial communities from the Plum Island Ecosystem LTER, Massachusetts, United States - Salt Marsh Sediment SW1601-210 ...
AATTTAAATGGCAACTATCAGTTGCGCATGGCTGCCTAATTGGTAGCCCGTCCTGCCGAGTCTTGCCTGTGGGCCTGGTAAGGGCGTCAGATAGCAGGCTGGCTGAGCCGGTTTTTCGGGCCGGCAAGGCGAGTTTATTTCCGAAATAGCTGAGCCAAGAGCCTGTCGGTTGGCGTTTGGTAAGGCGAAACAATAATAAAGCGACTAAGCATGTAGAAGCTTATCTTGAAGCATCACGGGACGGGGGTTCGAATCCCCCCGCCTCCATTCGACTCGCCCTTCGTTTCACTCAGGGCTCGCTCATGGCAGGCCACCAGCGAGTCGAATGTCCCGAGCTTGTCGAGGGGCATTTTGAGTATTATGTCTTACTCGTGGCAGGTCATTCAACTGACACGGGTGAGGAGCATCAAGTGTCCTGAGCGTAGCTCCCACAGGGAGCGGAGTCGAAGGGCTTACTTTAGAATACTCAGGGCTCGCTCATGGCAGGCCATTGGCGAGTCGAATGTCCCGAGCCTGCCTGCACTGAACTTGCTGAAGAGTCGAGAGAGCAACAGCAGAAATGTGGTATGTTTACATACTTCAATGCTCGGATAAAAGTTATTATGTCGGACATACTAACAACCTAAATGAACGCATCAATAAACATAACGCTGGTAGAGCGGTACGATGGACAGCCTGTAGATTACCTGTACATTTGGTCTATAAAGAAACATTCAAGACACTAAAGCCAGCTATGAAACGCGAACGACAAATAAAAAAATGGTCCCATGCCAAGAAAGAGGCTTTGATAAGAAGCGACATTAAGGCGCTGCAAACCTTATCCAAAAAAACTACACATTCTTCCGACTAAAATATCTTAAATCCAGCTCCGGCCATGTTTTTAAACGTGAGCTTATTGGTCGGGCGTTTGCCAAAAGGCACTTCTGAGAGTCTTTGATGGTAAGATAAAAAGGCAGGACTAACGTTTCACAACTGGTGACGCAAGATTGAAACTAAAGAAGTTGAATCCATCGTTACAGGAGTAACAGATTACCACCACGACGGAATCCAAGACCAATAATAACCCTCTTCCCCATTACCAGCATCACCACCGTTGCCACCATCGCCGCCGCCATTAGAGGGTTGGGGTACCTGCGATTCCGAAGTTTTATTTTTGTCGTCGTCATCATCATTAAGCTCATCTATTGATTTGTAGATAATAATAGATGAACCTGTTAGTTCTAATATAGAGCCTACTACACCTTTTTCCTTAAAGGCAGCTTTATAATCCTGCATATTGGCAATACCCTGCATTTCTACCGCATTGCTGGCCAATTCCCAGGGAACAACTAATAACCAGTCCAGCATTTTATCCGTGTCTTCATCCACACCCGTAGTCACATAGAGAACCTCTCTTGGCAGATTAGTAACAGCTTGACCACCGTGTTTTATGCACTCGATTACGTCCCCAACACACATTGCTGCTGAGCCGCTAACATTATCAAAATAACCCCAGGTTAAGGTATTACCTATGTTTTCGGTAGTTTTCCAGCCACTTCCTACTGCCCTTCCTATAAAGAGAACAGGTCTTACTACAGGATTATTATCTTTATAAACTTCCTTCTGAATATCAGCCAGAATGTCAAAAGCCATAAGGTCTATAACAGAATAAACTCCATCCGTAAATTCGGCGAGGGTTTGTCTGCCTTGTTCACCCACTGTTTTTGCGTGCCACAAAGGGCTGTTACCATCATTTCCTCTAAATACTTTTCCTCTATCTGAGCCGTACCCCAAGGTGAAGACATTTATTCCATCTTCAACAAACAAGCCTGCATTAAGGAAAAATTTTTCAAGATTCTCGTCGGGATATCTGGACCCTTCTTTGACAGCATAAGCTCTGTATTTGTCTAAATCCTTTTTCAAAGACCAAGGTTCTTTAGCAGGTTCGGTATCGGTAGTAGGAAGAGTATCGAAAAGGGTCCCCTCGCCTCTCTGGCCTGCCGTAACACTTCCAGATTCTTTAGAAATATCTCTTGTAAAACCACTTCCTTTTAATAATAAATCTCTTTGTTCCGGCGAAAGTTTTTCTGCCAACTTCAACATATAATCTTCGGCGGTGTAAGGATTCTTCACAGCACCAGAATAGTCTGATTTACTACTGGTGCGATTTTTATTCACAGGTTGTTGTGTTTGTCTTCTGTAATCAGCATTTTGGGCTATTGATATACCCGTCAGACCTGTAAGAATTAAAAGAATAACAAGCTTGTTGCAGAGCCTGCTTTTATTCGGTTGATATACGCGTTTCAGAGAACCATGCAACGGCAACGAAGCTCTCGACACTCGAATTCGTTGAGTTAAGAATTCTACCGACCGCCATATAAAAACCCTAAGAGCTTCTTTATAGCCTCTGCGCAAAATAGATTTGATAAAGTCTTTCCCCATAGCGATACAATATTATAACTTATTTTGATATGCAATGTCAACGAAAATAGCCCATTTTAACATTATAAAACGTCCCTGGCATGGGAACCAATAGCTCCGAGAAATGTGCAATTCTCTAATATATGTGCCACTAAAGGTTTAAAGCGTAACATAGTTAATCAACGGCAATATCAATACTAATAAGCCGGTTTCCATGATTTATTAGTTGGGAACGATTTTTCTGCGATTGGAATGTCCGATAACTTTTGTCAAAATCTGGATTTTCAACAAGTCATCAATCACGCGATTACCCTACTTTCATCGCCAAGGCAGATACCTCATAATGACTTTGTGATCTTAGCCATGGATATTGCCTCAAAGAAGCGGCTCTGATGACCGTTTGCTTTTGTGTCTGCAATTTTCGATGCTCCTGAGGATATCTGTGGTTCAGTGCTAAAAGTGTGCTTTCAGGCGTAAAAGGCTGATTTGCTCACTTCATTCCGAAACGGGTAATTGCGTTGGAACGGTTTATGGACAAGCTGATTAAAATTTAGTACAATAAAGCAATAGTGAGGAAATAATTTACCAACCGTTAAGTGAGGAGGATCAAAATGAATTTTAACAGAATGTACAAAGTATTGGCCTTTTTATTTATTATTGCACTAACCATCTTCGTTGTGGGTGCGACCCATATAGGAGGCTCCACAACCTATGAGATGTCTGTAGTTAATTATAATGGCGTTCCCTACGTTATTGTAATGGATACTCGAACCAGCGAAGTCCGTGTGCAGAAGATTTCTTTTGAGGAAACCATTCAAGTATTCAGTGGCGAGGAGCGTATGCTTCGAAATTGGCGCTAAAAACAGGCTAAAGTTCACCCTGCCAAGTCATCTATTTCGCAGTTTTCGCAGGATATGCCAATAGGCTCCTCGTGCGCCGTTTTCAATCGCCTGTGTCAATAGCACGTTCTCGTTATAATTATAGCCATCATCACCGCTTTTCTCCGGCGTTTCCTCCACGGCTTCACTGGCAGGCTCGAAGAATCTCTTGTCCCCGTCAATCAAGTCTTTTACCAACTCCGCAGGTTGGCTGTCTAAAGCGCTGGATATGTAAAAGGTTGGTTTGAGCAGATCTATAGGTCCACTATATTGTCGGCGGATACTGGATTCATTTCCCGCTTGGATCTCTTCAGTAACTATTTTTTCCATAGCGGTACGAGGATAAATTCTTACGCCGAGCGCTGCACCTGCACAGTCGGGATTAATTTCTTTTATGAAATTAATTGTCTCTCGCAGAGTTTCAGGTGTTTCACCGGGGCCACCTAATAAAAGGTCTATCATAACAGCGATATTATTTGACCGGCAAAGCCTAACCGCTGCGGCAAGGTCGGCCTTGCTGTGTCGCTGACAGTAAGTTTGCAGCATCGACTGGCAACCTGAATCACCAGTAAAGTCTATTCCGACACATCCAGCCTGGGCCATCGCTTTGGCCAAGTCCGCATCGAAAGGCGATGGCGACAAATACGCGTACCAGCGTATCTTGTCACCAAGCGAACGTCTGTTGAATTCCTCGCAGATTGCCAAGGCATGACTTCGGGGCACATTGAATTCTGAGTCGCAAAAATGCAGTACATCTATTCCCTGAGCCAATAAAGACTGAACCTCATCAGTAACTTCAGAAGGATTTCGCAATCTTAACCTGTCACCTTTTGCTAATGGGTCGGCACAGTATATACATTTACGGTTGCAGCCACGTTTGGTTTCTAATCCACATTGTCCACCTTTGTTGAAATATGTCGGATTATCAATAAAATTGCGGGCTGTGCTTAGTGAAATCAAATCCGGCCAGGCCGGCGGATTGTTATAGACTTTGTTATTTTCTTTCCATATAAGACCGGGGACATTATTGAATCTTCGAGTGCTCCTTAGCTGGTAAACAAGCCCGATTATTGCTGTCTCTCCATCGCCATGTATGCCAAAATCAACATCAATGTACTCGAAGATTGGCATGGCAAATATTGAAAATCCAACGCCGCCAATGACGATTGGAGCATCGGTTACACTTCGGATATTTTGAACTGTATCTTTTAATCCGGGAACAAACCAATCTGCACTGGGCCAAAAACAATCGTCGGAATTGCGGAAGGAAATCCCTACTAATTCGGGTTCTCGAACAGAAAAATAGTCTTTTAACGCCTGAGCCGGCTCATCAAACAAAGCAAGGTCGAGAATTTCTACATCTATACCGGCCTGTTGGACAGTGGCGGCGATATAATCCAGGCCGATCGGACCGATAAGTGGGGACATCCTGTTTGGATTAATTAGAGTCAGCATTTTTATTGTTTAATTCAGCGGTTGGATTATGTCCAATGATTCATATAAAAAGGAAACGGCTGGTTTCTATAACCAGCCGTTCCTCAGATGTAACACAATAGATTGTGAATCCCCGCCTGCCCAGAGTGTCCTCCAATGGACCATCGTACCATCGGACGGGGTACGGCGGGCAGGGTTTCAGAACTTGTACTTCAGGCTCAGGGTGAACCAGGTTTCGTCTGAGGAATTGACCGAGTCATCCCATGAGTTCTGGTAGTAAATCCCCGGTGAGAAAGTAAGAAGACTGTGGCTCTCGGACAGCACAATGTCGGTCGAGGCGCCAAACACACAGTGTGAAAAGTCATGATCAGCGTTATTTCTACGAGAATCAGGAGTGGGCCCGGCACCATCGTTGTAGACCACTGCGAAGCTTGTGTGTAAAACTTGCTCTGGTGTTTTCGGCAAGAATCCAGGCACAGTCCAGTCCTTGTTGAAGCCGAAGGTGTGAAAGAAGCCGCCTTTTTGCCTAAAGTAGGACCTGTTATAACCGCCACTTGTGCCACCTTCGTCCGGCCACATAGCGGCACACTCATACCAGGGAACGAAACCATAGGGACAAACATTAGGCCAGGAGAAATGTCCGTAGGCTACCTGCCAATCCAGGTCCATGTTAACCGGGTGGCAGCTTGTTCCTCCTACTATAGGACCATCTGGAGCATTAAAGTATTGCCACCCAAACCTATAGTTCATTTGATAAGGTTCGCCTTGCCAGCCAGCGTTACCGTAATACGGATTGTAAATCAGCAACTCGGTATTTTCATGTCCGCCGTGGAGAGGCTCTACCCATGTAACACTCGCACCAAAGCCTGTGCCCCAGAAGTCAACGTCAGCACTGGTCAGAAACGCGCCGTCATTTTGGGAGAACCAATCAAAACCTCGCCAGATAAACCTGCTCGACCAGGTGGCATCCAGAGTAATACCCAGCTCGTCCGGCGGACCTGCTTGAGTCAACCCTTCCGTGCATAACAAAATCACGACACCTACCAGAATCCCTTTTTTCATAATCATCTCCTTTCAAAAACACGGCATTTTTACAACACTTCTTTCCATATTTGTGTCAAGTATACAGAGTATACAGGCAAAAACAATAGTTTTACCATTTGCCGGTTTTCCTGATTTCGGCCTTAGGCAGACTTTCAAGGTCTTTAAGATATTTTTTCAGTTCTTCTTCCGGCAGCTCATAATCGGTAAGCTTTCCGGACAACGGCTTCGCTGATAGTGATTCCCAGGCTACCCGGCGTATCAAGGTGCTGTTCCAGATACGTAGCTCTCCGCAATGGTGTCGGCCGCCAACGGTAAAGTATATTCAGGATTTCTTCCGGGATATCTATCCATTTATCAGCGCTTACCTCTTGCTCGATCAAATTCATCGGAAACACCGGCGCGAGCATATCCGGAGAGACAGGTTTTCCACCAGGGCCGAGCGGCGGAAGCAACGGAGTCGGCAAATCCGCTGCCAGGTTATACCACTGTCGTGGAATATCACTTTCATTTAACAGCACCTTGATTTGCTCCATTCAGATTCTCCTGAATTTAAGTTTAACTCATCAACTCTTTCCTATAATCGACAAAACATACACATTTTCAGTAGTGAAAATGCTATTGTATGAGTAAGCAAAAGTCAAGCTTTGTATTACTATGATTTTACAATCTTGTAAAAAAAATTTGTGTATAGTTAGGCAAGCGTGTATATGCGTTAAAATGCGATAGGATATTGAAAAAACAGCATTTACAGCAATAAGTTGCTGAAGTCAGCACCTTTTTCAAATTTTTGCGATATACTATCGGACAGAAAATTCCACAATTCCTTTGAGAAATTTTTCCATTGTGTGCAGGTTTTAATGGCCGGACAAATAAAATGCGCGCAACGATTATATATCTATTTTTATATCAGAATTTAATCATTCGTTGCGTTTTACGCATGCGTCTGCGGTTCCTTTCGGAAGGTTTTTCATAGTAGGCTGTGCGTTTCATATCCCTGATCAAGCCTTCTTTTTCGCACAGTTTTTTAAAGCGTTTTATCATTTGCTGAACTGATTCACCCGAACGCGACTTAACTTTTATCACACAAATCTCCTTTAACATTCAACAATTAAAAAAATTAATCCGTCCACGGCGGAACACTTGTTATTTCGTCAAAACTTTATTGTTTCTTAATTTAGCGTAACTTTTATGTTCTTTCAAGCAAAAAAAAAATTATAGTATCTTTTACGTTCTGCTGCCTTTCTCTTCTGTCCTCTGTTCTCTGTTTTCTGTCCTCTGCTTTTGTCTTCCGCCTCCTGAATTGTGTCATCGCAGGAAAACAGGCATTGAGTTATCGTTCTGAAAATGTTAAAATAAATTAAGTTTCATTTACTCGGTTGGCATAGCATAAATGGAGAAGGATTTGTATTAGTTCTTAGGCCCGATAATCAGCAACCTAAAACCTCATAAAACAAGGACAAAGAAAATGTATTCATCTACAAAAACCTCATTTTTCAGCTTGATATTGGCGGTATCACTGGTTGGTTTCGCTGATTTCGCCTTATCGGCTGATAACCAGACAGGCATTCCTTTGGTAATTAACGAGCTTATGGCCTCTAACAGCAGCGCTGTCCAGGACCAGCAGGGCCAATACGATGACTGGATCGAGATTTATAACTTTGGAAACTCGGCTATAAATGTAGGCGGAATGTACCTCACGGATGATTTATCTGCACCCACAAAATGGCGGTTTCCAACGAATAATTCCTCTGCTACTACCATTCCCGCACACGGCTATCTATTGATATGGGCTGATAATGATGCGACCGATGCCGGTATGCACACAAGCTTCCAGCTCAGCGCCGGCGGTGAAGAGATTGGCCTGTTCGATAGCTCTGCCACAGGTACTGACGGCAGTTCTTTGATTGATAGTATTACCTTCGGCCAGCAGACTGCTGACATTTCTTATGGTCGCTATCCCGACGCCAGCGATAACTTGCAGTATATGGGTTCTCCTACACCGGGCGCTGCAAATAATAGTGGATACTTAGGCGCTGTAGCCGAGCCCGAATTCAGCCATATAAGAGGTTTTTACGATTCGCCCTTCTCTGTCACAATTACCACCGAAACCGAAGGTGCCACGATATTCTATACACTTGACGGCAGTGAGCCGGGTACCCTATCAGAGCGCGGGGAGCGAATAGATAGAATGTATACCGGTCCAATTTCCATCACAACAACCACTTGCTTACGTGCCCAGGCGACCAAGACCGGCTGGAAGTCCTCAGAGATAGTGACATGCAGCTACATTTTTCTGGACGATGTAATCCGGCAACCCGCGAGGCCGGCGGGCTTCCCCACCACTTGGGGTAGCCGAACCGCGGACTACGCCATGGACCAGCGAGTGGTGAACGATCCTGCCTATAGTAACGAGATTAAGGACGATCTTAAATCCACTCCCTCGGTTTGCATTGTGATTCCTAACGCTGATTTCTTTGACAGCGGTGGGATCTATGCCAATGCTACTGCTACTGGTGACCAATGGGAACGGGCTGCCTCCATGGAATGGATAGACCCAAATACAGGCGAAAACTTCGGCGTCAACGCCGGCCTGCGAATCCATGGGGGACCATATAGTAGAAGTGGCAATCCCAAGAATGCCCTGCGGATCATCTTCAGGGGTGAATACGGTCTGTCTAAACTGGAGTATCCACTCTTTCCGGACACCGAGGTCAAGACGTTTAACACCCTTGCCCTGCGGTCGATCTGGAACTACTCGTGGAGCGGTCACAGCGGGATGAGCGGCTCCCGACATGCAGACTACCTCCGCGACGTCTTCGCCCGCGACACCATACGGGATATGGGAGGCCTAACCCCTCACGGCAGGCCAGTTCAGTTGTATATCAACGGGCTATATTGGGGCTTGTATATTATGACCGAGCGGCCCGATGAGCATTTTGTCTCCGACCATCTGGGAGACGACAAGGAGAACTATGATATACTGGAGGCCCCCAGTGGATATGGGGCCAGTACCAACATGGAGATTATCTCAGGCGGTGAGCAAGCGAGGCAGGCGTGGAATACCATATTTGCCTTGGCCGATGACAACCTGGCATCGCCAGATAATTATCAGGAGATACAGAACCATGTTAATATCCCTAACATGATAGACTACATGCTGATGATCTACTATACCGGAAGCCGGGACGCGCCGGTGTTCTTAGGTGACTCATACACTCCTCGGAATTTCTATACCACCCGCCTTAGGGAACCGGCAGGTCCCTTCTTGTTCATACCATGGGACACGGAGTGGTGCCTGGAGGAGCCCTCGGTGAATCGCGTGAATGTGGTGGGAGTCTTAAATCCCCACTACCTGGTGGATCGGTTGGCCGCGAATCCTGAATTCCGTATACTTCTGGCGGATCATATCCATCGGCAGTTCCACAATGGAGGGGCCTTGACGAAGGAGCTAACTACCCAGCGTTATATGGATCGTGCAACAGAAATCCACGGAGCCATTGTAGGTGAGTCCGCACGCTGGGGAGATGAACCTCGGCCGTCGCGACCCTATACACGTGTGGACTGGGAGACAGAGGTTAATCGCTTAGTCACGCAGTACTTCTCGGGCAGGACCGAGACTGTCATGAGGCAATTGGAGAACCGGGGGTGGTATCCCTCAACCGATGCCCCGGCCTTTCAGGTCAACGGCAATGATCAGCACGGCGGGCAAATTCAATCGACCGATTCAATATCGGTTACTTCCTCATCCGGCACAATCTATTATACCCTCGACGGCTCTGACCCGCGTCTGCCCGGAACATCAGATGATACTGCCAGCAGCAGCGGTAATACCCTCGTAATTGAGAACGCCTACAAGAAGGTCCTGGTTCCAACCGAGCCGGTCAGCGACAACTGGAAAGGTGGCCAAACATTCGATGACTCATCCTGGATAAGCGGCAGCGGTGGTGTCGGCTACGAAAGTGGCTTCGGCTATGAAACGCTAATCAACATAGATGTCGGAGGACAAATGTACAACGGCAATACATCCTGTTACATCCGCATCCCCTTTACGGTTGACATCAGCCCGAGCGAATTTAATTTCATGATGCTCAATATACAGTATGACGATGGATTCATCGCATATATCAACGGTACCGAAGTCCAGCGAGAACTATTTAGCTCTGCCACAGGTACCGGAACACCTATGTGGAACTCACAGGCAGACGGCAACCATGAGGCCGACAGCGTCGAATCCTTTGATATCTCTGACTACCTCAATACCCTGCGACAAGGAGAGAATATCCTGGCTATTCACGGCTTAAACGTCTCCGCCAACAGCTCCGACTTTATCATCTCTGCTGAATTAGTAGCAGGCCAAGGTAGTACTCCCGTTGACATCGGGATATCTCCAACAGCCATAGAGTATACCGATCCTGTCACGCTGACCAAGAGCACACACGTCAAATCGAGAGTACTGGATGGAAGCACCTGGAGCGCACTTAATGAAGCTACCTTTGCAGTCGGCCCGGTGGCAGAGAACCTGCGTATCTCCGAGATTATGTACCATCCCAGCGCTGAACCTAACGAGGAATTCATTGAGCTTACAAACATCGGCACAGAGACCATAAACCTGAATTTAGTAAAGTTCACCAACGGAATAGACTTCACCTTCCCCGACATCGACCTTATACCAGGCGAACATACAGTAATTGTCAGAAACCTAACTGCTTTTACTGCTCAATATGGCACAGACATCCATATAGCTGGCCAATATACTGGCAGCCTGGCCAATGCAGGAGAAGGGATCAGATTAGAAGATGCTATTGGCCAGACCATACTGGATTTTGAGTATAGTGACAATTGGCGAAGTATTACTGATGGCCAAGGCTTTTCTCTTACTATCATAGACCCGGCCAACACAGATACTGATAGCTGGTCTGCGAAGGATTCCTGGCGGGCCAGTGCATATATCGGCGGCTCACCAGGTAAGGACGACAGCGGCATCATTCCCAATCCCGGCGCTGTAGTCATCAATGAGCTGTTGGCTAATTCACTAGCCGGCGCTGCCGACTGGATTGAGCTGTACAACACAACTGAGGCCGCTATCGACATTGGCAGCTGGTTCTTAAGTGATAGCGGCTCAGCCCTGAGCAAATACAGAATAGCAGCAGGAACAATAATAAATCCACATGGCTATATTGTTTTCTATCAGGACCAGCACTTCGGCAACAGAAATGACCCCGGAACTCTGGAGTTATTTGCACTCAGCGCCAACGGTGAAACAGTATATCTAAGCTCAGCAGAGGACGGTATCCTTACAGGTTATCGTTACAGCGAAGATTTCGGCCCTTCGGAGCAGGGCGTATCATTCGGCCGTTACTATAAAAGCAGCACGGACAACTTTAACTTTGTAGCAATGAGTGAGAACACTCCCGGCCTTGCCAATGCCTATCCTAAGGTTGGTCCTGTTGTTATAAACGAGATTATGTACAATCCAGACTGGACAGACACTGGTGCATATACTAATGAACAATACGAATATATCGAGCTATACAATATAAGCGCAGAGTCTGTAAACCTGCAAGGATGGAAGTTCACCGCGGGTATTGATTTTACCTTTCCTGATGACCAGCCTGTTACCATACCTGCCGGCGGATATTTGTTAGTGGTCAGAAATCCAGAGGCATTTACCTGGCAGTATCCGCATATACTTACTGATAATTTTCTTGGCCCATATAGTGGCATGTTGGATAACGCCGGTGAGAGGCTGGAGCTTTCAATGCCCGGCAATACTGACGAGCTGGGGACAACCTATCACATTCGTATTGACAGGGTCAGTTATAGTGATGGTTCTCATCCTGAGAATTGTCCCGGCGGTGTGGACGTTTGGCCTATTGAAGCTGATGGCGGCGGATTGTCACTTAATCGCAGGGTATCAGAGGAATACGGCAATGATGCAGCCAACTGGCAGGCTGTTTCACCTTCGCCTGGTATGTAGAGTAATTGTAGAAGAGCTTGAATATGCTGAATTTCATAAAGAATATCCTGATAGCTGGCTTTGCTTTGTTTGCTCCTGATGGGCAGGCGGGGACACCGCTGGTCATTAATGAGCTTATGGCCTCCAACAGCAGCACTATCCAGGACCAGCAGGGCCAGTACGATGACTGGGTTGAAATTTACAACTTTGGCAGCACGGCTATTGATGTCGGCGGGATGTACCTCACGGATAATCTATCTGCGCCCACAAAATGGCAGATTCCGGAAAATAATCCCTCCGCGACCACCATTCCTGCAAACGGCTATTTATTGATATGGGCAGACAATCCTGTCCCGGGTGAAGTCGAGGGAGATACTGCTGATCCAGGCCTTCACGCAAACTTCAAGCTTGATTCCGATGGTGAGGAGCTTGGCTTGTTCGATAGCTCTGCCACAGGTACCGATGGTAGTTCTTTGATTGATAGTATTACTTTTGACGAGCAGATTGTTGACGTTTCGTACGGTCGCTACCCCGATGCCGGTGATAATTTACATTTTATGGGTTCTCCTACACCGGGCGCTGCAAATAATAGCGGATACTTAGGTGTCGTAGCCGAGCCAAAATTTAGTCACCTGCGTGGTTTTTATGATGCGCCTTTTTCTGTCACCATCACCAACGAAACTGAAGGTGCTATTATATATTATACGCTCGACGGCAGTGAGCCATATAATTCCACGCTTGGCATCCCAGTGGGTACGTTTTATAGCGGCCCAGTTTCTATCAGCAAAACCACTTGTGTGCGGGCAATTGCCATCAAGCAAGGCTGGCTGCACAGCAAAATCGATGCGCAAACATACATATTCATTGAAGATATTATAAACCAACCTTCCATTGCTCCCGGGCCTGATTGGCCGCCTCCCGGAAGCTGGTTCGGCCAAACTATCGATTATGAAATGGACCCGGAAATCACTAAAAGCCCCGAATACAAAGACCTCATCAGAGACGGCCTGCTGTCAATACCTTCAATCTGTTTATCAACAGACCTCGATAATCTTTTCGACCGGGATTCTGGTATTTATGTAAATTGCGGCTACTATGAACGCCCGGGATGGGAAAGAGGAAAGGCCTGGGAAAGACCCGTTTCAGTCGAGTTAATCAATCCTGACGGCAGTAACGGATTTCAAATTAACGCGGGCCTGAGAATGAGGGGAATTACCAGTTGCGGCGGTGGAAATCCCAAACATGCTTTTCGGCTATTTTTCGAAAACGAATATGAAGGCAGCTTAAAATATCCGCTCTTTGGTGATGAAGGCGCCAACGAGTTTGAAAGAGTCGACCTCAGATGCGCCCAAAATTATTCATGGAATTTGGATGGGCCAGGCTATAATCAATATTTCACATTTGTTCGTGAGGTCTTTAGCCGCGACCTCCAGCGCGAAACAGGTCAGCCGTACACCCGAAGCAGATACTATCATCTTTATATCAACGGCGTTTACTGGGGCCTTTATCAAACTCAGGAAAGAGCAGAGAACAACTACGGCGCGGCTTATTTCGGCGGTGACAATGACGATTACGACGTCGTCAAGCCCAATCGAAGCTGGCCGAGAAGTATGGAATGTATCGATGGCAGCTTCGATGCCTATGAAAGACTATGGCTCGCCTGCCAAAATGGATTTGATACCGATGAGGCCTACTATCATATTCAGGGACTCGATGTTAACGGCACACCAAATCCCGCTTATGAAAGGCTCGTCGACTTCGACAACCTCATAGATTATATGCTGACTATCTTCTATACCGGCGACTTCGATGCACCTATTTGCGGCTGGAACAGTGACAGAACGCCAAACAATTTCTTCGGGATTTACAATCGCGTCAATCCCGACGGCTTCAAATTCTTTAGACACGACGGCGAACATACAATGAATACTGATTCTCGTGCTTACGACAGAACCGGCCCATATAACCACCGCTGGCTGATGAATTTCATTAGAGATTGCCCACAAGCTAATGAAGTCTGGCCTTCTTATACGTGTATCGGTTTTAATCCACAGACTTTGCATCAATATCTCACTGTACATCCTGAATACAGAATGAAATTTGCCGACCACGTACACAGGCACTTTTTCAATAATGGCCCTATGACCGTCGAAGGCGCCCAGCAGCTATTTGCATCAAGAGCAGCTCAAATTGATCTGGCCATCATAGCAGAATCGGCAAGGTGGGGTGATGCAAAAAGTAATCCCCCACGAACAAAAAATGACTGGCTCAATGCAATTGGATGGGTCCTCGATACTTACATGCCCAGCCGCACTTCAACTGTAATCGAACAATTCAAAAGAAAGGGCTGGTATCCGGATGTTGATGCACCCGAATTCAAGGTCAACGGCTCATATCAGCACGGCGGTCACATTCAATCGACCGATTCAATATCGATTACTTCTTCATCCGGCACAATCTATTATACAAAAGACGGCTCCGACCCAAGAGTGTCCACCTCACAAGGCGAAGTTACAGCCGTTACACTTGTACCCGAAGCTGCTCCTAAAAAAGTTTTTGTTCCCGTTAGCAACATCGGCACTACCTGGAGAGGAGGCAGCGAACCGTATAGTGACTCCGGCTGGACGCACGGAACTCCAATTATTCCAGGTACGGCCGGCGGCGTCGGATATGATAATAGCTCGGACTATGACCCGTATATAA
>Ga0315543_1003367_pt1 | contig 14409 bp, 11 predicted proteins | sample SalMarSW160210MG_2_FD_203098 | JGI IMG/M metagenome (GOLD analysis project Ga0315543, IMG submission 203098) | Salt marsh sediment microbial communities from the Plum Island Ecosystem LTER, Massachusetts, United States - Salt Marsh Sediment SW1601-210 ...
ACTCTTTTTCTATCATTTACCACTTTACCACAAATCTGCCAAATATCAACTAAAAAACCCTTCCAAAAACAAAAGTTTTTTAACTGCTTTCCCGTAACTCTTTTGGACAGCGTCAGTTATAAATTTACTCCATCAAAAGAACCCCCGTTTCCTCAAAAAAACGTTAAAAAGTTGAAAAAACTAATAAAAAATAGGCCGCCCATTTTTATCAGCGGGCGGCCTATTGACAAAATCACATCCCGAGGAAAACCATCAGTTTTCAAATTCAAAGTGGCTCCACGGGACAGAATCATCGTATCTTTCCTTTCTATACTGCATCCAAAAGGAAGGGAGCAATCAAATAAACTTGTTTTTACCTGCTATCCCGAATAAATCACTCCCCCTTCACCCTTTCTTTAATTTCTAATAATAAAAAATTTTTACTTGTCAACAGCTTTTAGAGAAATATATATATTGACCAATATTTACAAATGTGTTATATCCTTACTTCTAATTAATGCATATAAATGGAGATAATCAATGTCTATTTTAGGAATATGGGATGGGCATGACTCAGGGGCTGTACTACTAAAAGACAGCAAAGTTCTTTTTGCTATCAACGAAGAAAGACTCTCAAGAAGAAAATTAGAAGTATACTTCCCAGAAAAATCCATTGAATACTCTCTAAATCAAGCAGGTGTTAAGAAAGAAGATATAAAAGTTATAGCGGCTTCAACTACAGAATTTTCTAAAACTTTATGGAGAACGTTTCCATTTCTAAAAGATAATTACTATTTAATACGTAGAAGGAAAAAGGATTACACAATCCTTACTTACTTAAAAAGGCTTGCTAAATATAAATTAACCGAACTGCAATTAGACCCATTATCAAAAATTGTAAGTAAATCAATAATAAAAAATAAATTAAAAAGTTTAGGTTTTAAGAATTTTCGGTTATTCCTGTACGACCATCATTTATGCCATGCCGTTAGTGCTGCTTTTGCCAGCGGCTTTGAAAAATCACTAGTCATGACAATTGATGGAATCGGAGATACTTTATCAGGGACAATAAGCAAATTTGAAAATGGAAAATTAGAGAGATTAAAAACTATTTCCGGCAAAGATTCGTTTGGAATATTTTTTGAACATGTAACAAATCTTATGAATATGCGGGAATTAGAAGATGAAGGCAAAGTAATGGCACTTGCCAATTATGCCTTAAAAATAGAAGATGAAAAAAATCCGCTTCTGGATTTCTTTACAGTCGAGGGGCTAAACGTAAAAGCAACATATGGCAGTTTAACAACAGCTAAAAAATTAAAAAGAATTTTATGGAAATATCCTTCAGAGCAATTTGCATATATGGCACAGCGAACATTGGAGTTAAAGATTACCGAGTTAGCGAAGAATGCCGTTAAAGAAACAGGTTTAAGAAAAATATGCTTGTCAGGAGGCACATGTTCAAACATAAAAGTAAATATGCTAATAAAAAACCTGCCCGAAGTGGATGATGTCTTTGTATTTCCTCATATGGGCGATGGCGGCCTTGCAATGGGCAGTGCTATGCTTGCTAACTATGAACTGAACGGTGTTTTCAAATACGATTTTAAAAATGCTTTTTTTGGACCACAGTTCTCAAATGACTATATAAAAACAGCTTTGGAAAAAAATAAATCAGGAAATATAACCTACAAATATACAAAAGACATCGAAAAAGAAGTAGCAAAGATTATCTCTAAAGGAAATATTGTGCTTTGGTTTCAAGGAAGAATGGAATATGGCCCAAGAGCATTAGGAAATAGAAGTATACTTGCCCCGGCTCACTCCGAAGAAATAAAAAATGAGTTAAACCTAATACAGAAAAAAAGGGTGTGGTATCAACCCTTCTGTCCAACAATGCTCTTAGACGATGCAAAAGAGATTTTAGAAGACCTAAAGGGCACACCAAATGAATTTATGACAATGGGATACATGGTAAAAAAAGAAAAGCAAAAATTAGTCAAAGGTGTAATTAACATTGACGGTTCCTGCAGGCCACAGATTATACCCAACTTCGATTCAAGATACGCAAAATTACTATTAGAATACAAAAAATTATCCGGTAGTGGAATTTTACTAAATACGAGTTTTAATTTGCACGGCGAGCCCCTTGTTTGTTCCCCAGAAGACGCCTTGAATACCTTTTCGAGAACTACAGCAAAATATTTAGTATTAGAAAATTACTTAGTGAAAAAAAGTAAAGAGGAAACATAGCAGTCTGTCAAGATTGGATCTGTAGACTGTCATTCCCGCGAAGCTTGTCCGCCAGACGTACGGTAGACTCGTTCGGAGCGAAATCGAAGGAGCGGGATTCCAGATTTACCAAGAGTTCGGATTCAGCATTAAGTGTGAAATGACAGGACCAATTTGACAAATGAGCAGGTTCTTTGGGAATATCTTTGGAGTATAACACAGTTTGACGTTTTTGGTAAATACAGTTAATTCAAAAATATGTTTACAACATTTTTGAATTTCATACAAAAAAGCTGGTTCCAAAAATATTCCTGAATAACCAGAAACTACAGATATGCCAACAAATAAACTAAATACATTCTTATCTATATATTATGTCTACCTGCTTGAACTCAACTTCTTTCTTTTGATTATCGCATTTATACTTAATTTCAAATACATTAAAAAAATACTTAAAGAAATCGGGCGTAAGAGCTTATTCCTCTTAATACTAATTTCAATAATCGGTGCATCTTCTGTCTCAATTATAACCCCAAAAGAGCATAGAATATATTACGATGAGGACATTTATAATAGTATTGGACAATGCATAGCACACCATAAACGAGCGGTAATGTGTAATGAGGGATACTATGAAAATAACGAGTTGAACGTTATTGTCGAAGAATACAATAAACAACCCGCAGCCTATCCATATCTAATAAGTGTTATATTTAGGATATTTGGAACAAATGAACTATTTACTTTCATCTTCAATAATATTATTTTTGGATTAACTATAATTGTCGTATTTCTAATCGCTTTTTTACTTTTTAAAGATATTTCCGCAAGCTTAATAGCCTGTTTATCATACACACTTATTCCAGCAAATCTTCAATGGTTTAATACCTGCGCAGCAGAACCATCAACGGCTTTTTTTGCAAGCATAGCGATATTATCTTTGTTAATCTATTTAAGAAATAAAAAGCCCATTAATTTTTTCCTACTTACAACCGCTTTGGCATTTTCTTTAAATTTCAGGCCGGAAAGCCCTTTAATAGTCATTGTCATTGGGTTAATACTTCTCTTAAAAGATATTGGTATATTCAAAAGAAAATATGTGTACCTTTTTGGGCTTCTTTTATTTCTCTTATCAACAGCAATTATAATCCACTTATACGCGGCTCGTGAACAGAGCTGGGGGGCCACTGGAGCAAAATTCTCCTTAAATTATTTTCCTCGTACTTTTAAGACAAATACCATATTTTATCTTGATAATAAAGGGTTCCCATTATTATTTTCAATACTCGCAATCATAGGACTATTCTTTTATAAAAATGAAGGTTATATAAAAGAAAAAGCAATATTATTGATTTGGTTTTTGGCATTTTGGGGTATATTTTTATTTTTCTATGCGGGAACTTATAAACATGATGAGGATTTAAGTGTTCGTTTTTCAGTGTTGTCATATATCCCAATTTCGATTTTTATTGGATTAGGTGCATCTTTTATCAGAAAACTTTTAGAAAAGAGGATAAAACCTATATACTTAATCTTAATAATCCTTATGGTGTTTAACACCACTTGGTTTCTACCGGTTATCAGGTCACAATCCAAACTTGAAAGCGCAGCATGTAGAATGGACCATAACTATGCAATGAAATTTGTCAAACTGTTGCCTGAAAATTCGATAATCTTTACTCATAATCCAAATATGTTTTTAATAAGTAAACGAAGCGCTATCCAGACTTCAAGCGAAACTTATAGGCCGGGGATAATTGAACAGCATCTTCAGCGATTTAAAGGCGGTGTTTACGTTCACTTTAATTATTGGTCGAGTGTTAGTTATAGCAAGCTACAAAGGGATTTCACAGAAACTATTTTAAAAAAATATGATTATAAAATATTAGAAGAACATCCTTATAAAAATTATAAATATGGGTTGTATAAAATAACAGGTTTAAGAGAAACTAAATAATAAAATGATAATGAATCCATTTAATAGAATAAAAAGAAAATATAACGACTATAGAGCAGGGAATGATTATAAAAACATTAAAAACCCTATAAAATGGCTTAAGTTCCAGCCACGAATGCAAAAGGAAATATGGCGAATCTCATGTTAAAATTCATAAGGTGTTCTTCAAGCTTATTTATAGTCTAATTAAGTACCTGTAGTTTTAAAAGGGAATGTTTTTATGCCAAAGTTTATAAAACCTATTTTAATAATAATAAGTTATCTGGTAATTACATTATTTATTCTAATTATTACATCAACTATGCAAGTAAATAAACTACAGACCTTTTTATCTATATATTTTGTCTATCTGCTTGAACTTAACTTCTTTCTTTTGATTATCGCATTTATACTTAATTTAAAATACATTAAAAAAATATTTTCTGAAATCGGAAATAAATACTTACTGCTTTTAATATTAATCTCAATAATCGGGATACTTACTACCTCATTTATAGCACCAAGAGGCCATAGAATATTTTTTGATGAAGATATTTATAATAATATTGGACAATGCATAGCAGACCATAAACGAGCTGTAGGATGTAATGAAGGATATTACGAAAATAACGAGTTAAAAGTTATTAATGAAGTATACAATAAACAACCCCAGGGGCATCCTTATTTAATAAGTATAATATTTAGAATATTTGGGACAAATGAATTGTTTGTTTTCATTTCAAATAATATTATTTTTGGATTAACAGTAATTGTAATATTTTTAATCATTTTTTTACTTTTTAAAGATATTTTTGCAGGTTTAGTAGCTTGTCTATCTTACATATTTATGCCAATAAATCTTCATTGGTTTAATACCTGTGCGGCAGGACCACCAACGGCTTTTTTTATCAGTGTGACAATATTGGCTTCGTTAATCTATTTAAAAAACAAAAAGCCTATTAATCTTCTCTTTATCGCAAGCTCTTTAGCATTTACTTTAAATTTTAGACTGGAAAGTCTTTTAATAGTTCTTGTCATTGGATTATTATTTTTATTAAAGGATGTTAAGATATTTATAAGAAAAGACTTGTACATTTTTGGGGCTCTCTTATTTCTCTTATCAACAGGGATTATACTTCACCTATACACGGTGCGAGGGGATAGTTGGGGAGCCAAAGGGGCAAAACTCTCCCTTGATTATTTTCCTCATAATTTTAGTACAAATTCAATATTTTATTTTAGTAATAAAGAATTCCCGTTAATATTTTCAATATTTGGAGTTATAGGACTATTCTTTTATAAAAATAGGATTTATGTAAAAGAAAAACTGACAATATTAACTTGGTTTTTGGCATTTTTTGGGGTATTTTTATTTTTTTATGCTGGAAGTTATAGAAACGGACAACAAATTCGTTTCTCAGTATTATCATATGTTCCAATTTCAATTTTTGTTGGATTAGGGGTGACTTTTATCAAAAATCTTTTGGAAAAAAGGGTGAAATCTATAAAATTAACCTTAATATTACTTATTATATTTAACTTTACCTGGTTTCTACCGTTTATTAGGGCAGAAGGTGAAGAAGCTTGGGCAGCTAGAGCAGCTCATAAGTATGCCGTAGAGTTTGCCAAGTTATTGCCTGAGAACTCGATAGTTTATACTCATAATCCAAATATATTTTTATTACGTAAAAAAAGTGCTATACAGAGTTCAAGCGGAACATATAAACCGGGAATAATCGAACAGCATCTTGAGCGATTTAAAGGAGGTGTTTATATTCACCGGAATTACTGGTCTAATGTGGATGACCCGGTACAAAAAGGATATACGGAAAACCTATTAAATAAATACGAATATAATACAATAAAAGAATGTGACTATAGAAGTTACAAATTTGGACTATATAAAATAATAGGCAGAAAAGATATTAAGGAAAAAAGGTAACAGCTCAGCCACTAAGGCACCAAGACACAAAGGAAACACTAATGAACTGGAAAAATAAGCGTATTCTTATAACAGGTGGAGCTGGCTTTATAGGTTCAAATCTGCTAAGCCATCTAGTACAAAAGGGGGCAAAAGTAAGAGTTGCTGACAATTTATGGCGCGGGAAGCTATCAAATATTATTGTTAAAAATAAATATATTATCGACATAGAAAACCAATTCTTCAACGTTGATTTAGATGATTATAATAATTGTAAGAAGGTTGTTAAGGACCAAGAAGTAATTTTCCATTTAGCAGATGTTGTTGCTGGAATAGATTACGTTTTTGGGAATGAAATGTTTGTATTTCGCAAAAATATGCTGATTAACACAAACATGCTTCGTGCCGCGATTGAAAATGGAAAATGCAAATACATTTATGTAGGAACTGCCTGCAGTTATCCAAAAGAAATGCAGGATAAATTAAACCCCCCTCCCTTAAAAGAAGAAGATGCCTATCCTGCGAATCCAGAATCTTCTTATGGATGGAGCAAGTTAATGGGGGAATATGAATGTGAATTAGCACAAAGGGAAAATTTAATTGATATTGGTATTCTGCGGTTCCACAATGTCTATGGGCCAACTTGTGATTTTTCAATAGAAAAATCACAAGTTATCCCTTCGTTGATCAGAAAAGCAATTAATTATCCTGCAGAAGAATTCGTAGTTTGGGGTTCTGGGAATCAAAGACGTGCATTTGTTTATGTTAGTGACATTGTCGACGCTCTTATTTCAGTTGCGGAAAAGGGAATGAACAAGGGACCTATTCAAATAGGTCCCGATTCCAGTATTTCCATTAGGGAAATTGCAGAAACAATTGTATCAATTTCCGGGAAAAAAATTAATATCCAATATGATACCTCAAAAATGGAGGGTGATGTTGACAGGTATGCAGATTGGTCAAAAGCCAAAGAAATTCTTGATTGGTCACCTAAAACAAGTATAGAAGACGGTTTGAGATGCACATATGAATGGATTAAGTCTCAAATACAATAATATAATAAAAAATGAAAATTAATATTAAATGGAGAAATACTAATGGATAAATCTGCTCTTTTTATTTCAACACGTAACGAGATTGAAGGAATTACTGCGTTATATGATAAAATACCAATAAATGCTTTTGATGAGGTATACGCTTTAGACGGGAATTCAACTGATGGAACTGTCGAGTTCTTTAAAAAGAAAAATATTAAAGTAATACCAAATGTGAAAAAAGGCGAGATAGTTAATAAAGGTATAACGCTTACTGACTGTGAAAACTTAGTTTTTTTTGCTCCCGATGGAAATGAGGACCCTCGTGATATTGTACTTATCCTTGACAAGTTGAAGGAAGGTTATGATATGGTAATTGCCTCCAGATTTATGAAAGAGAGCCGAAACGAAGAAGATAAAAAATTTTTCCCATTACGCCTTTGGGCTAATAGAGTTTTCACCCTTCTTGTAAAACTAAGGTGGGGAGGAGGTCTAACCGATACAATCAATGGTTTTAGAGGAGTAAAAAGGAGCAAAGCATTAGAAATGAAACTCGAGCCAACCGGATTCGATATAGAATTCCAGATGACAATTAGAGGGCTAAAATTGGGGCACAAAATTCTTGAGATTCCAACCTATGAAGGAAATCGAATCGGTGGAAAAAGTGCTGCATATTCACTTCCTACCGGTATGTTAATGTTAAAAAGATTATTTAAAGAACTATTCAATAAAATACCTGAATAACACTAAAAATTACAACTTTCTACAGAAATAAAAAATAGCAAGACCTATACAGACTTGAGGTCATGTTGTACCATAATTTTTACAAGATCATCAAACGAGGTTTGTCTTGGATTAAATCCTAATTTTTTTACTGCCTTTGAAGAATCTCCCACTAAAACATCAACCTCAGCCGGTCTAAAATATTTTGAATCGACCTCAACCAGAATTCTGCCACTTTTTTTATCCATCCCTTTCTCATCTATGCCTTCACCATGCCATTCAACGTCTATACCTGCTTCTTTAAATGCTAATGTGGTAAACTCCCTTACAGAATGGTTCTCGCCGGTAGCAATAACATAATCATCTGGTTTATCCTGCTGTAAAATCAGCCACATACATTCCACATAATCCTTTGCATATCCCCAGTCTCTTTTTGCATTTAGATTACCAAGATAAAGCTTGTCCTGTTTTCCTTTTACTATTCGTGCAACAGCAAGTGTTATCTTTCTGGTAACAAATGTCTCACCTCTGCGGGGAGATTCATGGTTGAATAAAATTCCATTACATGCAAACATATTATATGCCTCTCTGTAATTCTTTGTTATCCAGAAAGCATAGAGTTTTGAAACCCCATAAGGACTTCGAGGGTAAAAGGGCGTATTCTCTGTCTGGGGAATCTCCTGAGCTTTTCCATATTGCTCGGATGAAGAAGCCTGATAAATCCTTGTTTTGCGTTCCATTCCAAGAAGGCGAACAGCCTCCAATAATCTTAATGTACCAAGGGCATCTGTATTCGCAGTATATTCAGGAACCTCAAAAGAGACCTTTACATGTGATTGTGCAGCCAGATTATATATTTCATCCGGCTCAACCTGTTTGATAATACGAATCAGATTACTGGAATCCGTTGAATCACCATAATGTAAATGGAAATTTATCTTTATCTCCCTATGCATATCTTTAATAAGTTCACGTACATACAAATGTTCTATACGGCCTCTGTTAAAAATCGAACTCCTCCGTAAAATCCCATGTACCTCGTATCCTTTATCCAGTAAAAATTCAGACAAATAAGAACCATCCTGTCCATTAACTCCAGTAATTAATGCTTTTTTCATAAAAAAACCTCCTTAAATTTATACTTAACAAGCGAAAGAGTATAAACGTATAATAATACAGTTTCAAGCCTTTTTGTAAAAATTGTGTATCCTTTTTTAACACAATTGGGACTCCGGCGTTGAAAAGCCGTAAAGAGACACCTCCGGCGGGGTTTAAGAGCTTTACAAAGAGTGTAAATTTTGTTAAAATCCATTTTTTCCAGTTCTAAAAACATTTTTAAAAAGGAATATATATGAAAAATAAAATAAGCGTTATCCTACCTACATATAACGAGCATGATAACATAATTCCACTAATCATGAGGATTATTCAAGCTTTACCAGAAGAAAAAGAGATTTTAGTAATAGATGATAACTCCCCGGATGGAACAGCTGAATCGGTTTCTAATTATTGTAAAGAAAATTCAATAGTACGATTAATTATAAGAAAAAATGAAAGAGGATTATGTACCGCTGTTCAGAGGGGCGTCAATGAAGCAAGCGGTGACATCATCGTATGGATGGATTGTGACCTGTCTATGCCGCCTGAGAAAATCCCGGAATTAGTTGACAAAGTAACAAATAAAGGCTACGATGTGGCAGTTGGCTCAAGATATGTAAAAGGAGGCAAGGATAGAAGAACCGATTCCGGTAAGTTTATACTCTATTTTCATACGGCTTTAAGCAGAATAATTGTTGCATTTACTTCTTTAGTTTTATATAAATCTTTCAAGGACTGGACAAGCGGATTTATTGCTGTTAAAAGTGAAATTATTAAAAAAATCCCCTTGAATGGTGACTATGGAGAGTTTTTTATCGAGATGATGTACTGCATCCTGAAAAAAGGGTACAAAGTAGTAGAGGTGCCCTATGAATTAATCCCAAGAGAACGTGGAGAATCCAAGACCGCAACAAATATCTTTGGATTTTTTGTTAGAGGCATTAAATACATTAAATGCATTTTAAGGTTAAGGTTTTCTAAAAAATAAAGAGAAAGGAAGGTTAAGGAATATGAGATTTGCAATTGTTGGAGCGGGAAAGTTTGCCACAAAGCGGGCTAATGTTATCAATATGATTCCTGCTGAAAAAGCAGAATTAAAGGCCATAGTCGATATCGACCTGGAAAAAGCCAAAACGTTAGCCAAAAAATTCGGATGCGAGGCCTTTTCAGACCATCGCAAACTTCTGGAGCGTGATGATATTGACAGTGTTGTTGTTGCGGTACCTAATAAGTACCATTGTGAAATATCCAAAGCGTTTTTAGAGGCAGGGAAAAATGTATTATGCGAAAAACCGGTTACAAAAACTGTAGAGGAAGCTAAAGAATTAGTCGAAGCCGCAAAAAAATCAAAAGCATTTTTTAAAACAGGCTCTAACCATCGATATTTTCCTAACGTACAAAAGGCAAAAGAATTATTAGACCAAAATAAAATCGGGCGTCCCATCTTCGCGAGGGGCTGGATAGGTAATAACGGAAAATACGTACAAAATAGCTGGTTTTGGGATAAAGAATTATCGGGTGGCGGAACATTCTTGGACAATGGATGCCATATAATGGATATTTTCCGATGGTTCTTAGGAGAAGTAAATGAATGTAAGGGCTATACCGTCAGCAATGTATGGCCAACAGAATTGGAAGACACAGGGTTCGCACTTTATAGAACTGTAGATGAAAAAGTATTCTTTTTACAATCCTCCTGGGTAGAGTGGTCTGGATATATGTATATGGAATTCTACGGTGAGGAGGGATTTATTTTTGTCGACAGCCGTTATCGCAATAGCGCTACGTTAGGCAGAAAAGATGGATACTATGAAACGTTTGATTTCTCATCTATTCCCCCTGCTTCTCACAAATTAGAGCTTTTGGATTTTATTGAAAAAATTGAGAATAAAACCCAACCGATTCCCAGCGCTTATGACGGCATGAGAGTCGTAGAAATGGTTCATGCCCTCTATAAAGCTTCAAAAACGGATGAAACAGTCAAGTTATAAAAATCAGGAGCCAAGAAAATGGATGTGTTCAAGAGCTATGCTAAATACTATGACCTTTTATACCAGGAAAAGAACTACGAAGAGGAATGTGACTTTATTGAAAAAACATTTAGTAAATTTGCCAGCTCGCAGGTAAAAAATATTCTCGAGATGGGGTCCGGCACAGGTGGACATGCCATACCCTTGGCCCAGAGAAAATATCAACTAACAGGGATAGACGTCTCTGAAGTAATGTTAAATGCAGCAAAAGAAAAAACCCGCAAATTGGGTCTAAATATTAATTTGCAGCTCAGCGATATCAGAAACTTCAAACTTAACCAGAAATTTGATGCTGTTATCTGTATGTTTGCAGTATTAAATTATATAACCCTTACCAGCGACCTTGAAAAAACTCTAAGAAATGCAAAGGAACACCTGAATAAAGAGGGACTCTTTATCATCGATATCTGGAATGGACTTGCTGTGATGAGAATCCTTCCTTCAACAAGAGTAAAGATACTTGAACAGGACAAAACAAAAATAATACGTATTGTCGAGCCGGAGCTTGATGCTGTTAATCACCTTTGCCGCAATCATTACAGAATGATGGTCCTGGAGAAAGATAAGCTTATTGAAGAGATAAAAGAGACACATGTCATAAGGTATCTCTTCCCTCAGGAAATAAAACATTATCTCGAACAGGCCGGTTTTGAAGTATTGAAAATTTGTCCATTTCTTCAGCTTGACGGCCTGGTAGATGAGAACATTTGGAATATAGCCGTAATATCAAGAGCAATAGGATAAGAGATGATGCGGGTATTGGGGATTCGGGTCACCATAGCGGTGTGATTTTGTTGTAAAGGAATAAAATGGCCGCTCGCTTTCATTCGCGGGCGGCCATTTTTTTAGTTTTTTCAACCCTTCCACCAACGCCTTTTGAGGAAACGATAAAAAAATTGTCGTTGGAGGGAATTTATAACTGACGCTGGTCAAATAAATTATAAGAAACTGCAAAAAAATTGTCGTTGGGGATTTTTGATAATTGACATTAGTCAGATTTGTGGTAAAAAATGGATGATAGAAAAAGGGTTTAGCGGAGATTTACACCTAAAAGAGTAGTCTGTTAGGTAAATTCTTGTGAGAATCTTCACCTGGGATGCAGCTTACACGAACATTAATGGATTAACGTGATAAAAAACTTTTCTCAAGGCACAGTTTATTCTTGGAAGGGACCCTGCAAGGACGAGTGGGTTCAAGTGGTTTTTTTTTGCTTCAGGACTGTTTTATCAAATCTGTAGGAGACTGCGCCTGTGCTGCAAAAACGTGTGTATCTATAGCCATGGCCCGTGAATATTGGAGTACTGGACGATGCCCTGAAACGATTCCATGTCGAAGGCTCTTGACCTTTCGGTGAGCAGTATTATTTTGAGAATCTTTGACATAATTTATTCTTAACAGTATTTCTGTTGCGTTCACGAGGACAATGCGCAAAATAACGTTATTTTTGCGCAAAATAACGATTCGTTTAAGTCCAGAATCGCTTATCATACAATTATCATAATATTTTGACAGCGAGTGGTACGATTTAATACCGTTACCAAGATAGTTTTTCACACTGCGTTTTTAAGAGGGTCGGTATCCTACTGTTGTTTTTTAAAGGATTTTGCGGCTTTGACGGGATGGTCGACCGGAAAGGAGGTGTAACGGGGAGAAACAAATGTAATTAACAGGCAAGTAAAATTAATCTAAAGAAAGGAATGAAAAATGAAAATTTTAAATTATCTGATTGTATTCATTTTTGCATTATGGTTAGTTACACCCGCCTCTGCACAATTACCTACAGCATCACAACTCGCCAACCAAATGACGATCGGTTGGAACATTGGAAACTCTCTTGAAGTTCCCGACGGTGAAACTGCATGGGGGAATCCAATGGTAAACCAGCAACTGATTAATGCAGTAAAAGCGGCAGGATTTAACACCATTCGTATCCCTTGTGCCTGGAATAGTTATGCCGACCAATCAACTTACCAAATTCAGTCATCTTGGTTAGCCCGTGTAAAAGAAGTTGTCGATTATGCTTATAGTATCGACATGTTTGTGATCCTTAACAGCCACTGGGATAATGGATGGTTAGAAGAAAACCCATACTATTGGGCCCAAGCAGAGGTAAATGCTAAACAGGAAGCATATTGGACACAAATTGCCAATTATTTTCAAAGTTACGATGAGCATCTGCTTTTTGCAGGCACCAACGAAGTGCGTCATGGATATGATGATCCAAGCGCTGAGAATGTAGAAGTTCAACAATCATACAACCAGACCTTCGTTGATGCAGTTCGTGCCACTGGAGGAAATAATTCATCAAGGACATTAATTGTGCAAACATACAATACCAATATTTGGCTTGGATTTACTTATTTTACTCTTCCAAACGATAGCATCAGCGGACGTTTAATGGTAGAGGTTCACCATTACGATCCTTACGATTTCACTATAAACACTAATAATACTTGTATTTATTGGGGTAGTCCATTCCCAGAGCAAAGTGCATGTAGCTGGGCCCAAGAAAGTTACATCGACGATTTGTTCTCGCAGGTTGGATCAACATGGCCAAATAATGGAATCCCAGTAGTTATGGGAGAATATGGGGCCATGTACCGAACCGATCTTGGTGATCCTGACGCTTTAGCATCACGAGAATACTGGTTGGAATACAATACTGCGGCAGCAGTAAACAATGGTGTTATTCCAGTGTATTGGGACAACGGTTATAGTGGAAATAATGGAATGGCTTTGTTCGATAGAAACACTGGCGCTATAGTTGATCAAGGAGGTTTAGATGCTTTATTGAGCGGGGCTGGAGGAACCACCACTACAACTTCTGCCACGACAAGCACAACGACAACTGCTGCCACAACAAGCACAACGACCACTGCCGCCACAACGTCAACCACAACAACAAGCGGTGGCAGCTGCGACTGCGGTACCTGTGACTGGTATGGCACAGACGTCCCTACATGTTGTGAAAGTTGCAGCGGCTGGGGCTGGTACGATGGTGGATGCCGGCGAAGCTGCGTATGTCCGGGTAGTTGTCCAGGTGGCGACACAACAACTACTACCGCTTCAAGCACGAGCACCACTACCACCGCTGCCACGACAAGCACAACAACCACCGCTGCGACTACAAGCACAACAACAACTGCTGCAACGACAAGCACAACAACCACCGCAGCCACAACAAGCACAACAACAACCGCATCGAGTACAAGCACAACAACCACGAGCGGTGGCAGCTGCGACTGCGGTACCTGTAGCTGGTGGGGCACACCTGTTCCAATGTGTTGTATCGATGTTGGCGGCTGGGGCTGGCAAGATGGTGGATGCAACCGAAGCTGTGTATCTGAAAGTATTTGTCCGAATAACTAATGTGTTGTATCGATTGTGGCGTCTGGTGTTGGCAGTGCAATCAGAGCTGTATATCTGAGAGTATTTGCCCAGGCGGCCACGTGTCGT
>Ga0315543_1003369_pt1 | contig 14402 bp, 9 predicted proteins | sample SalMarSW160210MG_2_FD_203098 | JGI IMG/M metagenome (GOLD analysis project Ga0315543, IMG submission 203098) | Salt marsh sediment microbial communities from the Plum Island Ecosystem LTER, Massachusetts, United States - Salt Marsh Sediment SW1601-210 ...
TAGCTAATACCTTAGTCATCGCAGCAGTTAATGTAGACTTTCCATGATCTACATGACCAATTGTCCCGACATTTAAATGCGGCTTCGTCCTCTCAAATTTTCCCTTCGCCATTGTTTACCTCCTATAACTTTTTAACTTTACCAAAACAATCCTCTAACTTTATTATAGCCCATGACCGGGCTTGAACCGGTGACCTCATCCTTACCAAGGATGTGCTCTACCTCTGAGCTACATGGGCACGAGCGGGAGACGGGATTCGAACCCGCGACAAACGGCTTGGAAGGCCGTTACTCTTCCAACTGAGTTACTCCCGCTTAATGGGGAGGGGCGGATTCGAACCACCGAAGGCTTTGCCAACGGATTTACAGTCCGTCCCCTTTGGCCACTCGGGAACCTCCCCATCAAACCATTTTTCACAGCTGGTGGAGGGAATTGAACCCCCGACAAACTGATTACAAATCAGTCACTCTACCCCTGAGTTACACCAGCACAAAAAGGTATAAATAATATGAAGTAAAATCCCCCACTCTCAACCCTTTCAGAGGATTTCCTTATTCAATCTACCAAATGTCTATGTTTCTTAAACCTTATATCTGGAGCAGAGCGGATTTGAACCGCCGACCTCCTCCGTGCGAGGGAGGCGCTCTCCCAATTGAGCTACTGCCCGTTATTAATATATTATGATACTTTCCTTTGTCAAGCCCCTTTATAAATATGAAAAAATCAAAAAGCAAAGCCCATGCCACACCCCAGATAGCAACCACAAGATTTCACAGATTAACACAAGATTACCCAACCTCCCCCAATATTTTTTATTTTTAAACAACAAAATAAATCTTTTTTAATCCGTGTTAATCTGGGGCTATTACTTTTTTTAATTTTCTTTTATCTTTTTCCATTTTGATTCTTGAATTTTAGCGGCTTTACTTGCCCCGTAAAATAGGAGTTCATCAGGTAGTTTCTTCTATTCCACGGGGCGAACGCAAGGGTTATATGAAACAGACAAATACGAAAACCACCCATTGACAAACTGGTCACCCTAAATTAATTTCACCCTGCTAAAACAATAAAAACATCCTTGTAAAATAATATTTACTAATGCTTATAAATCTGCCAAAACCAAAAATATAAAGTCCTGGTGTCCAATTATTTAGTATCTGGAACGGTTTTTTTATGTATAAAAAAAGTGAAAAAATGTCGAAAATAATTAAAAATTTATTATTAATAATTATCTTTTTTGAATGGGAAAACGCTTACGCGCAAAAACCAAAGCTAACTTTCGAACATCTTGCCAGTAAAGAAGGCCTATCTAATACCTGGGTAAAATGTATATACAGAGACAGCCGTGGTTATATGTGGTTCGGTATGGGAGATAATGGCATAAATAAATATGATGGTTATAATTTTACAGTATACAAAAACAATCCAGAAGATTCAAATAGTCTTAGCAACAATAAAATCCAGGTTATAAAGGAAGATAAGAAACAAAATCTCTGGGTCGGTACCGAATACGGAATCAACGAATATAACCGTGACCTCGACCGATTTGAAGTTTACTTTCCTTTCTATAAAAGTCATACTAGATTTGTAAATGGGTTTAGCGTAGGAAACGATGGGGAATTTTATGTAATAACTTTACATGACCTAATACTGTTGGATACCAAAAGAGATACTCTTTCTTTTATAATTAAAGAGGGGGGGGAATCACAATATACGTTTGTAGAAAAAGGAATACTTGAATATGATAATAATAAATTCCTTTTGGGAACAGATAACGGACTATTTTCGTTTGAAGCTATCCACAACAATATTAAACCTGTAATAAAAGATATAGATGTATCATCGATGTATAAAGATAAAAAAGGAAAAATATGGATAGGTACGGTAAAAAACGGATTATTTTATATAACTTACAATAACGATTCAATTAACCCGGTATACAAAAACTACGTAAGTGATCCGGGCAATAAATACAGTATAAGCTATGGAGAAATCACAACACTACAGGAAGATAACAGCGGATTTTTATGGATAGGTACGAGAAATGATGGAATAAATATTTTAAACTTAGATAGTTTAAATGCCAAAGAGCCTATTTTTTATCATTATAGAAGTATACCCGGCGACAACTCCAGTCTCTCGAGTAATTCGATCACAGCTATTTATAAAGATTTTGAAGGAACCATGTGGGTCAGCGCTTTTAACGGTGGAGTTAATTATTACAATAAGGTACTTCATAAATTTGAACATATTAAAAGTAATCCCAGTATACGCAATGGGTTGAATGATAATAATGTTAATGCGATATACGGAGAGGGTAAATATTTATGGATTGGCACAGAAAAAGGATTAAACCTTTATAACAAGGAAAAAGACAAATGGCAACATTTTTCCCATGATAAAAGCCATGATAAAAGTATAAGTTCCAATGCGGTTTGGGAAATATACAAAGACAGTCATAAGAACATGTGGATAGGAACTTGGGGAGGGGGGCTAAATCTTTTTAACGAAAAAGAAAAAACGTTTAAATATTATTTACATGATGATAATGACAATTCCAGTATTAGCCGTAATAATGTTTTTGATATTAAGGAAGATAAAGACGGTATATTATGGGTTCCCACTATGGGGGGTGGTCTTAACAGATTTAATTACAAAACAGAAACCTTTAAAACCTATAAAAATGATACTGAAGACGGTACGAGCATTTTAAACAATTGGGTGATGGAAATTTTAGAGAGTGATTCTGGAGAAATATGGGTTGCCACAGCTGATGGACTTGACCGATTTGATAAAGAAAAAGAAGTGTTTTATCATTTTACGCATTCGGATGAGGATCCAAAAAGTTTAAGTTCTAATGAAGCTTTAACCGTTTTTGAAGATAGCAAAAAAAACTTATGGATTGGCAACGAAAACGGTCTAAATCTTTTTAACCGGGACAGCAGTAATTTCTCATTATACAGTGAAAAAAATGGGTTACCAAATAATGTTATAAAAGGGATTTGTGAAGATGACCACGGAAATCTCTGGATAAGCACCAATAAAGGGCTATCTAAATTTATCAATGCAGTAAACCGCCCAAAAGAACCAGAGTTCAAGAATTACACTACTGATGAAGGCCTTCAGAGTAATGTATTTACTAGCCGCTCGTGTTTCAAAGATAAGGATGGTAAATTGTACTTCGGAGGGAACAATGGCTTTAATGTTTTCCATCCCGACAGCATAAAGAACAATCCTTATAAACCGCAAATTGTCTTTTCGGATTTGCTTATTTTCAACAACCCGGTCAAAATCGGCAAAGAGGAGTCACCTCTAAAAAAACATATAAGCAGAACAAAAGAGATTGTATTATCGTATAAACAATCGGTCATTGCCATTAAATATGCAGGATTGAATTATCTTGCACCTAAAAAATGTGAATATGCTTACATGTTAGAAGGATTCGATAAAGGATGGAATTACATCGGGAACAAAAGAGAAGCAACCTATACAAATTTAGACCCGAGAACATACACCTTCCGCGTAAAAGGTTCGAACAACGACGGAGTATGGAATGAAGAAGAAGCTTCGCTCAAAATTATTATCACCCCTCCCTTCTGGCAAACCCTGTGGTTCAGGTTTTCTATGATAGTTTTGATAATCTTAGCCGTTTATGCAATTCACCTCATTCGAGTAAAGAATATCATAGCATACGGACGTGAACTTGAGATCAAAGTTGCAGAGAGAACACAAGATTTAGAAAATGCAAATAAGCAAATAGCCGCGAAGGCAAACGAATTAAATAAATCCAACAAGGAATTGGAGGACTTCGCATATATAGTATCCCATGATTTAAAAGCACCTCTTAGAGGTATAAATGAATTATCAAATTGGATATTTGAAGATTACTCTAACGTGCTTGATAAAGAAGGCAAAGAAAATCTCACGATGCTTATAGAAAGAAGCATGCAGATGAACGGTATGATTCAAGGTATATTAGAATACTCAAGAGTGGGAAGAACCGAAGGAAAAGTAGAAAAAATCGATTTAAATAAATTATTAAAAGAAGTAATCGATTTGTTGGCTCCTCCTGACAATATAAAAATTAAGGTAGAGAATAAACTACCAAAATATAAAGCAGATAGAATACGTTTAACCCAGCTCTTTCAAAATCTGTTAAGCAATGCAATAAAATATATAGATAAACCCAAAGGAATCATCAAGATAGGCTGCGCGGAAGAAAAAAACGAATGGGAATTCAGTGTATCCGACAACGGACCCGGTATCGAAGAAAAGTATTTTGAGAAAATATTTAAAATATTCCAGACTTTAGGATCTACCCCTTCAGACGAAAGCACAGGAATTGGTCTTACGATAACAAAGAAGATAATAGATTTATACAAAGGGAGGATATGGGTTGAATCGGAAATTAACAAAGGCACTACATTTTACTTTACTCTGCCAAAACAATAAAAAGCAAATTTTGTTAAATAATTTTTACTTATATTTACAGATTTGCTTGTTTAAAAAAGTCAAGATTTTAATAATCAGATACTTAGATTTTGGAATGATTCTTTTAGGAATAAAAATCGGGAGGAGATGTTTGATTATATCTAAAAAGGAGCTAGAATGAAAAATATAACTGTATTAACTATTATATTTACTTTCTGTTTCCCGTTTTTAAACTTTGCACAAAGTCATAATATTCGATTTGGTCATCTTACGACAGACGATGGACTTTCTCATTCAAATGTAATGTGTATTTTGCAAGACCATCAAGGCTTTATGTGGTTTGGTTCTTTTGATGGATTAAATAAATACGATGGTTATAATTTTACCACTTATCGACATTCACATGATGACAACAAAAGTATTATGTCAAATTCTATTCGATCATTTTATGAAGACCAAGAAGGAAACATATGGATAGCTACAATGTTAGGTTTATCCCAATATGATAAGCAAAAAGATCATTTTATAAATTATACGACTGATAATGGTTATAACCTTGAAAATTATGATTCATGGAATGTATTCAGAGATAGCCGGGGGAATGTATGGATAGGAACACGTGGGAAAGGATTGATATTGTTTGATCCGGTAAAAAACTATTCTATTCATTTTCAGAATGACGAAAACGATTCTACTAGCATTAGCCATAATAGAACAAGACAAGTGTTTGAAGATAGCAAAGGCAATTTATGGGTTGCAACAGAACATGGGTTGAATCTCTATAACTATAGCAAACAAAGTTTTACGAGATATTTTAATCAAGGAAAAAACCCTAATAGTTTAATCGGAAATACAATATATTTTATTTATGAAGATTCGAAAGGCTATCTTTGGTTTGGCTGTTATGGAAATGGATTATCATACATTCATGTTAATGATATTGATAAACAATTATTTAAACATTTTCAACACAATCCAGAAAATAGTAACAGTATATCCAGCAATCGAATACTTGCTTTATGCGAGGATAAAAAAGGGGGATTCTGGATTGGTTATGAAGATTCAGGATTGGACTATTTACACAAAGATAAAAAAACATTTTTTCATTATAAAAACAATAAAAATGATCCATACAGCCTGAACAGTAATTCTATATATTCACTTTATAAAGACAACGTTGGAAATATTTGGATCGGGACTTTTGATGGAGGTATAAATTTAATCAATTACACAGGACAAGGATTTATTCATTATAAAAACATACCAGGCCAATCCAATATTTTAAGCCATAATTCTGTATGGGAATTCTCTGAAGATAATCAGGGAAATATCTGGATCGCAACTGATGGTGGCGGTTTGAATAAATTTAATACTAAAAATGGTAACTTTGAACATTATAATTCAAAAAATTCTAATCTTAATTCAGATGCAGTCCTGACTGTTTTTATCGATTCTCAGAATGATGTGTGGATCGGTACCTGGGCAGGCGGCATTAGTAAATTTAATAAACAAACAAAAACATTTGTTACCTTTCTAAATGGCAATATTAATTCATACAATAATAATATATTTGATATTGTAGAGGATGAAAATGGTAATTTGTGGCTTGCTACTCAGGGAGGACTTAATAGCTTTAACAAAGAAACAAAGTCATTTGTTAATTATAATAAAAATAATAGTACGTTAATTGACAACTTCCTGGAAGTTGTGAAGCTAGATCATGAAGGTAATTTGCTGTTAGGCTCCTCGATCAGTTTTATGATTTTCAATCCAAAAACAGAAGGGATAATTAATTTAACATTTAATCAGGGAAATTTAAAAACCCATTTTATAACATCTATTTTAGAAGAAAATGATACTACTATTTGGATTGGTACAACGAATGGGCTTAATAAGTTGAACAAAAATACAGCATCAATTACCAAATATTTAACATCAGATGGTTTGCCGAACGATTTGATTTTTGGTATTGAAAAAGATGATAAAGGTTTCTTGTGGATTAGCACAAATGGCGGAATATCCAGATTTGATCCCAAAACAGAGAATTTTAAAAATTATACTAAAGAAGATGGTTTACAAGGAAATACATTTATTAAAAAAAGTCATTATAAATCTAAAGATGGAAGAATGTATTTTGGCGGGAATAACGGCTTTAATGTTTTCCACCCTGATAGTATAAAGAAAAATACTCACGTACCTCCTGTAGTAATAACAAATTTTCTTATTTTTAATAAACCTGTTAAAATCGGAGAAAAAAAATCACCTCTAAAAAGTCATATTAATTTAACCGAAGAGATCACATTATCCTATAAACATTCAGTTTTTAGTTTTGAGTTCGCCGCTTTAAATTACCTTATTCCTAAAAAAAATCAATATGCCTATAAAATGGAAGGATTTGAAAAAGAATGGAACTATGTCGGCAATAAAAGAGAGGCAACTTATACGAATTTAGATCCGGGAAAATATATATTCCGTGTAAAAGGTTCAAATAACGATGGTTTATGGAACGAGGAAGGAACTTCCCTTAAAATCATTATCACTCCTCCTTTCTGGAAAACCATATGGTTCAGGATTTCTATGATGATTTTGATAATCTTAGCCGTTTATTCAATTCACTTCGTTCGAGTAAGGAATATCGTAGCATACGGACGCGAACTTGAGATTAAAGTCGCAAAAAGAACAGAAGATTTAAAAAACGCAAACGAGGAGTTGAAAGATTTTGCATATATTATTTCCCACGATTTAAAAGCGCCTCTTAGAGGTATCAATGAATTATCAGATTGGATATCGGAAGATTACGCAAACATACTTGACAAAGAAGGAAAGGAAAATCTCAAGATGCTTAGAGAAAGAACCGCAAGGATGAATGACATGATTCAAGGCATACTGCAATACTCAAGAGTTGGGAGAACCGAAGGAGAAGCAGAAGAAGTTGATTTAAATGAATTATTAGAAGAAGTAATCGATTTGTTAGCTCCTCCTGATAATATAAAAATTACAGTAGAAAATAAACTCCCGGAATACACGGCAGATAGGACCCGCTTAACCCAGATCTTTGAAAATCTTTTGAGTAATGCCATAAAGTATATAGATAAGCCCAAAGGCATCATCAAAATAGGCTGCACAGAAAAAGAAAACGAATGGGAATTTAGTGTAACCGATAACGGACCCGGTATCGAGAAAAAGCATTTCGAGAAAATATTTAAAATATTCCAGACTTTGGAATCGAAAAAAACAGACGAAAATACAGGTATTGGTCTTACAATAATAAAGAAGATAATAGACTTATACAAAGGGAGGCTATGGCTTGAATCCAAAATTGGCAAAGGCACCACATTCTACTTCACTTTGCCAAAACAATAAAAAAGGAGATGTATATGAATGGTAAACGAATAATTCTACTGGTTGAAGACGATGAAGTCGATATAAGAAGCGTAAAAAGAGCTTTTGAAGACCTTCATGTTACAAATCCGTTGGTTGTCACCTACAATGGCGAAGAAGCTCTGAAGTATCTAAAAAGTACGAAAAATAAACGACTACCGGGGCTAATTCTTTTAGACTTGAGGATGCCCAGAATGGACGGTATAGAGTTCCTGAAGGTTATAAAAAAAGACGGTAAACTGAAAATTATTCCTGTTGTAGCACTAACAACCTCAAAGGAGGATGAAGACAAAACAGAAAGTTTTAACTTTGGTGTTTCCGGGTATATGATGAAACCTGTTAATTATAAAGATTTTGTTGAAGTGATTAGAACGATTAAGATGTATTGGACGTTATCGGAGTCGCCATAATGAAAAACATAATGAAAGAAAAAAGATATCGAATTCTTTTAGTAGAAGACAACAAATTTGATCAGAAAGCATTTGAACGTTTTGTCGACAAAAACAAACTCCCTTATGATGTTGAGATAGCAAGTTCGATCTCCGAATGCAAGAGAATATTAGATTCAAACTCCTTTGATATAATACTTCAGGATTTTAGACTTAAAGACGGAAACGCTTTTGACATTCTGAAGCTTAACACGGATGAGCCTGTTATTATCATTACCGGTGTAGGAAACGAAGAAACTGCTGTTCAATCGATGAGGAAAAACGCTTATGATTACATAATAAAGGATACCGAAGGCAATTATTTGAAAGTTTTACCTTCAACGATAGATAATGTGATCAAAAGAAAAAAAACAGAAGAGCAACTTAAACTCATCCGATATTCTATTGATAACGCATCGGAATCCACTATGTTACTTTCTACCTCCGGAGAGATTCTCTTTGCAAATCAAGCCACGTTTGAAAGCTTAAAATATCCAAAAGAAGAATTATCCTCTATAAATTGGAGTAAAATTTGTCCGGAGATATCCGGGAAAAAAACAAAAGAACTCGTCAAAAAACTGAAAGAGAAAGGCTCTGTCAGATTTGAATCTTCTTATCGTAGAAAAGACGGCAGCACTTATCCCGTAGATATCCTTATCAATTATCAGATTTTCGGCAAAAAGGAATATATCTTCGTATTTGCACACGATATCACGGACCAAAAAAAGATAGAAGAAGAGAGACAAAAGATCCAAAAACTTGAATCTATCGGTATCCTCGCGGGAGGAATCGCTCATGACTTCAACAACTTCTTGAGCGGAATAATAGGCAATATTTCTCTTGCGATACTCGAATCAAAAGACAATGATGAAGTGGTCAATATCCTGAATGAAGCTAAAGAAGCAACAGACATGGCAAAGAATCTAACCAAACAATTACTTACATTTTCAACCGGAGGTGCTCCTGTTAAAGAGGAAACCTCAATTTCAAATATAATAAAAGAAACCGCTGAGTTTAACCTGAGGGGTTCTAACGTAAAATGCTTTTATAACTTCCCTGACGATATTCGGAAAGTCCATGTCGACAAAAACCAGATTAGCCAGGTAATAAGTAATCTGATTATCAATGCGGATCAGGCAATGCCCGAGGGTGGATTAATAAAAATAAGCCTTGAGAATTTAGTCATAGCCGAGGATTCAACATTGCCATTTAAGGAAGGGAAATATATTAAACTCACTATAGAGGACAAAGGCTTAGGCATTGCTAAAAAACATTTGTCAAAAATTTTCGACCCATATTTTACCACCAAACAGAAGGGCAGCGGTCTTGGGCTGGCTACAACTTACTCAATTATCGAGAAACACAATGGATACATCACAGTAGAATCAAAGCTTGGAGCTGGAACCACTTTTTATATTTATCTTCCAGCTACAACGGCAGAAGCAGGAGCCAAAGTAAAAGAAGCAGAAGAAATACAACCAAAGAAAGTAGAAGGCAAGATATTGCTCATGGATGATGAAAAAATTGTCAGACGAGCTTTAAAAAGAATGTTGAAAAAAATAGGTTACCAGACAAAACTTGCCACAAACGGAGAAGAAGCTTTAGAAAAATACAAGGAGGCTATGGACGAAGGTAACTCTTTCTATGCAGTTATTCTGGACTTAACAATCCCCGGAGGTATGGGAGCCAAAGAAACCATTAAGAAATTACTGGAGTTAGACCCTGAAGTCAAGGCTATAGTATCCAGCGGTTATCCCAACGATCCTGTTATCTCAAATTATCGAGATCACGGATTTAAAAGTTATGTAATTAAACCATTTGATGAAAAAGAATTATCCGAAGCTATAAGTCAAGTACTGGGAAAAAAATAACTTCTTGTATTAAACCCCACACACAACCCCACACCAGCTTCTCGCTATTCGCTATTGGCTTTTCGCCTTTTGCTTTGATATAATTTTATTAAAAAGCTAAAAGCCAACAACCAAAAGCGAAGAGCTAAGTCTGCGATATTTAATTTCTACATTTTAGCGGCTGTACCGCGTTAGAAAAAATCCGACCACCTTTTAAATGGTCGGTCATGTATACGTCGAAAATTACGAACCCCCGATTGATACTAAAAATATACCGAACAGGACACCGGCTATATCTAATACAAGGTCTTTTGAGGAAGCAGTCCCTCCCCCGTCTTTACTATCTTTTATTTCTTTAGATAAACCAATCAATGAAGAAATCGAAAATGAGATATAAAAAGATGTATTATCATCCGTTTTTGCTATATTATTTGCAATAAGATATATTGAGGAAGAAATTGCGGCAGAGTGTGCAAAATGATGGAATTTATCCTCCGAAAACCACTCATCTTTCCTTGGAATCATTAACGAATCCAATCTTGCTTCAGGGTAAAACCCTACTAAAAGATTAAAGACCAAGATCATCGGTTATACTCCTCATACCCACTTCCAACTCCTGAAGAATGAGACGCAGATGAACGCCCTTACCAGGGTGCCCATCCATGGTTAATTTAGGTGTTGTGGGTTGTGTTTTAAACAAACATAACAAAAAGAGGGGGTGTGGTGTGGCTCTGTGTTCTCTGTGTGTTCTTTTTTTCTCTGTGTACTCTGTGGTAAATTTTTTTGATTTATTTATGTTATTCGCCTGCCCCACTTGCCCCGTAAGGAAGAATGACTGTATCGGAGTGCAATTCGTTGTTTCTTTATTTTTTAGATTCATTTCTGTCCATTTCTAACTTCCCTTAATATTGCAATTGTTTTGTTTTTCATCTCAGGGAATCTTTTTTGCATCTCAAAAAGAGCTTTCTTTAGAAATTTCTGATTTCCGCTTAGCGCCAGCGTTCTGATCAAACGAAGTAATATATAGGGAGCGTCGTTTTTTTCTCTGTTCGCCTTGTAAGCGGTAGCGAGAACTTTTGCGGCTTCTTTATGCTGTTCTCTCTTTCCATACATTTGTGAAATGAAGTAAAAATCATAAGGGCTAAAACTCGAAATGAGTTCTCTCTCCTCTAATACCCCTTCATAAAAATTTAAAATGATTGAAGGTTCCTTCTTCTCCATTCGAAGCATTCTAAATGTTTCCTTTGCAACCAACGCCGCTTCTTTTTTCTTGCCCTCCTTAATATAAATATCTATCAATTCTTCAGCCGCGTCCAGATTAGAAGGTTCCCTAAGTAATATTTGTTTAAGATGCTTTTCAGCATCTCCTGTATTACCCGCACTTCTTGCTTCAACAGCCTTACTGAAGTCCAGATCCATCAAGTTTAAAGTGTCTTCAACAAGCGGCGTTAAATATTTTCGCTCAAGACCACTATATCGGAGAAGCACTACAACGAAAACCCCAAAACCAAAACCCCCCACATGCGCCCAAAAAGCCACAGGTGAAGAATCCGTCAAATATATCGCATAAAACAGTTGAGTTACAAACCACAGAGGAAGGTAAAACCATGCATAAAGCGGAAATATTTTAAAAATAAAGGGAATAAGCCATACGAATAGAAAGTATATTTTAGATTTGTAATATTGGATTGTAAAAGCACCCATTACTCCGGCAATTGCACCGGAAGCTCCAATTAAAGGAATTTCCGAGTGAGTCATTACCGCAAAAAGAAGTGCCGCAAAAATTCCGGAAATCAGATAGAACCCAAGAAAGAAAGGTCTTCCCCAATCATCTTCGACGTTCACTCCTACCAACCATAAAAACCATAGATTTCCGAAGAGATGCATAAAACTTCCATGGAGAAATATAGAAGTTATCAACGTAGAAAGATCAAAATCATGCGAAACGAAACCATATTTCCTTACAAGTCTTTCATTCATTGTCTGCTCGAAATCATCGTATGCCTTTTTCCATTCTTGCCATAATTCATTAGACATTGCAATTTCTTTATTTTTCATCCTTTCTCTTAGAGCTTCCGGGTCTTTAGCATACTCAAGTATGGCAGAAGGATCCTCGGGTGACAATGTTCTTATTTCAACTTCCTGAAGTTTAATCGCTTTTTCCATTATAATTTTATTTTGCCTGTTCATAGCGGGATAACTAAAAAGAAAAACAAGGATATTTAATCCTATAAGAGATATAGTTACAACAGGGAATCGCCTGATCCGGCTTTCAGACCTGATCGGGAATAAGAAGAACATCTACGTCACCACTATTTTGAAAGTTTGTAAGATTTAATTCTTTTCCGGAAAGATAGAAAATATCCTGAAATTTAATACCAAATTTTCCCGGAAAATAGAAGTTCAACTGGGGATAAAGAACGGTACCTTCTTTTATTATAAAATTGCTCGTTTTTGTGATTTTTATTCCTTTACCGCTAAGCGTTAATGGAGCGTTAATAGGCGGAATAAAGTTTTTCTCATAGCCTTTTTCTTCTATAAGTTCAAGTGCATATTTATAAATTTCCTTAGCTATTTTTCCATATGATATAAATGATAAAAACTTTTTATATATTTCGGTTATATCATCGTAAGTTCTCTTTAAAAATTTGTCTGTGGTTTTCCATAAATATGTTCTCGCGATCTCTATACCGACACCCGAACGTATAATACCGAATTTGATTATTATAGCGTCGCCTTCTTTTAATTTCTTGTTATTACTCAAAGCAAAAGGATTAGAAGTATTTTCACCAAAAATCACCTTTGTCGGAAAAGCTCTTCTTTCTCCACCAAACCTATATATTTCCTCATCAATGATATTCCTTATAGAAATCTCAGTTGAATCCTTTTTTATTTCCCGGAGAGATTCTCGCAGAACTTTTTCACAAATCAAAGCGTTTTCTTTAAGGACCGAAACTCTTTTCTCGTCCGGCATTAAGAAAAATTCAAGAAAAGGATCCGAAATTTTTATAATTCTATACTTTGCTAATTTTATATTTTCAAAGGACCCAATTTTTTTTACTTTTAGTTTTCCAAGAAGCGTCTTTAGCACACCTAAGGAAAAAAACCCCTCTTCTTTTATATTCTTTATAGCTGTTTTCCTTGTTTTAACCCCTCTGGGAACCTCTATAAGAGAAAAAGAAAAGGGATCTCCTATCAAGAATACTTCTCTTTTAGTTATAAGAAGATAAAAACCTATTTCAATTATATTGAAAGATAAATTAATCCCTAACAGATGGAGAATTTTATAGATATCAGTTACAATAACAGCATCAAGTTTTTTTTCAGTGATATTCGCTCTTATTTCCTTGATTAAGGTCTCATTCATTAAGTTCTCTTTGTGCCTGGATTAATTTTAATTTTTTTGAAGCCGCCTTCAGAATTTCGGTATCTTCGGAAATATCGAGTATCTCCTCAAGAACATCTTCCGCTTCATCCATTTTCTGCAAAGCAAGATAAAGCCGGGCGAGACTCGACAGGCAGTCCGATTTACCAACATTACCTTTAAATTTATCACAAGCGGTTTTATAATTCTCTATAGCTCCCTGCATATCCCCTTTCTGCTCGTAGCATTGTCCGATCCCCTGATACGCACTTGGTGTAAGAATTTCATCGTACTTCTCTTTGGTGAAAGCCTGAAATTTCGCCAGCGCATCATCTACATTGCCTTCCTTATAGCTCATGTTGGCCAGCATAAATAAAGAGCGGTTAGCAAAAATTGTACCCTTATAATTATCGGTTGCGGTTTTAAATTTTTCCCGTGCCTGATCGAAGTTAGCATTACCGTATAAAATTACACCGATATTATATATCTCCTTAGATTTTTTTATTTTTGTCAGTTTGTTATTTTTATATGTAAAAAAAAGTACTAAAAGTATAACAATCCCACTCACTACCCATAAAACGGTTTTTTTATGATGTTCGTAGAAAATTATTATATTTTCGATAGTCTCCTTAAATTCATCGTGCTTTAAATCTTTTCTTCTGTGTTTAGACATCAGCCCCCCTAATTATTATAATATATTATTGTAAAACAAAATACACTGGCACGGCTGGTTCCTTTCCCACATGGCAGGTAAAAAACACTCCTCTGTTCCTGATTCAACATCTAAGTTCGCCGCGTATTTCTTTTCCCAATCAATCCTTCAACCTTTCAACACTTCAATTTGTTATTATATACCCCTGGTAAGACTCGAACTTACGACTTCCGGTTTAGGAAACCGGTGCTCTATCCACTGAGCTACAGGGGCACTTATATATTTTTACTAAAAA